>Ga0315296_10003944_pt1 | contig 12285 bp, 19 predicted proteins | sample YL17G14_18_MG_FD_203921 | JGI IMG/M metagenome (GOLD analysis project Ga0315296, IMG submission 203921) | Sediment microbial communities from Yellowstone Lake, YNP, Wyoming, USA - YL17G14_18 | ecosystem: Environmental > Aquatic > Freshwater > Lake > Sediment | place: USA: Wyoming | collected... | reverse complement strand
AAGAAGTGATGGAGTTAAATTAGAATGAAACAAAAAGATAAAATAATTGAAGAAATGAGTAAAAAGGAATTAAAGGATTTGATTAGCAAAGCTAATAAAAGATTAATTGAATTACAGAAAGATGATTATGAGATTATTAGAAAAGAAAAAGAAGATAAATATCAATATCATTTAAATAATTGTAATCCTGAAGATATTTGTTGTGTTGATTGTGAAAGTTCTGTTGATGATTGTGATTGTTGCTCTTGCACTTCTATTTGTTCAAATTGTAATGAGTTATTAAATGAAACTTGTCAAAAAGAAAAACAAATTTTAGAAGATTATAAAAATAGATTATTAGAATTGAAAAATGACAAATAAACAAAAAGATAAAACAAAAGCAGAAGATTATTGTGGAAATAAACGCCCTAAAAGAAAAGTTTTATGCCAATTAAAAAAAGGGCATAAAGGAAGTCATAGAGCAATTATATTTTGGGAATAAAAATAATGAATAAACAAAAAGATAAAATAATTGAAGGGAATCTTGAATTAACCGAAGATTTAAAGATTGAAGGTAATTTAATTGTAAAAGGAAATATTTTTGGAAAAAATAGAATAAAATATGATATTAATGCAAGGAATATTGATGCATGGGATATTAATGCAGGGGATATTAATGCAAGGAATATTAATGCAAGGAATATTAATGCATGGGATATTATATGTGAAAAAAGAATAAAAAAAGAAAGAAACAATAAAACAATATGCAGGATATTTATTCAAGATAAATCTAAGATTAAAATAGGAGAAAAACAATGACAACTGAAAAAGAAATAATTGAAGAAGTTTTGAAAGACAGGTGTAACCATGCAATGTTTAATTTAGATAAAGCAGAATGTTTGTTTTGTGAAAAATGTGTAGAAAAGATGTTAGAAAAAGCCCTTCAATCCCAAAAACAAAAGATAATTGAGAAGATTAAAAAGTGGAAGTTTAATAAAAATGGTTCATTTGATAAAAAAACAAAAGAAAGTTATGAAAGAGTATCTTATAAATTATTTATTAAAAAACTTTTAAAAAGTTTTAGGAGAAAAAGATGAAAATAATAATAGACTTTGAAGATTGTAAGTTAATAGAAAATAAATCTAAAGAAATGCTTGAGGCATATATTAGATATAATCTTAAAATGTTTAAAATAAATAATATAGAGTTTATAGAAGAAAAAGAAAAATGAAATCACCAACTAAGTCAAATAAAATAGTATTAAATAAAAATAATAGTTTGAAACAAGATAAAATAATTGAAGGAAGTCCAAACATTAGTTCTGCTGATGAAAATGATTATGAAGAAGGATTTAAAGCAGGAGAAAAATCTCAAAAACAAAAGTTTATAGAAAAGATTGAGAAATGTAAAATTCATACAGCTGGAGCATTAATATTAATTGAAAAAAAAGAAATTTTAAAAGTTTTAGGAGAAAAAGAATGATAACAATTCACATTAAAGCAACAAACAATACAGATGATAAAATACTTTCAGAGTTAATAAATATTTTAATTAAATTTGGCTTTAAGACTGAAAAATACATTGGTATAACTTCAAAAATAGTTATGGCTAAAAAAGAGCAAAAATGATGGAAATTAAGGAAACTAAGAACAAAGTTAAAATAATAATTGAATATCTAAAAAAGACTATAAATTTTGCCCAGATTGTTAAAGAGGATTTGGCTAAGATTAATATAAAGATTTTTCTTAAAGATGGAAGACCTATTTTTACTGAGGATATTCAATCTATTTCAATAAATAAGCAGGATTTTGTAAAATGACATCAGAACAAGAATTAATGAAAGACATTTGGGTTTTAAGAGATAGATATTCAAGAACAAAAAAGCCACAATATCCAATAATTAAACCAAAGAATATTAGACAAGAACAATTAGAGGGTTTCATCTGTTTTGTCATTGTTGATTCTCTTGAACATCCAAATTCAAGCCCTAAATCTACTATTAAAAGATTATATAAACGAGATAAATTAAGGAGAAAAGAATTAAAATCAATAGGAGAAAGATAATGACAGATAAAAAACTTAAAGATTTAGTAAGTGAATTGGTATTAAAAATACAAAAAATAGATAATAAATCTTTTAATTATGAACTTTGTCCTTATTTTAGTGATTGTAATGTAGATTTGGATAATAGATGTATTTGTTTAGAATATAAAAATTGTGCATATTATCAAAATTATCAAAAGATAAAAGGAGATTTTAAATAATGGTATTTTTTATTTTAATTCTTTTAATAATTATAATAATTTTAATGTTTTTTTATGGATTTTGGACAATTTTTTTCCCAATAATTATTGGAATAATAATATTATTTATAATAAAATTTTTATTAAACAAACTTTTTTTAAGATGAACAAAAAAACTAAATTAATAATTTGGATAATTTTATTTATCTTAATTTTATATTTAGTAATTATAGAGTATATTGCAGATAAAAATGGATTTTTTGATAAAAATAAAACAATGATAGGAAATTGCCTTAATTTTTCTAATGATACTGTCCCTATTGATAGAAGATTAATTTCGGGAATGATACCATGATAAATATTTATGAATCTGAAAATCCATCTATTGAAGAAAAATTTGGAATTATAATTTTTACAATTCTTATATTTATAACATTAAATATTATAATTGCTATGTATCTTTCTTTATTTTTAATGGCAATTTTTATTATTATTAAAGGAAAAATAATAAAATGGAATTTAAAATTAAAACAATAGAGAAGATATTTAAAATTTGTATATTAATAGCATTTATTTCAGTTTTATTTGATATATCAGTTACTTATGCATTTTATAAAAAAGATATAAATAATTTTTTAGTTTTTGAAGGGAATAGAAGTTTAGTGGGAGAATTAAAAGAAGATATACCTTTTTTTAAAACAATATCAACAAATGTGATGTTATTAACCCCATTATTACTTTTTTTTACAATTACTTCTCTGCAACTTTTTTCAAATAAGATTTATAAGATTCTTTTAATTATAACAATCCCAATATTATTAATAGGTTCAGCAGTTCATATTTATGGGGGATTAAGCTGGTTGATATAGTAATATTTAAATAGCTAGAAATCTTTATTTGTAATACGAAAAGTTTATAAATAGTTCGTTAAAAAAAAGAAAATGAAATTAACAAAAAAAATAGGTTTAAATATATTCTTATTTATTTTATTAGCAAATTTTATTAATCTTACAACTGCTGGAGGATATGATTGGACTTCTTATGGAAATGGATTTACTCCTCTTTGGCAAGAACAATATACAAATGCTTATGGAAGATTTGATATTGGAATTACAAATATAACTTCTTTAGAAGGATATAATCCAACAGGAACTGGAAGTGTCCAACCTTTAGTAAGTTCTATGAGTTCAGAGAATACTTCTTATGGAACAAAAAATTATGTTATTTTTCCAAGCGGGAATAATCTTCAAATTTATGATGATACCCTAACTTTAATTGATGAAATTAGTGTGGGAGGAAATATTATTAATCAATTTGCTATTACTGATTTTGATGATGATGGATTGAATAATGATGTTGTTGGAATCTTTGATATTTCTGGAAATTATAAATTTAGGGCTTATACTTATAATTTTACTACTTCTCTTTATGAATTATTAAATTCAACTGATTTAACCTCAAATTCAAGTGATAAAATTTTAGGAATAAGATGTCAAGGAGGAAATTGTTATTATTTAACTGTTTATCCTTACAATTCAACTGATTATAAAGCAAACTTTACAATAATTAATAAAACAGGAATTTATGAATCTAAATTAACCCTTTCTGGAAATGATTTTAATATTCCAAACGCTTATGTTGGAAATTATAAAGAACCTCTTTCTTGGTATGATTTTGACAATGATGGAAAAGATGAATGGATAGCTTGGACTAATAAATTTATTGTTATGTTTAAGAGTGATGGAACAATAGAATTTAATAAAATTAATTTATATTTTGCAATTAGAGATGTAAAACCATTCCATTCGCAAAGTGGAAATAATTTTTGGAGAATTGCTGTTTCAACTGTAGATATTTATGAAGAAATAACTGTTACTGCATATAAAATGGATGGTTCAACTTTATGGACAAAAATAGCTTATGGTTTATATGGGGGGTTAATGGCTATTAATGATGATTATGACCATGATTATTCAAAATATGATAATGAAATTTATATAGGAGGATTTCGTCCTTCAAGCTCTTATGTTTCTTTTGTTATACTCAAAGGATATAATGGAAATATTTTATTTACTAAAACGGGTTGGAATATAGGAACTGCTCATTATCTTACTTCAGGAATTGTTACAATCGCAGATATGAATCATAATGGATATAAAGATTTTATTTATCAGGGGGGAGTTTATGACCCTTTTATTGATACATTACTTAATCCATTTTCTACTTCTGATATTTCTTCTAATTGTGTTCCTGCTGATGTAAATTTAGATGGATTTTTAGAAATAATTTGTTCAAATCCAAGTGGTTCAATAATTTATTCTTCAACATTAGAAAATCAAAATGCTTATATAACTTCTGTAATTTATAATCCTTCTACTATTATTCAAGTTAATAATTCTTTAGTTATAACTATTTCTGCAACAGATATTGAAAGTAATATTCCTTTTTATTATGGAATAAAATGCAATGATACTACAAATTGGACAGCAGACCAAACTTCTCCTATTTTTAGTTGTTATTATGAAGAATTAGGAACATTCACAAATATAGTTAGAGTTCGTGACCAATACCATTCAACTTATGATGAATTTGCACAATTAATTAATGTTACATTAACAGAAGCAGAATGTAATTTTAATGGAATTTGTGAAGCTGGAATAGGAGAAAATTATATAACTTGCCTTCCTGATTGTCCTTGTAACCTTAATGGAATTTGTGAATCTGGAATTGGAGAAAATTATATAACCTGTCTTGCTGATTGTCCTTATACTTCTCCATCTCCTACTGGATATGAAGAAATAACTTTACCTACTAATATTGTAAATGTAGATAATATTAATGAAGGATTGCTTCCAACTATTTATTTTGGAATTTTAGCATTTTTTAATGCAACTCTTTCGCCTATGATTATTTTAATTTTTCTAATTTTTATTGTTTTAATAATTCTTGCAATAGGAACTATAATAAAAAAGATAGCAATGAAAGTAGGTAGTTAAAGTGGCAATTCATATAATAAAAAAGAATGGAAAGTTTTTCAAATTAATGGTTTTTTTATTTGCAATTTTCTTAATTCAATTTGTTTATGCAGGAACTGTTAAAATTACTTCTCCAAATGCTAATCCTACTACAAATTTTTCTCTTAATATAAATTCTACCTGCAATGTTAATGTTAATGATTCAATTTACTGGAATGGTCATGCCTTTGTTTTGGGAGCAGTTAGTTCAATAGAAACAGACCCTGAAGCATATAACGGCACTCTTGCTTATAATTTAAGTTTAAGTAACTATTATCCATTTTCTAATCCTTACAATTTTATAAATACAACTAGTGATACATGGTCTACAAATTATAGTTTATATTATACTAAAATTGAGGTTGATACTAATTTTACATTATTTTATCTTGCTTCAGTTATTAATCAAATTCTTAGTGGAAATATTACAAGTGCAAATATTTATTCAAATGCAATTTTAACAAGTAATTTAACAAGTTATTATAACAAGACTTTGATTGACAATAATTTCAGTTTATATTATCCAAAGACAGATATAGATACTCAAATAATAACTAATCAATCTTATTTTTCTACTTATAATTCAACTTATGCAAGTAATTTAGATACAAATGATACAAAAACAATTCAAGATATGAATGTAAGCTGGTTAAGTTCATATAATTCTACTTATGCTGGAATTGTTGGAAATACAAGTTATCTTAATAATGATACTTTTAATTATAATCAAACTACTTCTGCAATTTCTTATACTGATTCAGTTATTTCCGCAAATAATGATTCTTGGATGTCTACTTATAACGCAACTTATGCAACAAATACAAATACTAATATTTCAAACACTTCTTATTATTTTGTTACATCAAATAATGGAACAATAAACGGAATAAATATTACTTGGTTAGATAATGTAGCTGGATATTTATCTTTTAAATTAACTCAATTAGAAACATGGTTTACAGGAAAATTAATTGATATAAATAATAATATTAACTTGAACAATACAAATGCTAAAACTTATACAAATGAAAATATTGCAGGAAATTTATCTTTAACTTTATTGGCTAATGGTTCAAGAGCTGGAACAGGAAACTTTAATTTCGGTAATTATAATTTATCAGGAATTGATAATATTTCAGTAAACACAGTAAATTTTGGAACTAATAGAATTTTAAGTAATACGACTTGCGTCAAAATTTACGGAAGTTCGTCAATGCTTGAAATATGTTAATATGGTTAAAAAAAGTCAATCAAGATTATTTTATAGAATATTAATAGGTATAGTCTTAATTTTAATTCTAGGAATTTATTTTGTTATAGCTAATTTTCCAACAACTGAAAGAGATGAAATTCTTAAAGAAGATATTTTAAATTCTACTTTAAATAGTATTTCAATTCCAGTATCAAGTGGTTATTATACAGGAGAATTTACTTATGAATTATCTGGTAATGAATCTAAATGGGTAAGTGAAGTTAAATTTAGTGGCAGAGATGTTATTATTATTCCAAAAGAAAAAATTGAAGATAGAAGTTATAAAGAATGTATAGATTATGATAAAGAAAAAGAATTATGCCTAAAAGAAGAAGATAAAATTTATTCTATTCCTGAAATAATGCCAGTAAAAGTTTCTGATGAAAAATTAACAGATATTTCTAAAAAAAGAGATAGTAAAACTTTAAAAGAAAGTTTTAATTATAAAATACCTGATGATGTTCATTATTTAAAAATAGGAGAGAACTCAATTACAATTACAGAATTACAAGCGACTACTCAATCTAATTTAGTAAATGTTACAGCAGAAACAGGGCAAAGTAATTTTACTCACCTAACAATAAACAGTGAATCTGCAAATGCTCCTTATGATAGTTTAGTTGGATACTGGAATTTTGATGCAGATGCTGTAAATACTGTTTCATTTACATCTTATGATTGGAGTAAAAATAATAATGATGGAACAGCAAGAGTTACTTCAACAGTTGATTCAACAGGTTGTGTTTATGGAAATTGCTTACAACCTCAAAATCTTTCAAATAGTGGTATTTTATTGCCAGCTAATTCATTTAATATTACTGGAAATTTATCTATTTCTGCATGGTTCAGTCCTTATACTGAAAGTGGGAGAAATGCAATATTTTCAAGAGGTGCTATACAAACTGTTAATGCATATGCTCTTGTTTTAGATTATACTAACAACTATCTCCAATTTATAGTCTCAAATGGTTCAGCTAGTTCTGGTGTAAAAACAGCTCAAGTAGCAGAGGGTAATTTTTCTTTATATGTATGGCATCATGCTGTTGGAACTTGGAATGGAACAATAGCTTCTCTTTATGTAGATGGTGTTTTAATTCATCAATCAACACCAGCTACTTTTACAACATTAAATCCAGCAAATTTAGCTACTTATATAGGAAGACAAGGGTCATCAAATACAAGAGGATTTAATGGAACACTTGATGAAATAATGGTTTTTAATACTTCTCTTACAGCAGTACAAGTTTTAGCAATTTATAATAATCAGTCAGCAAGATTTTATTCAACAGGAACACAGGATGTTCCAAAAATAAATGTTTCAAGTTTAGGAACAGAAAATAGAGTAAATATAACTTTATATGATTGTGATGCTTTATTTAATTCTAATTTATCAGGACAAATAGGTATTTTTAATGTAGATATTTGGGATGTTTCATCAGCAATTTATTTGCAAAAAATTAGTGTAGCTACTAAAGAAATACTCCCAACAGGAGTATTCTTTAAACCTGATGGAACTAAGATGTATACAATTGGTATTGATGGAGTTACTGTAGATGAATATGATTTAAGCACAGCTTGGAATGTTTCTACTGCAGTTTATTTAGAAGAAATTAGTGTAAATGCTAAAGAAACAAGTCCACGAGGGGTATTCTTTAGAGCTGATGGATTAAAAATGTATACAGTAGGTTCTGATGGAGATAGTGTAGATGAATATGACTTATCAACTGCTTGGAATGTTTCATCAGCAATTTATTTAGAAGAAATTAGTGTAGCTACTAAAGAAACAGCTCCACAAGATGTATTCTTTAAACCTGATGGAACTAAAATGTATACAATGGGTGATAATGGAGATACAGTAGATGAATATGATTTAAGCACAGCTTGGAATGTTTCTACTGCAGTTTATTTAGAAGAAATTAGTGTAAATGCTAAAGAAACAATTCCACAAGGGGTATTCTTTAGAGCTGATGGATTAAAAATGTATACAATTGGTGTTGCTGGAAGGAGTGTAGATGAATATGATTTAAGCACAGCTTGGAATGTTTCTACTGCTGTTTATCTGCAAGAGATTAGTGTAATTACTGAAGAAACAAGTCCACAGGGAGTATTCTTTAAACCAGATGGAACTAAAATGTATATAATTGGTGTTGATGGAATTGCAGTAGATGAATATGAATTAGGACAATATAATTATAATGGTTCAATAGTTAATTTTTCATCTTGTATTGCAAATAATTTAACAATAGCAGGAAATCCAAATCATGTAAGTTTAAGAATTGGATTTTTAGCAGGAACAAACCAGTTTTATTCTCCAATAGTAATTGGAAATATAACTTTAGATAATTGGTATGAATCACCAGCAGGAGGATTAGATTGTGGTGACCTTAATATTGCAAATAATATTTATAATTTAACTAATGACTTGACAAGTTCAACAACCTGCTTTAATATCTTTGCTGATAATATTACTATTGATTGCAAAGGTTACACTATAAATTATAGCACAGATATTAATAATTATGGCTATGGGGTTTATAGTTTAAACTATGATAATATTGTTATTAAGAACTGCAAGATTTTAGAAGCTAATTCAGGTAATTTATCAGTGCGACAAAGTGCTGGAGTATATTTTTACGTTGGAAATAATATAACTTTAACTAATAATACTATAATAACTTTAGGTAATTATAGTGATGATATTCTTTTTATAGATATAACCAATAGCAGTATAATTAATAATAATTTAATAACTTCAGAATTTAATGCCTATGGTTATTCAGGAACTAATACTGGTGTTGCCATAGTTAATAATAATATTACAACCTATGGTTTAAATGGGCATGGGATAGTTAATTCTCCATCAGGATATAATAATATTAGCTACAACAACTTAAAAATGTATAACACAGAGTATTCAAATGGAATTTATTTAATAGATAATATAAATATTTTTAATGATATTAATTATAATAATATAACGGGCGGAGGATATTCAATTTTATTTTATAATAACAGCAATACTAATGTTTTAGGTAATATTATTATTTCATCTGGGGATTATAATTATGGTATTTTTTTATATCAAGATTCAAATAATAATACATTTTCAAATAATACAATAACAACCTCTGGAATCCTTAGTTACGGCGTTTTACTTCAATTAAATTCAGATAATAATTCATTTTCAGGCATGAATATAGCAACCAATAATACAGGAGCTTATAGTTTTTATATTGCCAGTGCAAATCCAAATATTATTATAACAAATAGCATTTTTAATTCTTCTTTAACTTCTGAACTACGCATAAGTAATTTAGTTTTTAAAGGCTTATTTAATCTTACAAATGTAACTCGTGCAGACGGAAGTAGAATAAATATAATTTGGACAGCAGGCGGAAATGGAACATTAAATATGATGTGGTATTTGGATGTAAATGTTTCAAATTCAACTTCTTTGTTAGAAAATGCAAATGTAACTTCTTGGGATGTTAATAATAATTTAATAAATAGTTCATTAACAGGAAGTAATGGACAAACAAGGCATATTTTACAGGAATATAAAAATGAGAATAATACTTTAATTACTTATTATTCTAATTACACAATTAATACTAATTTAAGTGGATATAATATTGATTCTCAAAGCATAAATATGTCTATGAATAGATGGTTAAATATTGCTTTGACTTTAATAGCAGGGGATACTTGTTCTTATACTTCTGGTAATTGGGCAGTAAATTGTGCAGATTATTGTAATATAACAACAAATGTAAATGGGGGAGGAACAGGAAATAATTTTACTGTAATAGGGGTTGGATGGTTTAAAATGTCAGCAAATATTTCAGGATTTAAAAATTATAAATTTGGCGGAGGATGCAATGCAACTTGCACAAATACAGGATGTATAAGAATATAAATTGCCAGCATAAAAGATTTAAAAGAATATATACTTATGGATATAAATCAAAGCCAATAATTAAATGTAAAGATTGCAATAAAGTAATTAAAAAAAAAGACTTGCCAAAAAAACAAAAATGGGAACAGGGAAAAAATAATTATTAAAATGAAAAACAAAAAATATATTTACATTGAAGGACTAATAATTATGTTATTAGCCCTTCCTCTTATAATTGCATATCAGACAAGCTTTACTGTTCCTGCTGAAAATATAAGTATGTTTGTTGATTGTGAAGATATTTATGGAACTCCTTGTGATAATAGTGTTTATTGTTATAGTATTTTTTATTATCCAAACGGGCAAATTTATTCAGATTCTTTAAGCACTAATTATTACGGATTAGGTATTTTTAATGTAAATATTTCTGGACAAGTTTTTACTACTTCAGGAAGTTATAAATTAAAAACAATTTGTAATGATACTTCAAATAATATTGGAGTTACTGATAATTATTTTGGCATAACTTATTCTCCTTTAATTCCAGAAGTGCCAATCGTAGCTATTACTGGAAATATAAGTTTGAGCATAAATGTTCCTTCTTATCCTTATGTAGATTTAAATAATTCTTATCCAATAGAATTAATATTATTTTATAATGGAAATAGAATAAATTTAACATATATAAATTTAAGTGATTTCAAAATGAATTTAATTTCTCCAGATACAAGCACAAGTAGTTTTAATTTTACTTTTGATGATGATTCAGAAAGTTATTTACTTACTTTAAGTTTTTTAGAAATAGGAAATTATCCTTTTGTAATTTATACAGACCCCGCTTCTCAAATTGAAAATATTACAGGAACATTTTTAGTCAGAAATCCTTATTATATCATATTTTGTGCATATAATCAAGATGATGGAACTTCTTATATAAATAATTATGCTTATTTGACCGCAGAATTTACAACTTCAAAAAAATATTATGATTCAAATCTTGAACAATTTATAACTCCATTAGGATTTAAAACTACTTTTAAAACTCCAATATTTCATACAAATTATAGAGATGGTTGTGGAACTTTAAAACTTTATGAACCAGATGAATATGCAATAAGACTTTTTGATGGAGTAGCAACATTCCAAACAACATTTTCTCCTCCAAACATAACAGAAACCTATGGAACTAATATTTATCTTGGAAAATATACATTTACAGGAATAGATTATTCATATAGAATATTATTGAGTGATAGAGATATAAATCAATATGGTTGGTTGTTTAATTTGCTTTTTGTAATATTGCTTATTGCTTGCATAATTATTGCAATTTTCCTTTTCTTTGTTGTTCCGCAAATGCCTATACTTAGTCTAATTATGGGAGTTGGAGGAACAGTAATGTTAGTTATTTTGAGAATTATAATTTGGATATGGATTGGATAATATGAAAAAACTATTAATATTAATGCTTGGAATTATGTTCTTACTTATAAGTATAAGTTCAGTAAAATCGGAAATCGATTTCTGGGAAGTTAAACATAGTCATGGAAATGGAACAATAGTTCAAAATTATTTAGTTTCAGATTATGTTCGTGGTGATTTTGGATTTGCAGATGATTATGTTACAGGAAATAATCCTTATATTGTTTATTTGCTTTATAACATTTATCCAAAAAAATATAATCAAGATAATCCTACTGATAAAGTAATTAATTGTTCTTGGACAGTTAGAAAATTAACAAGTGGCGACTCAATAACTCTTATTAATACAACTTATACAGAAAATGATTCAGATATTATGAATGCTAAATATTTTATACAACTTCAAGATGGAGAAGGATTAACAGCAGACCAAACCTGTTATTTTCAAAATGCTTCAAGTGAATTGTCTCTTCCTGCTGA
>Ga0315296_10003943_pt1 | contig 12286 bp, 14 predicted proteins | sample YL17G14_18_MG_FD_203921 | JGI IMG/M metagenome (GOLD analysis project Ga0315296, IMG submission 203921) | Sediment microbial communities from Yellowstone Lake, YNP, Wyoming, USA - YL17G14_18 | ecosystem: Environmental > Aquatic > Freshwater > Lake > Sediment | place: USA: Wyoming | collected... | reverse complement strand
ATCAGCTCTTAATTTTAGTTTCTTTAATATTTTCTTTATTTGGTTAACTGCTAATTTTGTATTTTCTCCTGGTATAATTCTTCTATCGATTTCAACATTGCAAAAGTCTGGAACAACATTTATTTTGGTTCCGCCGCTAATTGTTCCAACATTGATTGTTCCACTTCCTAAAATTATGTTTCTTCTTTTCTTCAACTGTTCTATTAATTTTCTTATTTCCTGTATAAAATCTACTGCTTTATAAATTGCATTGTCTCCTAATTCTGGTTTAGAACCATGAGCTGCTTTTCCTTTGAATTTTACTTTTATCTGAACTATCCCTTTTTGCGCAATCCTTGCTCTAAGATTTGTACATTCTCCAATTATTCCATACTTCACATCTTTGAAAATTTCTTTTCTATTTTTAATCAAGTACTCTGAGCCTTTCAATGCAACTTCCTCGTCAGCAACAAATGTTAACAAAAGCTTTTTCTTGAAAATTTCTTTTGAGAGATTCTTTACTGCAGTTAAAATCGATGCCAATCCACCTTTCATATCGCTTGCTCCTCTTCCATATATTTTTCCGTTTACAATCTTTCCTTCAAATGGATCATATTTCCAGTTTCCTCCAGTAGGCACAGTATCTAAATGACCATTAAACATAATTCCTTTGCCGTTTCCAATAGAAGCTACAACATCAAATCTATTTTTTTCAAATTCTATAAGTTTTGTAGAAATTTTTAATTCATCTAAAAAGTCTTTTATAAATTTTGCTATTTCTCTCTCATTTCCAGGTGGATTTTCTGAATTAATTTTTATCAATTCTTTGGTTAATTCTATCTCATTCATAATATCACTATATTGTTTTTCTCTTATATGTTTTTTTAGGGTTGTAGGCGGGAATCGCACCCACCTCAGAAGTTTCACAGACTTCCATGTTGCCTTCTACACCACTGCAACCATTGACTTTTCTCTTAAATTCAAGAAGAACTTGAGAATTAAATCTTAGATTAAATCTATTTCTAATGCTAGCAGGTATAACAATCCTTCCTTTGTCATCAAGAATAGCAGAAAATATTATAGAATCTGGGCTAGACAAATCTTTCTTTGATTTCCAAGTGAAGTCGTCCACCCATTTTTTTCACCAAGAATTAGTTTTCTCTAAAGGTATTTAAAACTATGTGGGAAATTTTTAAATAGTGATTAAATGACAAAATTAGGACCTGATAAAATAGGAGAATATAAAAAAATTGGAATTAATGAAGGATATGACAAATGGGCTGCTACATACGATAAAGAATCTAATCCTCTTATTGAATTAGAAGAAAATATAACTTTGAGTTTAATAGGCAATGTTAAAAATCAAGTTGTACTTGATTTGGGTTGCGGTACTGGACGCTATTGTAAGCTACTTGCAAAAAGAGGAGCTAAAGTAATAGGGATAGATCCTTCAACAAAAATGTTAGAGTATGCAAAAAGAAAAATTACTCCAGACAGTCAATTTGAACTTCATCTTGGAAAATTAGAAGATGTAAAATTTCCAAGTAAATATTTTGATCTTATTATTTCTGCTTTAACTTTAAGTCATATACCTCGATTAGAGCCTATCATAAAAGAAGTAAGTCATATTCTCAAACCCAAAGGACAATTAGTAATATCAGACTTTCATCCTTACTGGCCTATTTCTGGCCATGATTATACAGAATTCATAGATGAAACTGGACAAAAATATATAATACCTGAATATACTCACCTTCTTGAAGAATATTGGCATCTTTTTAGAAAATTTAGTTTAAGCCTCGAAGATTTAAGAGAACCTACTATTGATGATAATTTAATTAAAAGCTTTCCGGCGTTAAAAGATTATAAAGGCACTCCCTTAGCTATAATTTTAAAGGCAAGAAAAAATAGTTTAACAATTTAGATTAGTATCTGGTCTCAAAACTCTCAAATTCTCCTTTATAATTTTCAAATTCAACTTTAACATTTTCAACTTTAGCAAAACTAGGACCTTTTTTACACCATTCAATCATTTCCTTTATCTTATCTTCTTCGCCTTCAAAAATAGCCTCAACTTCTCCAGAATCTAGATTTCTTACCCAACCTTTCAGACCAAGATTTCTAGCCTTTATTCTTGTGTGAAAACGAAAACTAACAGCTTGAACATCTCCAGAAATAATAACATGTGCTCTAGCGAACTTCAACCACATCGCCTATAGTTAAATCTTTTCTATCTGCTTTACTTTCTATTTGCTTTTCTTCTATTTCTTCTGTTAGCTTAATGTTAAAAAATCTTTCAAGTTTTTTAATTACCTTAATTGAAGGCTCCCAACCATCCTCTATCCTTTTTATAATAGACGTCTTCTCATTTAATTTTTTAGCAAGTTCTTCTTGTGTTAAATTTCTCTTGGTTCTCTCATTCTTAATTAATAAATGGAAGTTTGATTTAATTGCTTGTTCTAATTCTTCTAACTTTGGAATTATCTTTTTTACTGGTTTTATCTCAATTACAGGAATTTCTTCCCCAAATTTTACGCATTCTTTACAAACAGTTAGAATTGCATTATCTATTTTTGTCTTTCTGTTTGCATTTCTAGAACCGCATAGTTCACATTCTGGAATGGTTTCACCCTAACTATAAATACTATCTATAAAAATAAATATCTGGGTTAGTATGACCGGCGAATCACAAATCCTATTCTAAAGATTTATTTAAATATAATTATCTTAATAATTCTAAATTGCAAGGTGCTTAAATGACAGAATATAATCCTAAAGAAATAGAAGAGAAAATACTTGATTTTTGGGAAAAGAATAAAATATTTGAAAAGTTAATGAAACGAAAGAATAAGAAAACCTTTTCCTTTATGGATGGTCCTCCTACTGCTAACAATCCAATGGGTGTGCACCATGCTTGGGGCAGAACTTACAAAGATCTGTATTTAAGGTTTAAAGGAATGCAAGGATTTGAAACAAGAAGACAGCCAGGCTTTGATTGTCAAGGTCTTTGGGTTGAGGTTGGAATAGAAAAAGAATTAGGCTTCAAATCAAAGAAAGATATAGAAAAATATGGTATTGATAAGTTCACGGAAAAATGTGTAGAGAGTGCATTAAACTATGTTAAAAATTGGATTGACTTATCGAAGAAATTAGGAATGTGGATGGATTGGAAGAACCCATACTTGACACTAACAGACGTTAACATCGAATATGTTTGGTATTTCTTAAAGAAATGCTATGAAAAAGGTTGGCTATACAAAGGATTAAAAGTTTTGCCTTGGTGCCCGCGCTGTGGAACAAGTTTGTCAAGCCATGAAGTAGCTAGCGGTTATAAAGAAAAAACTCATCCAGCAATTTATGTTAAATTTCCTATAAAAGATAGAGAAGCAGAATACCTGCTAATATTTACAACAACGCCTTGGACTTTAGCCTCTAATGTTGCAGTAGCTGCTCATCCTGACTTGGAATATGTAAGAATAAAAATAGGAGAAGAAATTTTCATTTTAGCTAAAAATCTGGTTGAAAAGGCAATTCTTGAAAAGAGTTATAGCACTCTACAAACAATGTATGGCCGTGAGCTGGTAGAAATACAATATGATAATCCTATGAAAGATTTATTGCCTTTGCAATGGGGCATAACTGGAAAGGTTGTTTTATCTGATAAATATGTAAGCGCAGAAGAAGGAACAGGCTTAGTCCACATTGCTCCTGGGCATGGGCCTGAGGATTATGAGATTGGAAAAGAATATAAACTGCCAGTCTTATCTCCATTAGATGAGGCAGGAATTTTTAATGAAGACGGCTTTTTAAAAGGAAAAAATGCAAAAGAAGCAAACGAACTAGTTTTAGAAAAGCTAAGGGAAAGAGGTTTGCTTTACAGAGAAGAAAAAATTACTCATAGTTATCCTTGTTGCTGGCGTTGTGATGAAGAACTAATATACAGAACAGGAGAAGAATGGTTCATCTCAAGTCAAGAAATTAAGCCTAAGCTATTAGAAGAAGCTCAAAAAGTAAAATGGTATCCAGAATGGACTTCGAAAAGCATGATTGATTGGTTAACAAATCTGAAAGATTGGAACATTTCTAGAAAAAGATATTATGGCTTGCCCTTGCCCCTTTGGGTTTGTGAAAAATGCAATTTTATGGAAGTAATAGCAAGCAAGGAAGAATTAAAGAAAAAAGCTATTAAAGGCTTTAAAGAACTGAAAGAACTGCACAGACCTTGGATTGATAATATTATTCTTAAATGCTCTCAATGTGGAGGCGAGATGAAAAGAGTAGAAGAAACTGGTGACTGCTGGCTAGATGCTGGAGTTGTTTTTTACTCAACCTTAAAGTATTTAGAAGAAAGAAAATATTGGGAAAAATGGTTCCCTGCTGATTTTATAACAGAGATGCACGAGCAAGTTAGGCTTTGGTTTTATGCTACTTTGTTTGTTTCTGTCACGCTAGAAGGCAAAGTTCCTTACAATTCTGTTCTTGCACATGGTATGGTTCTTGATGAAAAAATGAGAGAAATGCACAAAAGTGCTGGAAATGTTATTTGGGCAGACGAAGCTTTGGAAAAAATTGGCGGAGATGTAATGAGGTGGATGTATTGCTCGCAAAATCCAGGACAACCAATGCCCTTCGGCTATACGTCTGCTAAAGACGTGAGAAGAACTTTAAATGTTTTATACAATACAGTAAAATTCTTGCAAACTTATTGCGAAGTTAATAAGTATAAACCAAAAAAGCCAAAAAGCTTGGACATGTCTAGCCAATGGATTTTGTCCAGACTTCAAAGTTTAAACAAGGAAGTTACAAAGAACTTAGAGGAATTAAAGCCTCATTTAGCAGCTTGCAAACTTGAAGAATTCTTCTTAAATGATTTGTCAAGATTTTATGGCCATATAATCAGAGAGCATATCAAACCTGGTTTAGAGTCTAAGCATAAGGAAGCAATGCTTTACACTTTTTACAAGGCATGCTTAGATACTTTAAAGCTTCTAGCGCCTTTCTTGCCTTTCGTAACAGAAGATTTGTATCAAGATTTCTTTAAAAAATCTGAAAAAGAAGAAAGCATTCACCTATGTAATTGGCCTGAAATTGAAAATGAATTAATAAATGAAAAGCTTGAAAAACAGATGGAAATAGTAAAGCAAATAGTTGAAGCATCAAATGCATTAAGACATGAAAAAAATATTAAGCTAAAATATTTGCTACCTTCTCTAAGCATAGATGGAAAAGATGAAATAAAAGAAGCTGTTAGAGATTTGAAAGAAGTTATTGAAGAAATGACAAATGTTAAGGAAGTTAAAATTGAAGAATTAGAAGAGGGAAAAGAAATAGAAAATGGAAAGATTTACTTAAATACAGAAATTACAGAAGAAATTAAAAATGATTGGTTGATAAGTGAGTTAATAAGAAGTGTTCAAGACACAAGGAAAAAGATGGGTTTAGAAATAAAGGATAAAATTGAATTATATTTACTAGAAGAAGAATTGTTTAAATCAAATAAACAAAAAATAGAAGGTTCAACTGGAAGTAAAATAATCTTTGGTAAGATTCTCGGCAACAAATCTGAGTTTAAATTCGAGAATAAAAAGTATGAATTTGGGATTAAAGCATAATTATTTAAATTAATAATTCTATGATTTTATATAAAATAAGGAGAAATTAAATGCCATTCGAAAGAAGACGTTTCGACAGAAGAGGCGGCTTTGATAGAGGTCCTAGCTTTGATAGAGGTCCTAGAGAAATGCATAAAGCTATTTGTTCTGAGTGTGGACAGGAATGTGAAGTTCCTTTCAAACCAACAGAAGGAAAGCCAGTCTTTTGTAGAGATTGTTTCGCTAAAAAAAGAAGATTTTAGTGATTTCTGAGAAATCAGATTCTATTTTTAATAGTGCAAACTATCTTTTTAGTCTTCTTTTCCATTCTTCATGAGAATATTTTAATTGAGCTTTCTTAGCTCCACCTCGTGTTGCCATAACAAGAGTATAGAAGACAATATTTATGAACTTAATTTTTAAGCATTATATTGATATAAGTTGAAAATTGTTTTTTAAATGAATGTTTCATATAGATAATTTCATTTACCATATGAAGCATATATATAACATTCTCTTAATCTAAAGAATTTATTATTTGATTTTCTTCTTTTCAACAACAACCACAATATATCCTGCTATTTTATTTCTAACTGGCTTATCATCTATTATTTTTAACTCGTCTAAAACTTTCTTATTTTCATCAAACTTGTTGCTAAATCTGTCTGGATATTGCTCTACAAGTTTCTTTGATATGTTCTTTATAAATTTTCCTCTTATCCTTCCCATATAACTACCATTAACTTTTATTCTTATCCGATATAATAAATAACTATGTATTATCTATCAGTATGCGTTGCAGGACTATTTGTATTTAATGAAAAAAATGAATTAAAAAAATATAAACTTTTTGATAAGAACGCAGAAGAGATTGCTAAAAAGATTGATTTAATTGAAAAAGGAGAAGAAATACAAGAGCTAAAGGAATTAAAAAATGAGTTTAAAGACTTAGAAATTAAGCAGCCAAATCAAGCATCTGAATTTTTTAAAGAAAATTTTAGAAAAATTGTAATAAAAACAGGTTTTGTTAAAGATGATTTAGAATTAAACCAAACATTAAATGCATTTGCAATAGCAAAGTCAAAATTAAGCATATCCTTGATAGAAAGAAGAGATAAACTGATAATTCAAACCGTCTCAGCTTTGTCTGATTTGGAAAAGATTTTGAATGCAATGTCTGAAAGGCTTAGGGAATGGCATGGTTTACATTATCCCGAGTTTGATATAAAGGATCATGAAAGGTTTGCAGAAAAGGTTGCTGAGTTTGGATTAAGAGAAAATTTTGAAGATTTTAAGAAAAGCATGGGCATGCAACTAAAAGAAGAGGATATAAAAGTTTTACAAGAATATGCCAGCCAACTGAAAGCAATGTATGTTTTAAGGAAAAGTATTGAACGGTATTTGGAAAAAATTGTTCCTGAAGAAATACCAAACTTAAAAACTTTGTTAGGTAGCATTCTAGCTGCAAGACTTTTAGCTTTAGCAGGTTCATTAGAAAGACTTGCTAAAATGCCTTCATCAACCATCCAACTGCTCGGTTCAGAAAAAAGACTCTTTCAATATTTAAAGGAAGGTAAGAAAGGTAAGCCACCTCGCTTTGGCCTGCTTTTTTTACATCCAGATATTTCAACTGCCAAAAGAGAATTGCAAGGAAAAATTGCAAGATTATTATCTAGCAAGCTTGCACTAGCAGCAAGAGCAGATTTCTATTCGAAAAAAGACATCTCAAAAGAGCTTTTGGAAGATTATAAGAAAAAGTTGGAAGAAGTTTTGAAAAAAAATTAATCTTTAACTATTTTGTCTGCAAGTTCAAAGCCACCAGTAACTTCTGGTGCAACTATGATATCTGCTCCTGCTCTTTCAAATTCTCCCTTTGATTTTTGATCATTTACCCTTGTTGCAATCTTTATTTTTGGATTCAAGTCCTTGGCAGTTAAAACCACAAAAACATTTTTGTTGTCTTCTCCGGTGCATGCTAATATTCCTTTGGCTGCTCTTATTTGTGCTTTTTCCAATGTTTCTTCGTTCATGCAGTCCCCTTCTATAACCATGTAACCTCTGTTTTTCATAAATTCCGCTCTTGCACAGTCATTTTCTATTATAACAACTTTTTTACCTACAGTCTTTAGCTTCTCTGCCGCATGCGTTCCAACCCTTCCTGCGCCACATATAATGTAATGATTTTTTATTGAGGAGAGTCTTGCTTTCATTAAAATTCCTCCTAACCTTATATCACTTAATAACATAATAACTTTTTCGAAGATATAAAACGTGATACCTAAAGTAAAAAATATTATTATAACATAAAAAATGTTTCCTAAAACGCCACCAGTTCCAGCTGTTAGCACTTGCGTTATAGTAATTTCAAAGGCTTTTATAACATTTACCTTAGAATAAATGCTAACTGTTAAAGCGGCTAAAAAAAGAAATAAAAAAACTATTATTAAAGCAACTTTTAATTCTCTTAAAGATTTTCTTGCTTCTTCTTTCATAGATAAATATTAAAATGAGTTTAATTTAAATAGTGTTGGTTATGAAAGAAGTATTTCCAAGAATTTTTTTAATAGATAATAAATTAGCAGTAGAAAATCCTATTCCTGGCTTCAAGCCTTTTGATGAAGAGATTATAAAAATTGATAAAAAAGAGTTTAGAATATGGGAACCAACAAGATCAAAGCTTGCTGCAGCAATAATGAAAAATATTAAAAAAGTTCCACTTAATATTGGAGCTAAAGTACTTTATATGGGCGCAGCTCATGGAATGACTGTTAGCTATATAGCAAATATAATAGGAAATGAAGGAATAATTTATGCTATAGAATTCTCAGAAAGATGCTTTAACGAACTTTTACCTTTATGTGAAAAATATAAGAATATTGTTCCGATTCTCTCTGATTGCAGAAAACCAGAAAATTATAATTGGGTAGAAAAGGTTGATATCGTTTACATAGACGTAGCCCAACCAGATGAAATTGAAATATTCATAAGGAATTGTAAAGAATTCTTAAAGAAAGAAGGATATGGAATGATTGCAGTAAAATCTAGAAGTATTGATGTAACTAAAAGTCCAAATGAGATATATAAAGAAGCTTTGAAGAAATTGAAAGAAGCTGGATTTGAAATAATTGATTGGAAAACTTTAGACCCTTATGAAAGAGCTCATGCGTTCATAGTTGTAAAATCTAAAAACTACTAACCGACTGCCTCTTCTGACGCTTTATGAACAGTATCAGCTAGTCTATTTACACCTGTTTCTCCTATTGAATATCTTCCTACACTATCTCCGATTACATAAGCTCTGCCTGCTCCACAACCGATAGTCATTCTCCCTGAACCGCCTGCCTCAATAGAATATACTGGTAAAATTCTTCCATCAGTTCCTTCTCTTCCTTCATCTCCTAATCCACCTTCATCCCCATTACCAATTTTAAAAACACCACTTGGCATTTAATCACCAAATAATAATTGATAGAATCGATATTTAAACATTAAGAAATTCTAGCAATTTATTTGCACCCATTTTTAAGACATTTTCATAGTCTGATTGATAATTAACAGAAATCCATCTATCTACAAGAAAAACAGCAACCTTGTTTTGTTTAGCCAATTTAGGTACAATTTCATGTTCAGGGTGAGTAGGCTTATCTAATGGAACTTTTTTGAATTCTTTCATTGCATCTGGTAAAAAAAGCATCATTCCAGTGTTTGCATAATGATTATCTATAAGAGGAAGTTCTGGCTTTTCTTTGAAATATTCTAATTCAAACATTTCTCCTGCTTTTTTTACTATACCAACCCCAAATGGATTTAAAGTGTATTTAGCCATTACTATTACCATCGCTTTTCCCTTTCTTTCAGCCTCAGAAGCATAATCCATCAATTCTCTTAAATCAATTGGAATAAAGTCGTCTGGATGAGACATTAAGTAAGTGTTATCTACATCTATCATTCCTTTTTCAATTCCTAGTCTTATTACACCAGCCCTGCCTAATGGCTTTGGTTCTAATATAGAAGATGTTAAAATCTTGAATTCATTTTTTAATTTTTCTAAATAAGCTTGAACAACTTCATGTTGATATCTTAAAGTAAAAATATACTCTGATATTAACTTAGATTTTAACAAAGGCTGTAAATGAAACCACAATAAAGGTTTATCTTCTATTGGGGCTAAGATTTTTGGTCCGCTAAAAAATTCTCTTAACCTTGTTGAATCTCCACCAGCATGAATTATCGATTTTAACATATTTAGAATTTGTTAAAAATTTATTTAAATAGCTGTGCGGAGGGCAGGATTTGAACCTGCGAACGGACTAACCGACAAGATTTCCTATATCATCTTGAGTTTCGCTATCATCTTGAGTCAAAACTCAAAATGCCTTGCGCCTTTGACCAGGCTTGGCTACCTCCGCATATAGAAAAATGTTTTTCAGAATAATATAAATATGATTGAAAAATAAAAAATTAGAATAATAAAAAAATTATTGAAAATGAAGAATTTTTACAAGTCACACGGACGAATGGTTGCTCTTCCATTATCCTTTGCTCTTTTTGCAGCATCTCTTAGAGTTTCTTCTACCTTTTTATCTAGAGCATTATAAAAGTCTCCTGCAAATCTCATACCTTTTATTGTAGACTTTACTTTTGACCTTACTATTAAACTCATCAAATCACCTTGTAAAATGATGTTTTTTCAATAAATAAAAAGGTTTTGGTTTGAATGCCTCAGCGGGATTTGAATATAGTAGTTGGTTCATATGTATAATTTCATTTATCCGAGTGAAAAATGGTGCCCCCGACGGGATTTGGACCCATATTTGCGGCTTTCCTCATTCACAGCCGAAGCTCATAACCTTCGAAATGAATTCGAAGGGCCACTTTGAGGTGCGACATTTTGAAAATGCCACATGTCCTTAGCCGGGTTAGACGACAGGGGCATGCTAAGAAATTGTTGTTTAAAGTAATTTAAATGTTTTTAATTTGGGCCGAACAGGATTTGAACCATTCTTTATCGTTCATTGATACCAATAAATATGGACCTGCCCAGAATCGAACTGGGCTCTTCACCGCTCTCATTTTTATTGTGAGGGTGACGTCCTTTATCGAAATTTTACCGATAGACTACGGGTCCATTTATACGGAAGATTTACGTTTTGATATTTTACGAAATCAAGGTCTTTAACTTTAATTAATCTTTTGTTTTCATTATATTCTTTAAATCTTATAACGTTCTTTAAGTTAGAAGAACAAATATCATTCATATATTTTAATATCCTATCCTTTTTTCTTGTACCTAATTCCCTCTCATAGCTAAAGGAAATTACGTCAAATGTTTTCATGAATCTTTTTACTTGATTAAAAAGTATTTTGTTATGAGAAGTGAATCTTATACAAAAAGCATCTCCATCTTTGCCTATGTAACCATCTGTATCTACAAGTCCTCTTATACAGCCCTTTAACATAGTTCTATTTTCGAATAATCCCTTTGATATGTGAGCTTTTTTTAAAATTTTGTCTCCATAAGGTAATTCCCATACTCTGTGGAGATATTTACACAACCTTACAGAACACACAAGAACATAAATTCTACTCTTATCAAAATAAATTGATGGTTTGATTTTGAAAAGTCTCCAAATTAATCTTGGTATATATTCTCTAAAATATGGCAAATCTGTAGTAGCATCGCCAGACAATCTGACAAAATACTTTGTTAAAGTTCCATCACCTAAAACAATACCAATAAATTCCCCTAAACTTTCGCCTTCCTCAGGAATTTTGATTGACTTTATTTGACTTTTAAAAAAAGGATTTTTACGAGCTACTTGCCTTCTCCATTCAGAGAATTTCTCCTTTCCATATTTTTTATATAAATTTCTTATACCTATTTTTCCACCTTTAATTGCACCCCAGTTAGAAGGAATAACCTTTTTTGAAGAAAGTTGAGAAATCTGAGATTTATTAAAAATTGAATCGAAAATATCAGAGGGTATGGAAAGTGATCCGTATTTGTATTTTTTATAAGTATAATAAGGAATTTTTAGGAATATTTCAGAGTTGACTTTTATTTTTGCTTCAAAACTTTTAAAAAGTAGTATTCTTTCTTGTTTACCTAACAAAATTCTAAACTTGTGTTCATTCATGATTAATAATAATAGTTACCAAATTAAATAGCATTATCATTAGACCATCGGCCCATTAAATAATGGTAATATAAGTTTAAATTTTTCTAATCTAAAAACAAATCATGAAAGCAGTAATTTTAGCAGCTGGATTAGGGACAAGGCTTTTACCTTTAACTGCAAATATACATAAAGGTCTTTTACTTATAGGTGACAAGCCTTTGCTAGAGCATACGATAAATGCTTTATCTGAAAACAAAATAAAAGATATTTTTTTGGTTGTTAATCATAGAAAAGAACAAATAAAGAAATATTTTGGAGATGGTTCAAAGTTTAATGTTAATATAAGTTATTTGTTTCAGGAAAATCCAAAAGGCGGAACCGCTGATGCTGTAAGATGTGCAAAAGGAAAAATAGAAGGAAACTTTCTCTTGCTAAACGGTGACTTGTTTTTTCATCCTTCAATTATTAAAAAACTGATAGAAAATTATTTTAATTGCGACGGTTTAATCGTTTGCAAAGAAGTTGAAAATCCTCAAGAGTTTGGAATTCTAAAAGTTGAAAATGGTAAGATAGTTAAAATTTTTGAAAAAATTCAAA
>Ga0315296_10003942_pt1 | contig 12286 bp, 11 predicted proteins | sample YL17G14_18_MG_FD_203921 | JGI IMG/M metagenome (GOLD analysis project Ga0315296, IMG submission 203921) | Sediment microbial communities from Yellowstone Lake, YNP, Wyoming, USA - YL17G14_18 | ecosystem: Environmental > Aquatic > Freshwater > Lake > Sediment | place: USA: Wyoming | collected... | reverse complement strand
ATGCAGGGGCACATAGACCGCGATATAACCCACCTTGGTTTCGGTGTTACTGCCCCCTATGCTATCTTTCACGGTGAGGGAGACGGTATACGTCCCAGCACTTGCATAGATGTGGGCGGGGCTTGCGGCAGTGCTGTCCACCGTCCCGTTGTTGTCGAAGTCCCACTGATAGGTGTAGGGTGCTTTGCCTCCGGTGGTCCCATCGGTGAAGGTGAATTGGGTAACCCCGGCTATTCCCTCCAGGGGGCTGGCTGATAAGTTGGCATGCAGGGGCACATAGACCGCGATATAACCCACCTTGGTTTCGGTGTTACTGCCCCCTATGCTATCTTTCACGGTGAGGGAGACGGTATACGTCCCAGCACTTGCATAGATGTGGACGGGGCTTGCGGCAGTGCTGTCCACCGTCCCATTGTTGTCGAAGTCCCACTTATAGGTGTAGGGTGGTGTGCCTCCAGAGGTCCCATCGGTGAAGGTGAATTGGGTAACCCCGGCTACTCCCTCCAGGGGGCTAGCGGTGAACTGGGCATCCAGGGCGGTGTTGACATGTACTGAATCCCCTGTCCAGGTCGCCACTATCTCAGTTGCCGTATTGTCGCTGAGCACCCCATTGGACAGGGTGATATTGCTAGTGTTGCAATATCCGCCAACCACATGGAAGTGTATCTCCGCCAGGTATCCTGAGCCGCTGACCCCAGCAAGCCCGGGAACGTTCTGAATCACCCTTATCGTCCCCTGAGTTGCTGCGGGGATAAAACCCCACATGTCCACCGTGATTGCCGTCCCGCCGATGAGCCCATCGGTGACGTCCGTCACCTCCAGGATGAGGGGGTTGTAGGTGACATCATAGTTACAGGCATCGAAATTTGTCACACCGGTGATAGTAACCCTGGCGACAAACTCAGTGCCTTCACCCACCTCAGCCGGGGCATCAATGCTGACCGTAACCTCACCCAGGGAGAGAGCGACGGAGGGGAAGAGCAGCACCATTGCCAAAAACAGGACTGCCCCCGCCGCTAACAAGCGCTTGCACCTTTTCACCATCTACCTCCTTTGGATCACCAAGCGCCCATGATGATCAGCTCTATTTTGGTTATATCCAGAGCATTCACATTGCCATCCCCGTTGGCATCAGCCCCTGGGGTTGGATCGTCCAGCCCCATGATGATTCTCTTCAGCTTGGTTATATCCAGGCTATCTATGCTTCCATCTCCATTAGCGTCGCCAGGATTATAGACGGTGATATAGCCCGCCTTGGTTTCAGTGCTACTGCCAGCCAAGTTGTCCGTCACCGTGAGCGAGACGGTATAGACTCTAGCGTCGGCGTATATATGAAGTGGATCTTGCTCCGTGCTGGTTGCCCCGTCACCGAAGTCCCATGACCAGCTGGTGATGCTCCCAGTTGACTGGTCGCTGAAGTGAACCTCAAGGGGCTTATTGCCAGTGGTGGGAGTGGCGCTAAATTGAGCCAGAGTTCTTTGCTCTAGAAGATACAGGATATGCTCAATCATCTCTGAACGAACAGTATCCAAATCTTTTGTGGTTAAATCTGAGTTCTTCAGGTCAGCAAGGTAATTCTCGGCCTCGCTGGTATCCTTACCTTCTCCATTTGCCACCTCAATCACGTTGAGAAGGGTAGTTAAATACCTTACATCATCCACAGCTTCTCGCTGCCCTTCCCATTGAATAGTGTCGATTACTCCACTTATTGTAGGATAGACAAAGTTATGGTCTCGATGGACAGAGTGATCGAAGTCATTCCAGATATGACCTGCAGACCAATCGTAGGCAAAGTTCATCGCCCCATCATAGTCGTTCTGCCAGAGGAGCAGTCCATAATTCCTCCGGTAAGTTTCTGGTCTTTCCTCTCCTACCTGTGGATTGCCATAGGAAAATATCTCATGGTCGTAACCATGGTAAATGGTAGTCAGTGAGGGATCGAGGTGCCAGCTAGCTATAACCAGGTCCAGGACGTCCGCCACTTTTAGGGCGTTGCTCGTGGAGAGGGCGCAGAATACCTTGTACCCGGCTTCGTGAGCTACTTGTATTCCAGTTCTCATGGCATCGGGATCTGGAGTTTCGTCAATGCCATACCAGTAGAGTTCGGTTGCACCGTAAGGGGCACACGCCACTTTTAGCGACTCTAGCCTGCTCTTCATCTGGTCCCAGGCGGTTCCCCACCAATTGATGGTAGCAAAGGCAAAGTAAATGGCAGTATTCGATATGCCCACAGACTGTCGTAGCTCCAGTATTCTCTGAACCTTGCTCTCGAGTTCCGCCCAGGCAGGGTCTTGGAAGCCTCGCACGGTGGGGTTGGAGATGCCATGCTCAAGCATGTTCCTGAGCTCATTGGTCATCTCCTCCTCATTTCTTTCATCGGAGGATATGGCTCCCTCATATGTGAGCTTTGGCATGTAGTAAATGCTATAGGTTAGATAGGGCTCCGCGAGTTCTATGGGAAGCACTTCAACTTGCAGCTGTATCTGGCTACTGATGCCAAGAGCGGTCAAGCTGATCGTCCCAGTATAGACACCTGCCACAGCATCTTCAGGAATCCTTATCGTAACCCAAAATTGCTTATTTGTCCCAACAGGAACATCGACGGGTTGTAAAGTATCAGCGTCCTCAACCGGAAAGTCCAATATCGGAACCACATAGTCGTAAGGTAGCTTTGGCTCTGGATTGCTTATCCAATGATATTCGCCATCAGTAGTAAACCTGACATAGTTGTCATCGCCTTCAACCTTGACCAGAGAATCGTCCTTGAGCAGAAGCTCTGGGGTGAGCTGTTTATGGGTCATATCCCATATTTCCACCCCTGCCTGCCACCAGACCTTGACCACCCTAATGTCCACATTGGCGCTGGGGATGGAACCACTTGGGCCCACAAGCTCAGTGGCTTCCACCATTAGGGAAGTGATATCTTCCCCAGTGGCCTGAACAACAAAGCTAGCCGGCTCATATTCCCCAGGGGAAGCAACAATAGAAATTTCATCCGAGATGTAACTAGGAGCGATGGAGGAGGTAGGTAATATCTTTACATCGGTTATGGGGGGAACTACATAAACAGTTATTCGGGGATCAGGGGATTCCCCTTCTACTTCAGTAGCCAGGGGAGCGAATCCCGTCAAAAGGAGAACTACTATTAGCAGTGAAACAAGAACGTTCCTCTTCATGTTCATGCACAGGACCTATCGCTTTGTTTGCTGTTGGAGTACCTCCCCTGCCTGCACAGAACCAGCGGATCATTAGTTTGGCTAATTTTATCGTATATTGTGCTATTCTAGCAGATTTTATATCATATTGTCAATAGGTCGACAAGTAATTTCTAGTGTGACCAACGTCTAGAAGCCACCTCTTACCTCATAAGTCACCTCAGGGTACTATACAATTGATGATAGCACCCTCCACCACTGCTGTAAATGATTTTTATAGCCATTTTGTACCGTGGAAGGGCGCAGTTGGGGTCAAAGACCTGCCATGGAGGTTCCTCGTGTCGGGGAACAATTCAACATGAGTGCTGAAAGAAGATTACGCTAGCGTCTGTTCCCCAGAGTCGCAGCTCGATTTTGGCTTATGCACAATGTAATGTCAACGTCATTTACCCTGACGATTTACACTTTTATGCAAGCTGGACTAGGTGTAGTCTTTCGAACATGGTAATAGGCCCATGGGCAGGGCTGAGCCTCGGTGACATCGTCCGTCTCCCCTGTCGAGCTGCCGCTGGTGGGCCCAGGGTAAGCCAGGCGGCCTCGTCGCTCCCAGACCAATCCAGCGTCTCACCACCGGAGTTCCACATGCCCAAGGTCTTGGCTGGTGGGTTTGCTCCCCCTCCAATGCCATTGAAGGCGAAGCTAGATGGATCGTAGGCTATGGTTGGCCCTTCCCAAGAAGATATAGGATATGGTCAATCATCTCCAAACGAACAGCATCCAGATCCTTCTTCGTTAAATCTGAGCGCTTCAAATCAGCAAGCCAGCTCTCAGCAGAGGAAGCGTCTCTTCCATTTGCCTTTGCTTCCTCAACTAAATCAATAAGAGTAGTTAGATACCTTACGTCATCCACACCCTCCCGGAACCCTTCCCATTGGATTGTGTCGATTACTCCCGTTACTGTAGGATAGACAAAGTTATGGTCTCGATGGACAGAGTGATCAAAGTCATTCCAGATATTCCCAAACGAGCACTGATAGGCAAAGTCCATTGCTCCATCATACTCTCTTTGCCAGAGGAGAAGTCCGTAATTTCTTCGGTAGGTTTCTGGCTTTTCTTCTCCAACCTGGGGGTTGCCATAAGAGAAGACTTTTTGACCATAGCTATGGAATTGATTGATTTCTGAAACATGGAGATCGCCCCATCCCGCCAAAACAAGTAGATCTAAAAGGTCACCTACTACATCCGCCGTGCCAAGGTAACCAGCAACAAATACTTTACCCCCTGCTTCATGAACTGCCTGCCAGGCTGGCCTCTGAGATTCCAGCAGCTCGCCCCTGGCTTCATCAATGCCGTAAAAATAAACCTCTGTTATCCCATAAGGTTTAGTAAGTTTTATCACTCCTCTTACTTTGTTCCCCAAAGCTTCTAAATCAGCAGGACTGGTGGGATTACCGGTTCCTGCTCCCAGATAATAGAGAGGCTGATTATCCATACCTGCTTCATTTCTGATCGTCAAAACTTTTTCTAGGAACGCTTCATCCGGATAATCCTGGTACGAGCTAGGGTTGGTTATTCCGTGGTTAAAGAGATTCTTCATCTCTGCCCTGAGCTGTTCCTCATTCTTATAGAGGGACGATATGCTTCCCTGCGATGCAAGTTTGCCTATGTAATAGATGCTATATGTTAGGTAGGGTTTAGCAAGTTCTATCGGAAGAACCTCCAATTTCAGTTGAAGTTCTCCTCTAGAACCATCAGAACTTCTTAATTCGATCTTACCATCATAGACCCCTGGAAGAGACTCATCAGGAACTTTTACCGTAATCCAGAATTGCTTATTCGTCCCGTTAGGGATATTCACTGGCTGGAGGGTAGAACTATCTTTAACTGGAAGGTCTTCTATCGGGATTATTTCGGATCCGGTACCGCTTTTTTTCTCACTTATCCAGACATAATCTCCCGAAGTTAACTTGAGATAGTTCTCACCATTCTCAACCTTAACCAAGGAATCATCTTTAAGGAGAAGTTCTGGAGTAAGGAGTTCATGGCTCACGTCCCATATCTCTACCCCAGCCTGATACCAGCATTTGACCACCCTGATGTCCACATTGCCGCTGGGGATGGAACCACTTTGGCCCACAAGCTCACTGGCTTCCACCATTAGGGAAGTGATATCTTCACCAGTGGCCTGAATAACAAAACTAGCCGGTTCATATTCCCCAGGAGAAGCAACAATGGAAATCTTATCCGAGATGTAACTAGAAGAGATGGAGGAGCTAGGTAATATCTTTACATCAGTTATGGGAGGAACAACATAAATGGTTGTTCGGCGGTCAAGAGGTTCAATCTCTGGTCTTCCACATTGGGCACCAAAGCTCACAACCAAAAGCAGTACTATTAGTAGGACGAAAATCTTGCTTCTCACAAGGCTCCCTCCCTGGCGACATATGCTGCGGCACCGGCTGGGTTGCTATACTGATCAACGGGCCATCCGCTCATGCCAGGCTCCTTCCCCACTGAATGCTAACCTTTCCACATTGTGGAAACTATTCACTTCGGCTCAACACAACAGCAATCTTATGTGATCGATCTCTTAGCCCGAAAATAACGCCAAAGAAGATAGCAAAGTAGACTAAGCACTATTATTAGGCCAATCAGCTCTGCGGCCAGCGTAGATGCATCATAGTAGCGTCCTTCCAATGTGTCAAATAACGTAGATAGTCTAGCAGAAATCCCTCCGGGATCAAAATCAACAATAAAGTCATAGTTGACAAAAGGATAGAGCCAGGGTACGTCACCTGAGTCCAAGAGTAGGTGCAATATCGCTCCGAATAGCACTGATAGTCCATATAGCTTGTTTTTCAAAGAGACGGCACCTGCTACTAGGAATACAAATAGTAAAGTATGACCAACATATCTGCCATCTCCTATTCCTAACACATATAGGGGCTTGTCCACCAAGTCCGGCAGTAAAGCGGAAAAGGCGACTACCCCTAGATTTAGCTTTAGGGGCTGCACTCTATTTAAGACGTACCCTGCACCTAACGTAATGCCTAGATGACCTAACGGTCCCATCTTAATATCTCCCTGCTAACCAAAGTTGCTTGAAAAATCTTCCCAGATGTGTTTCACTGTACCTGGAGAGCCTGAGAGTTAGTATGGTTTGTACGGTAACAACGGCCATGACCACAATCACCACAATGGCTGTAATAACCCTGCCAGATTCCGTTGGCATTGCTGCTGCAGTTGCTCTGATAATCCTCCTGGCTACCAAGGAGCTTGCCAGTGCTTATGGAGGTTCGAGACTTAAGCTCCTCGGGCGCTATCTTATGATCCCGATAATACCTTTGCTGTTACTGTTTGCTCTGATAGTGGTTACAAAAATATGGGAAGCCACCTAATGAAGAGCATAACGGATTACCAGATGCAAGGCTATACTGGTCATACTTGAGACAGGGCCACCCTTGGGAGTGGCCCCCCGCTGTAGTATCCAGCCAAACGAGAGTCTGTTCGGGGAGACACACCATGGCCAAGAGAAAAAAGGCTACTATCATCCCGCCTCCTTGACATCAAGCCAAAGATGAAGCTTTTGGTAAGGCTGGCTTTCGTCATCCTTATATAATAAGAACTCAACCTTCTGATCCTCTCCCACCTTGCTGGGAGCGAAGCTAACCGGCTCCTCCCACTTTTCCCCGTGAGCGAGGCTCACGGGGCCTATTTGATTCACCTTTTCCCCATCAATGTTCACCTCTATGGAATAGTCCGTCGCCTGATGTTCATGATTTACTATTACAAGTGTTATTGTCCCTTCTTCCCCCAGGGCAAGCTCCCGGGGATAGTCTTCCAACATCCCTCCTGGGCCTACAACGTAAAACTCGGTAAATCTCTCTTCCAGTTCGGTGGTGGCAACTGCGTAGGCCGTTGCTCCTATCCCTGCTATTATTAAGATTATTAGCACGCCTAGGAGGGCTCGATCCAGTTTGCTCTGTCCTCCCCAGTTGGGAAACTTGATACGCAGGTGAGGTTCAAACCTCTCCTCCTCAGGAAGTCTCCGCCGCCGGTACAGGGCAATAGAGGAGGCGATGAGGATGAAGAGGGTGATGCATATGAGGATAGGATTGGGTCTTATTCCCCAAGGGGTATAGTTAAGGCCAAGTCCTATTAAAGCGACGACGGCGATGCTCAGTGCGAAGCTCAGGGCTATATGTTCGAAAGCATCGAGGTGCCCCTTCTTGGGGAAAAGGGCAGCCATCAGGGTATACCCGGGAAAGAAGAGAATGAAAAGGAGCCCAACCGCGATCCTTAAGGCTCCGTCTGTAAGCAACACTAGAGGCGCAACAAGGAGGGTGAGAATTACGACAAGAATCAGATCCATTAAGAGTTCGCTTACTCAGAGTTTGGGCAAAGTTCCACGGCTCTCTTGGGGTAGATCATGATGCCAGCGGTGCTGAGATGAGTAACTCGGGCACAAAATATCCGCCGGGGCGCAGGATTTGAGCCAATCAATTGAAAGTTCAACTCGATTGTTCCCTCTCGACTTCCAGGCACTCCCTGACGGCTGCTACGCCAGCGTGATACAATCCCTGTGCCCTTCCCTCGGTTTTTGCTTCTGCGGTTACCCTTATCTTGGGCTCAGTGCCGGAAGCTCTTATCAGCAGCCAGCCATCTCCGAAAGCAAGCCTGAGGCCATCAATGGTGCTTACCGAGAGGGCTTCCATAGACATCAGCCTCTCTTGTAACCTCGCCATTATTGCCCCATCACCAGTAATGCTCCCCCGAAGAACGGAATAACTCGGTATGGCATCAACAAGCTGTGATAGCTTGTTTTCGCTGGCTATCTGGGCAATGTGGGCCGCGGCATAAATGCCATCGGGACAATAGGAAATCTGGGGAAATATGCAGGCCCCCGATGGCTCCCCACCGAAATCACCACCTCCCCTGAGCATCTCAGAAACGAAGGCGTCGCCAACTTTGGTTCTCACCACCTCAAAGCCCAAATCCTCTAATGCCATTGAGGCATCGACTGTAGTGACCACCCTTTTTGCCTTTAGGCTCAAAGCAAAGACTGCCAGTAGCTTATCTCCAGGGACAAACCTCCCCTTGTCATCTACGGCCATCAGCCGGTCGCCATCCCCATCATGTGCGATGCCCAGATCGGCGCCTGTCTCTCTCACCACTCTGATCAAAGTCTCCAGATTGTCCGGGGTGGGTTCAATGCCTCTGGGGAAATAGCCGCTGGGATAGCAGTCTAGAGCGATCAGCTCGCACCCCAGCTTTTTCAGGAGATAGGGGCTGACTAGGGATGCAGCGCCGCAGCCACAGTCCAGCACCACCTTGAGCCTCGATGGCACGGAGAAGTTTTCCAATATGCGATCTATGTGTTCCCTGATCGCTTCGGTATAGATGCTGCACGCCTCCATCCTGTCCCAGGGCGCGACTTCAAAGGCCCCGCTGGCAAGAAGGGCTTCTATCTGCTTTCTCTGCCGGGAATCGAAGGCGGAACCATCTGGATTGCACAGTTTAATGCCGTTATATTCCGGGGGGTTGTGAGAGGCGGTAACCATCGCCCCAGAGGCGAATCTTCTTGCGGCATAGGCCAGGGTTGGTGTAGGGACAATTCCTGCATCGTAGGCTCTTGAGCCTGCGGCAAGCAGACCAGAAATAAGAGCATGTTTTAGGGTATCACTCGAGGTCCTGGTGTCGCGTCCCACCACTACGCTGCGGTATGAGCTTCCCATGGCTAACCCAAGCTCCAACGCCAATAAAATGAGATCTCTATTTACCAGGTCTCGTATTCCGGAGGAGCCAAAAAGCTTCATCTGGCTAGGTTCCAATCCTCTTTGATTGTTTCTCCGACCTCATCATAGATCGACGTGCCTTCAAGTGGTGATTGCCTGGTATCGCTTGGCGCTCATGGCTAGATTGACGATGCCAATGACATCGGCCACATCAAGGGGTTTCCGGACAAGAACCAAAGGCCCTTGGGACATAGCATCAAAAGCGATGGGATCGTCACCATATCCAGTAACCACCACCACCACCGCATTGTTGCCGTTGGCCTTAATTGCCTTGAGCACATCCACCCCAGCCAAACTGGAGAGCACCAAATCGACGAAGATCAGGTCAAAGTCCCGCTTTTCCAGCTCCTCGAGCGCTCTCTTGCCACTTTCCACCGATATCACTTCACAACCTTGTTCTTGAGCGACATCCATCACCACGCTCCGAACCCGATAATCATCATCGACGATGAGCACCCTCCCCTTGTGCTGGTTAGCCGGGCTCATACTCTTGCCCCAGTGGTTAAGGAAGCTACGGATGTCTTCCCAGCTAAATCTTCGGTCACCCCGGGGCCCGACGCGATAGCTTTTCAGCAGCCCCTCATCACTCCAGTGCCTTACCGTGTTGGGATGCACGTGAAGAATACTGGCAAGCTCCTGCACCGTAACCATCTTCACCGGCAATGCCTTACCCCGTACCTGGTCTTCCCTCAGGTCGTTGGAAACTGTCCACCTGTTCAAGAGCAACCTCCCTCTGCTTGAAAGAAATGAAATCGGGAGCGCACCATATTCCCCTAGAGATCATGCTAACACCCTGCAAAAGGCCAGCGGCAAACCATATATTGACTTCTTCCATCATACCCTGTCAATTTCGACTATCCCCACATTACTTACCTCTAGCTCCAAGAAATTTAAAAATCGCGCGGGGACTTGCAGTATACTCGCTTTTCCTCCACAAGACGGGTGGCAACTGACAAAGCTGGCAGGCTGTGGCAGGATATCCCCTTTTCCTCCCTGCAATTCCTAGCACTTGACAAACTTGGAGGATGTGTTACAATGGCGCAGTTAGCATAGGAGCTTCTTTAACAGCAGATCAAAGCCTCTTACCTTCATCTGAGCACTCGCTCGGATGAGCCCTCCCGGATGAACTTGAGCAGTTCAATGGCAAAGAAAATGCCGGCCACTATGTAGCCTATTGCAACAGGGTATATGACGTTTCGAAGAGCTCACTGTGGGACAATGGGGTTCACCAAGATTTGCATAGGGCCGGGCGCGACCTAACACAGGACATGAAAGACGCTCCTCATGGTCCCGAGGTGCTGGACAAGTTTCCTACTGTCGGCGAGTTAATGTAAAGTCCGCAAACTGGGCGCTATTCAGGCTCAAGCTGAAGGCAAAAGCGATTGTAGATACTTGCTGATTCTGCCTGCCACCTATCCTGATGGCTTAGAGTTAGTCTTTCCCCTCCGATCCCACCACCGGTACCGACTGCCGCTGACTTTGCTATTCTGAGCCCTCACCTTTTTCTGCTGCCTGCAACATTGCCTTACTACGAATCTTGAAATGAGTTGACAAAAGGCAACTGGTGTGGTACCGTGTTGACACTAGGCGACGAAGGGGTATTACTTCGACCTAGCAGGATATTACAACACCAGAGGTTGTGGTCAGGCTTGCGGCGGGCCAGATTTCAACGAGTACGCATTCCTGGGCAGTCGGTGTTATTCGTTAATAGCGTGATCAGGTCCTACTGGGCCAGATCCCTTGATAATGCGGAAACGCATTCGCGAGAGTTCTGGCCTTTTTAAGTATTAAGAGAGTGTGGTTTGTGTGTGGGAGGTAATAGCTCTTATGTAAGAAAGAATGGCCCCGCATGAGGATGGGCCTCATCGGGGCCGTGGCATCAGGCGGACGAATCAGCCGTATGCGTATGTAGAATAGCATGCGGTGGACGCCATGTCAACGTGGTGAGCGGCCGTGCCGTTTGATGCGAGGCAGGGCCGCTCTAGTTATCGTGAGTCCCGCAGTCGCGGAAATGGGGTTGGGTTGTGGGGAGACGGGGCCGGTCTGATGTGCAGCTAGCCTCGTGGTCGTTGAAGTAGGCCCACGTGCTGCGGACACTGGGGCCGGCCCTGTCTCCGGTTAACTTTGTTGTTGGTGAAGAAAGTCTAAGGGCTACAGAGGATCAGTGGTGCGAGGGGAATACCTGGACGCCGCCCTAACCGCCGAGCAACGCCAGGCTGGCTTTTACCTCGAGGAGGATGATGATTTCCTCTACCTCAAAAAGAGGGGTGAAGTGCTGGCGGTATTCAGCTCGAGCTTATGTTAAATTTATGAAGCTAAGGGAAGTGAGGAACGATCGCAGTGACAGGGAAAGATCAGACTACTCGTGGCCAAAGGGAACTCAGCAAGCTTTCGCATATGAGGCTGCTAACTGTGCAGGAAGTGGCAGCTGCCCTTCACGTGCATCCCAACACAGTAAGGCACTGGAGCGATGAGGGGCTGCTGAAAAGCTCCCGTATCGGGCCTCGGGGTGACCGAAGATTTAACCGGGAAGACATCCGTAGCTTCCTTAACCACTGGGACAGGAGTGGGCAATTGGGCAACTCCTACCGGAGGAAGGTACTTATTGTTGATGATGAACGTCGGATTCGGAGCCTGCTGACGGATGTCGTTACGGAACAAGGTTGTGAAGCGGTATCGGTGGAAAGTGGGGAGAGAGCGCTGGAGGAGTTGGAAAAGGGAAGCTTTGACCTGGTCTTCCTCGATTTGGTGTTGCCTGGGTTGGACGGCGTGGATGTGCTGCGAGCAATTAAGGCCAACGGCAGCAATGCGGTGGTGGCGGTGGTTACTGGATATGGTGACGATCCCATCGCTTTTGATGCTATGTCCCAAGGGCCTTTGGTTCTTATCCGAAAACCCTTCGATACCGCTGATATCATCAGGGTTCTCGATATAGCAACGGGCGCAAAGCGCGAAGGTCTGAACTCGGTCGGAAGGTAACGGAGGAGGAGCAATAGATCATTCAGTCTAAAGTTCGGCTTAATACCAAAAACCCTTGATCGGGGTGTCGGGAGAGCGGCATATCGCTCCAAAATCGACACTTTGATTCGAATAAGAGCCGTCAAGTAAGACAGTCCAGTAAATGTTGGGCGAAGCAGCATGAAACTAGGAATTCTCAAATGTTTGTTTTCACAAGTTTGATGCGGTAGGCGCTCAACAGAGGAGACAATCCATCGGAATGTTCATCTAGCTGGCTCTTGATGAAATATTCGGCTTAATGGAACGGTCTCGGGAGAGCCAGCTCTTTCTGTGGCTGTGGTGCCCTCCTTGCTCCCCTCAGTGCCACCCCGCCGGGAA
>Ga0315296_10003941_pt1 | contig 12286 bp, 14 predicted proteins | sample YL17G14_18_MG_FD_203921 | JGI IMG/M metagenome (GOLD analysis project Ga0315296, IMG submission 203921) | Sediment microbial communities from Yellowstone Lake, YNP, Wyoming, USA - YL17G14_18 | ecosystem: Environmental > Aquatic > Freshwater > Lake > Sediment | place: USA: Wyoming | collected... | reverse complement strand
GTACTTGTCTCAGCTTTCTGGTTGCGCTATCCTTCATTTAACAGCTCCTTCTACATAGATTTGTGCCTGACAGGACACGTCTCTATTGTAGCTGGGGCTGTCTCCGTCTTTTGCTCTATATACTAAAAAGGGGCAGCCAGGTCAACCCTGACTACCCCCTAAAATGGGCACAAAAAAGGCAAAAAGACACCCTTACAATTCAGGCGTCTTTTTGCCTGTGATTTTCTCTCTTGTGAGCCTTTATTCAGCTACCTCAAAAAGGCAAAACTTGCCCTATCGGTTTAAGCAATCATCGGCTTTTTATTGCTCTGCTCTATCCTCTCAAACTTTTGGGTGATAGTCCGCACTCCGCTGGCATTGGTAGATACTACCCAAGAGGCTTTGACCTCTCGCTATTATCACCTCCGAAAATGGTCAAAACGCACGGTCAAAATAAGGCTTTTTGTTGTAGTTGTTTAGTTTACCTGCTTAAATAGCGACGCTCTTTGTTAGTTAGTGGTATTCCTGCATACCTCTTATAGGCAATCTGGACTAATCGTCTTGGCAAGCCTCGCAGAATACGCCTAGCGTCTAGCCAAGCGTCAAGGTCAATTGCCTTGTCATCGGCTAGAAACTCTATCAGCTCGCTAGGCTCACCATCACCATCGCCATCGGCTTTGGCATTTAGGCTAACTAGCTGGTGATACTTTGGGCACTTGGAGTATAAGTCCTCTGACCGGCATTTTTGCCTTTGCGCCTTGCTACAGTTCCCACAGTCAAGCCAAGTGGTAAGTCGCCTTTGTTTTACCCAGTATTCGGTTACCTCATAGCTGGCTACCCGCATAAGTCCTGCCTCGGTTAGTGGCTTTCCCGTTACCTCATACTTTGCCTTGATCTTTGCCATATCCAGCATTGTGTCGTGTAGCCAATCCTCTCTATCCTGATAGAGGATATGCCTAACAAAGTAACCCGTTACCTTATAGACTAGTGCCCAGTCGCCCTCTAGCTGGTCATACCCGTTATGGTTACCGTCGGCTTGCCTTTTTCTACCGTTTGACCTAGACTTGATACTACGCAAGGCTTGTGTCCTTTGGTTTTGCCAAGTTGCCGATTTACCGCACCATTGACACACGCCTTGCCTTGTTTCCAGTGTCCAGATTTTATGGCACTTACTACAGAAGCCTTGTAACATCGCTTTACCCCCTTTGCTTATTTGCCCAAAGAGGGCAAGCGTTCACGGCTTTGGGCTTCTGATATTCAATTGTTAAGGTTCAATTTATTCAGCTACATCATCCAACAAAAGGAACTATTGTTAAATTAAAAAATGAACCTATATTTTCATGAAAAATTGGGGAATAGGAAAAAGGGGGACCTTAAACAGGTTAGAGTTGTGGCTTGCCTTTGCTCTAGCGAGCCTGCCAGCTCTGCCTCTAGCTGCCGTAGAGGGCAAGGTGAGGATTTGCCCAAGCGGCCTCGCCAGCCTCTCGCCCCGCTTTACTCAGACAGAAGTATCTTCGGGGTGGCCCCGGTGGGTAGTGATCTTGAAAACTTGATGCCTCTTCCCTGCCGGTAGGTTCTGCCTAGCCTAACCGTTGAAGTGTTGAGAAGTAGACGACAAAGGAATGGTAGCGGCAGCTGGTGGACTTGTAGGGGCTGCGAGCCAGATATTTTTCAGTTAGCCTCTCGATTTCCTCAGGGCTAATAGCACGCTTTTCACGCCGAGCTTGCTGCTCTTCTTTCCTGGTGGCTCTATCCAGGGCAATGGCTTTAAGAAGGGTTGTTTTATAGTGGTAAAAGATGTCTGCTTGAGGAGCACCGATACCTGGATCTATCCTGGGTGAGCCATTTGGGCCACGGCCCAAGAGAAACTCCCTAATAAACCACCCGCAGCCGAAGGGGCGCAGAAATCCGCCTCTCGCAGGCCTTAGCGGTTCAAGCACCATCCCTCTCCCTCAATCAAGATAGAAGTGTTCATTAGCTTCTTTTCTGCCATAGTCTTTGATACTATTCCTTATGCTCCTCTCCAGCTACCTTTCGGTACTTGGCAGTGGTATTGAAGCTGGCATGTCCTAGGTGTTCTTGGAGAAGTCTGAGTCCATCACCAGAATCATCTAGCTTCATTGCATAGACGGCGAAGGCGTCCCTGAGCCTGTGTGGGCTCACATTGTGCACTCTACCGGTCTCCGGGTTAATTAGAGGAAGAAGCCCAGCTCTCTCAGCGCAATCTCTCACTATCTGCCAGCCACGATGCCTGTTAATGCCGAAGATAAGGCCCTTTGTCTTGTCCCTTATAACAAAGTCAGCCAGCATCTCCAGGGTGTCGCTATCAACAGGTAAGGTTCTCACCCGGCGGTGCTCTTTTTCTTGGGCTACTGCCTTTTCGACACTATGTCCGCAGATTGGGCAGAACTTATGGCTTTTACCCAATCTCGCTCCACACTTAGGGCAACAGAGGTTTACGCGAGCCTTTAGATGCTCAATGGTGACCGTACCCTGGTCAAAGTCTATTTCCTCGACCTTCAGAGCCAGAGCCTCGCTGATGCGGCAGCCAAGGTGGAAAAGGAGCCTTATGAGCAGCCTGTCACGGAAGCATACAGCCACCTTCTCCATAAGCTCTACCTCGTTTGGCTCAAGATAAGTCTTCATCAAATGTTCACCGCTACTCTTTGACTTCTGCCACAGGTGCCAACCAGCTCTTTCTTACGGAGGGGCACTACCCATATACAGCTCAAGGAGCCCTTCCAAGCTTAGGCTGGCAACTTTGTGCTGAACGGTACTCAAGAGGAAAGGAAAGGGGGCAGGATCCACGCAGGTGGTGCAACTTATCTCTTTCGTCTCTCCTCTGAGAAGTGAACCTATGTCGTATGGGTCAACTTCAAGGGCAAGCCTGCGGCCACACCTCTCACAGGTGAACGACCATGTACCCTGGAGTTCCTTTAGTAAATCCTTCAGGCTGGAGGCAATTGCCCTCGCCTTGGAGCCAGCGTATTCTTTCCACTCCCCTGCTTTCATCGCGTCGAGCCTCCTCTCGGCCTCCGTCTGCACCCTGTTCTCAAACTCAGAATCCAGCCCTTTGCTCACCAACTCCTTCACCTCATTGAGGTAGTGCTCCTTGAACCAGGCGGGCCACTTCTCTCTATCCTGCAGGCTTTCGTCTGCTATCTTCCTTGCCCTGGAGTCAATCACCTTCTCTATTTCGGGAGGCCAAGTAGGGCGCCTGATCAGATCTATCAGCCTTTTGTAAACCAGGGCTGGCATTTGAGAGCGCAGCCCTTTCTCCAGTTCTGCTAAACGTGCCTTAGCTCTCCTTTCAATCTCCGCCTCTTCTGACTTAAGAAACTGGTCCCTCATTTCCACCAGGCTCCGTCTACTGCCCTCAGGCAGTTTTGCCTTGAAATCCCTCAATGAGGAAAGCTCTTTCCGGGCTTCATCCAACCTGATAGACAATTCCCTAACCTCGGCTTCGCTATTGCTGAGCCGTGAGGAAAGCTCCTTCCTTATGGAGACCTCGCTTTCCAGTTGCGCCTGGAGCTGCACTAGCTCGTTCTTCAGTTGAGCAGTTTCTTTAGCTAGAGAATCCCTCTCTTCCTTCACAAGTGCGTAATTCTTCAGCGCCTCAAGTTCCTTGGTGTATCTTCCCATGCTCTCAAGCTCGTCCTTGATCACTGCTCACTCCCTCCATAAGTGCCAGCAAAGCCCAGGTGATTATGTCGGCCAGTTCTACCTCGGTATACTCGCTGATGCTATAATACTTTTTCAGGATTGCCTTCGGCGGCCTCAGCTTTAGGTTTAGCTTCCTTTGACACCAGGCGGAGGCGATGGTCAGATATTGCCCGACAACGGATGCACCTATATCCTCGACCAAGCGGGAGAGCGCTTCATCAGTCAGTGGCAGCTTGGCAAAATACCGGGCGAGCTTGAGCTCCTCTTGGCACTTGCCCATTTCCGCCCGCACCTCTCCCCACCTAGTGATGTTCTCTTGGAGTTCTCGACACAGCTTTTCTACCTCCGAGTTCGCCGACTGAACCATGCTCTCGATGTGGTTTACTGCCGCATCTCTAATAGCGGTGATAGATCCCTTAACCTTGGTTTCCTCGCCCTTAAGTTCCTCTAGAGCTTTCGCCTTTGTCTCCAGCGTCTGCGTCAGCCCCTTGAGTTCGCTCTGCTTTACACTCAGCACCTGCTCAAGACCACCGAATTCCTCAACCAGCTTCTGCAATGACTGAGGGTCGGCCCCGGCTTCAGTGAGTGCCCTCCGATAGGAGACGATAACCGCAGGTAGGACGCCTCTGCGCCTTAGATCCTTCAGCACAGCTATTCCTTCGGTGACCTCATCAGCAGCCAGCCCCCATTTCTTACCCAGCTCAGCTAGTGAGTCCCTCTGCTTGGCAAGGTTTTCTACCTCTAAGGTCAGACTGTCTTTGGTATGTTCCATTTCCAGCAGAGAGTCATAGTCATCAAGGTATGCGAAAAATCTAGCGGCAACATCATCCTTCCCACGCCTCTCAGCAATCTCAGTCAGAGCGCCATTTAGTTTGTCCAAATCATCTTTGGTGAAACCGGCGTTCTCAAGCTTCCTTAATGCCTCGGATCCATCGGCCAACTCTTTCTGTAAGACCTCTATTTTTCTCTCAAGCTGGGGTAGCCTCCTATTCAGTTCCCCTTCCTTTTTCTCAACGGGAGCGAGTGCTGCTTTCCTTTGTTCAATATCCTGCTCCAACTTGTGGCAACGACTCAGTAATTCCTGACATCTCTTTTCTGCTTCTTTTCGCTCATCTATTAACCGTCTGACTTCCTGCCCCATGCCACGATTGGCTTCACTCAGCGATTTCCTTTTCTCCACAAGTTGAGCCTCCTCCACCCTCAGTGAACTTACCTTTTCCTCCAGTCTCTTTGCTTCGGCCAGAGAGTTGTTCAGGGAGTCGATCGCTTCCTCATAACTCTTTCCTTCCCGCTCCATCTTTGCCAGTCTTGTAGCTGCCTGGATGATCTGGCTGCGGGGGAATCCTTCCTCAGGGACAGAGCGACACATTCCTATCCAAGATTCAAGTTGGGATGGCTCCACCCCGAGTGGGATAAGCCTTCTAACGATGGTGAAGAGGTACACTGCTTCTGTCGAAGACATTTTGGATTTCCTGAGCGCTACTACTATATCTCTCAGCTCGTTCAAGAGGTCAGTCAGATGTTCAAATTGAGGAAATCTGCCTTCCTTGAGTTCCTCTACGATTGCCGCCACCGTCCCTTTCGCAACCCCTGTCCTCTTCACGATGTCGTCGTAGGACAAGCCCTCGAAATAGAGCTTGACTACCTCAAGCCTTTTACTTAGCGGTATCTCTCTAGCCATTGTTCCTGCCCTCCTTTCCCTCACTGGGAATATCATTCGCACCATCCACTCCTATAGCACGCGTAACCTGTGCTATAATGCTGGCGGGGGAGGTAAGCATTATTCTAAGGGTGGGTCCCATTCCTCCCTTCATGTTGATTTGCTTTCCTCCCCCATGTTCTTCAAAGTGGGCTTTCTCGGTCGCCCACCCCTTTTGCCCCACTCATGCGCCATGCCCGGATACTTAGTCCTCAGGGCCGCCTGCCCCTTACAGCCAATTTCTCGGAAAAATTGGCGACCTCTCCTCTGCAGGAGAGCTAAGCCACCCCTACGTCCTGCTTGCCTAACACTAAGTTCCGACTGATGTTCCCCCATCCGTACTCTCCTAAGGCTCTGCTTACTCAAAGCCCAAAACTACCTTGACAATCTGCCTTCCTGAAACAAAAACGCCAAGCTTTGGGCACTCTCCAGCGCTCAGCTTGGGCGTTCAGGACGCTCCTTAATGGGGCAATCAGGCTGCTCTCTACTGACCTGTTAGCGCACGAGCTTCACAACCTCCATGAGCAAACTTTCTAAATCAAAGACAGAGATGTGTTCCTCCCCATGGTGCCTTGCTTTGATGAGTAGAATAGGCATAGGGTATTGCCTTACCTCGCCTATCGGTGTGCCGCACCTCTGACATCGGAGAAGGCAATATTTCGCCTCTTCTCTGTTGTATTTACTCCTTGACTCAGGCATAGTCAGCAACTGCCCCCATTAGTGCCTAAGAACTCGCTCTCTGGCAGCCTCCAGATAAAAGTTAATAGGGCTTTGCGCTCCTGGAGGGGTTTCCCCTCGAGCCAAGTCAGGAATCTTATCTTTTGCTCCTCGCTCAATGCCGGCTGAGAACCATCCACCAGCTTTTGCAGTTCAGGCCCTTCCACAAGCCCTCGCGCCAAGTAATTCAGCATGGTCGCTGCGTCTCTTAAAGGGAGAAGCGGGCCATATAGGATAGCAGCTATGGGCGATCTTAGAGCTGTGTGCAGACCCCCCCACAAATGGCGTTCCAGAGAGGCAATGGGCACCGGATCTGTGGACGAGGAGGCACCTCGCCTGAGGAGTTCAAGCCACTCAGCAGCGGATTGTTCTACTTCTTGAGTTGGGGTGCCAAAACTGCGCAGTTCGCGGGAAGTCCAGCCACCGCCCTCGGTCTCAAGTTTTACGATGAGAGCTAGGTTCTCACGAGCGCTCCCCACCCGGAATCGGGCAAGCTGATAGTACCGCCTTACACTTTTCATAGACGGCTATGAAAAGTATAAGGCCTTCGGCCGTGTATTGTTAAGCCTCCATGCGCTTTCCAGCTGGAGAATTATGGGGGCTAGCCGGCACTGCTTTGCCCTTCCGAGGTAAAGTGTAAGCACATCGCACCTATTTAGATGACTACCTGATTTTGACTTATCCCTTAGATAGTCAATATCAGCGTTCGTCTCATAAGCTAAGGATATACCTCAGCATCTTTTCTCTAGTGACCATGTAGAAATACCAACGCCAAGCTATGAGCCTGATAAGTTTGCTCGTCAAGATTGTTTTCTGATAAAGCTGAAGGAGTTAGCGAGTGATGTCACTATCGCTAATAGGTTCATAACAAATGATGCGATATTTCTCTTCCATTGGCTTCTCTCTAACAGAAGTAGACAACCGGCGGTGGCAACTCTCCAATACCTAACGCCTAGGGCACTCTACTTGACACCATAACCTGGCTCAAGTATGATCTAGCCTTGAAAAGGAGGCAAGCCCCAGATAGCTTTTGTCGAACCTGAATGGAGTTCAGGTGGTCGACGGTTCAAATCCGTCCACCCCGAGACTGGATTCGGGGTATTTAGCAGCACCCTTGGTTGGGTTTGCCAACATTTTGCCAACATCAGTGCTCTCAGCGGCTCTAGCTGACAGGAAATCATCAAAGCGTTGAGCGGCCGCTTCCTGCAAGGTGTTTCTCTGGCAAATTCCCAGAATTTTTTATGTAACAGCCTCTTGACAAATGGTGTATAATCCTTATAAATCTTATAAACTGACACTAATAAATTGATGGGCTGAGGCGACTACTGAGATGGTGATAACTCAGGTGGCTAGGGTAGCTTGATCAAGAGCAGCCCAGGAAAGCAAAGGAGATTGTGGAGATTAAACGGGAAAGCAGTAGCTAACATGGGGAAAGACCTGTGGGCAGGTCTTTCTAGGTAGGAATGATGAGCTATTCACTTACCTGTTTTCATTCTAAACTAAGTCTAAGGATAAGCCGACTAAAAGGGCTCAGGGTGCCAAGTGTGGTTGACCCCTGAGCTTTTGGCTTTTATTAAACAAAGCAAAGGGGGTGATAGATAAGGTAAGTAATCTTAGCCGGTAATCTTGAGGTGGATTAGGTGGGAGGTAGATATCAAAAATAGGAAAGAGTGAGTGAACGGTCGGTACTTTGACAAGAGCAGGTGACAGAGGAGGTGATGTCTTTGGGAAAAAACAGGGAGCACTCCCCTTAGTATGAAAATTCTTTATGGAGGTAAGTAAAAGTGCGAGGTTACTTTAAATTTCCCCTGATATATAAGATACTGATAGGGCTGATTGTGGGGCTGATTGTGGGGATGATTGTTGGGCCGGCGATAACACCGGTAGCACCACTGGGAGACTTGTTTATAAGACTGCTGAAAATGATAGTGATGCCAGTGGTTTTCTTCACCCTTGTGGTAGGTGCCGCCAGTATATCACCGGCACGCATAGCCAGAATAGGTGGCAAGATAATAGGTCTGTACCTATTAACAACCTTTATCGCTGTTATTATAGGTTTAGGCTTGGCAAACCTATTCCGCCCGGGACTGGGTATGGCACTTGCCGGTGAAGGGGTGGCAAAGGCAGCAGCAGTGCCCGCAATAAAGGACATCCTACTGGGCTTGATAACCACGAATCCTTTCGCGTCTTTGGCAGCGGGGGATGTACTGCCGACAATAGTATTCGCTTTATTCCTGGGAACAGCACTGGCTTTCCTGAAGGAGGCTAAAGTTCCCAGAATCAGCGAGGCAAGTACCACTGTGCTAGGAGTTTTTGATGGGCTAGCCGAAGCAATGTATAAATTGGTTCGCTGGGTGCTGGAGGTTGCCCCTTACGGTGTCTTCGCCCTCATAGCGGTGGTGGTTGGCACCCAGGGTACCAAGGTTCTGGGACCTCTAGCCCTTGTGACTGTAATTGTATATGTAGGCATCATTATCCATTATGTGGTAGTCTACGGGGCAGTAGTAGGAGTAGCCGGCCTTAATCCTCTCAAGTTTTGGTCAGGAGCCAAAGATGCTTCTATCACCGCCTTTGTCACCAGAAGCAGTAGTGCCACTTTACCGGTGACACTGCGGGTTGCTGATGAAGAGCTCGGAATTGACAGAGGTTTGTACTCATTTACACTACCCCTTGGTGCCACTATAAATATGGACGGAACCGCTCTATATCAAGGGGTTTGTGCCCTCTTCATCGCCAATGCTGTAGGCGCGCCATTAGGCTTTGGGGCGCAGATGGTGGTTCTGATTACCGCCGTCTTAGCCTCCATAGGAACGGCTGGTATTCCTGGGGCTGGTGCTATAATGCTGCTTATGGTTCTTGAGGCGGTGGGGCTAAAAGTTGAAGCTGGAACGGCGGTAGCTCTAGCTTATGGTATGATTCTGGGCATTGACGCCATACTAGATATGCCCAGGACTAGCCTGAATGTTACCGGCGACCTGGCGTGCAGTGCACTAGTGGCCAAGACTGAGGGCATGCTGAACTTGGATCTCTGGCGTCGGAAAGTTGCTTAGAGTGCCTGATTTGGGGCAGGGGGTCGGGGAACGGATGGCAGTGCCTAGCCACTGTTTGTCGACCCCTTTCCGTTTAGACTAAGCAAAAGGGGTAAATAAATGCTACCTTTTAAGGTGGTATGTAGTAATTGTGGGAAGGAGAGCCGCAGGGACGAATGGCGGTGGCGGGATGACTGCGGCGGTGTATTGGACATCATCTTCGATTTCCAGGGGAGGAAATTTACCGAATTAATTAATGTAAAGGAGGAGAGTTTTAGCCGATATGCCCAACTCCTGCCTGTAGAAAAGCTTCTCCCAGTGCATCAGGGGTGGACGCCCATAGTCAAGGAAATCATAGACGGCGTTGAGGTTAACTTCAAGCTTGAGTATCTGAGTGTAGGCGGCTCTTTTAAGGATAGGGGAGCCTATATTAGTGTGGCAAAGGCTAAAGAGCTGGGGTTAAAGGGAATAATTGTAGATTCATCGGGTAACGCCGGGATAGGCTTCTCTCTCATGGGTCTTGTTTTCGGAATAGATGTCAATGTGTTTATCTCCAAATATGCTCCGGAGGGGAAAAAGCATCTGCTCAGACTTTTACTGGCTAATGTCCGGGAGGTTGATGGAAGCCGGGCTGATGCCAATCGAGAGGCAATAAAAGCCTCGGAAAGGGAAGGGTTGGCTTATGTAACCCAGTGGTGGAATCCCTATTTTATCGAAGGGGAAAAAACTATGGCCTATGAAGTCTATGAACAGATAGGTAGCGTTGACCATGTTATAGCTCCCGTGGGAAGCGGCACCATTTTACTTGGTCTGTATAAAGGCTATAAGGAACTGGTAGAACTCAGGGCTTTAGATAAAATGCCAAAGTTCATCGCCGTCCAGGCTTCTGGCTATGCCAAGATATGTGAGGAGCTTGGTGCCAGAAAAAAAGGCACAGCCAAATCGAGGCTGGCTGATGGTATCTGTGAGATTGACCCGCCAAGGAGGCGACAGATAGTCGATGCCATAACAAGCACCAATGGGCACTGTATCATAGCCAACGATGAGGAGATAAAAGACTCCTTGGTCAAACTGAGAAAGCTTGGCTTCATTGTTGAACCGACAAGCGCCGTCTCTCATATAGCCTTAATGGATAGCTTAAAGGACGGTTTCATTAAACCTGGGGATAAGGTTCTATTGCCCTTAACCGGTTCCGGGCTGAAATTGATTGACGAACTCATAGAACTAGCATGAGGCTAAACATAAGTAAGTTGGCAAAAGAGATAAAGCCGTCGGCCACCCTTGGTCAGCCAGATACAGGTCCTACTGAGGATGTTTTGCCGGCACTTTTGGAGGGGGACAAGCTTCACAAATATGGACCAGTGCAAGGTGACTTTGATGAAGGTTTTACTTGAGCCGGGGGAAAATGCTAGAATTATAGTGCCATTCTGGGTTACCTACCCGGAATCGGTGAGATTGGCACACGGTATCCCCTGTTTTGTGGAATCAGACCAGGCGTTGAGGCCAGACCCAGCGAGATTGAGGAAGGAAGTGGAAGAAAGCAACGTAAGAATGAAAGGAGGATATTAATGGTTGAAGTAAGTAGTGCTTTCCAAATGGTAGTGAGCCAGATTGATGCTGTCTGCAACAGGCTGAAGGTTAAGGATGCGTGGCGTTTGCGACTGGAAAACTGTGAGCGGGAGCTAACTGTCCATTTCCCGGTAAAAATGGATGATGGTGAGGTAAAGGTTTTCACTGGCTTCAGGATAGTGCACAATGATACCCGGGGACCAGCCAAGGGTGGCATCCGTTATCACCCAGATGTTACCCTGGATGAAACCAGAGCCCTAGCCGCCTTGATGACCTTGAAGACGGCGGTGGTCAATATACCCTATGGCGGCGCCAAGGGAGCCGTGATTTGTAACCCCAAGGTTTTGTCCCTAAATGAGCTGGAAAGGTTAACTCGCCGTTACACTGCTGAAATCAGCATTTTGATAGGTCCGGAAAGTGACATCCCGGCTCCCGACGTAGGTACCAACCCTCAAGTTATGGCGTGGATTATGGATACCTACAGCATGGGTAAGGGCTACTCAGTACCAGCGGTGGTTACCGGCAAGCCTCTCAACATAGGTGGTAGCAAAGGCAGGTTCGAGGCTACAGGGCGAGGCTGCTTGATTAGCGCTCAATTAGCGGCTAAGCATTTGGGCATAAATCTTAAGGCAGCCACCGTTGCTGTTCAAGGCTGCGGAAATGTGGGAGCGACGACGGCTAAGCTTCTGGCTAGAGAAGGCTGCCGGGTAATAGCGGTAAGCGATTCTAAGAGTGGTGTTTACAACCCCAAGGGGCTAGATATTGAAGGTTTGCTCATTCAAAAAAGGGAAACAGGTTCAGTAGTTGGCTTCAAGGATACTGAAGCCATAACTAATGCTGAGCTTTTGGAACTAAAATGTGACATCTTGGTGCCGGCAGCCCTTGAACATCAAATAGTGAAAACAAATGCCGCTGCGGTAAAAGCAAGAATAGTCATAGAAGGTGCCAATGGTCCAATTACACCTGATGCCCACAAAATTCTTGTTGACAATGGCATATTTGTTGTTCCTGACATATTGGCCAACGCAGGTGGGGTAGTAGTATCCTACCTAGAGTGGGTGCAGGGTTTGCAGTCTTTCTTCTGGGATGAAGCAGACGTAAATAAATACTTGGAAAAAATCATGACAAGTGCTTTTACAGAGGTATTGGAAATGAGCCAGCGCCAGAAAGTAGATATGCGAGATGCCGCCTATATGCTGGCGATAAAGCGAATAGCCGATGCTATGGAAGTTAGGGGAATATTCCCATAAGCACCTCTGGGTAAGTTACAGAAAGGAGGCAGATGGCAAAAAGGCCCCCTTTAAAAATTACCGATGTTACCTTTCGTGATGGGCATCAGTCTAATCTAGCAACACGGATGCGAACCGAGGATATGACAGCCATTGCCGAGGAAATGGATAAGGCTGGGTTCTACTCCATGGAGGTCTGGGGTGGTGCCACCTTTGATGTTCCCACCAGGTTTCTAAATGAAGACCCATGGGAGAGGCCACGTATCTTAAAGCGGCTAATGCCCAATACCCCCCTCCAGATGCTACTCAGAGGACAGAATCTGGTGGGCTATCGCCACTATGCTGATGATGTGGTTACCGCCTTCGTCCATCACGCCGCTGAAGTGGGCATTGACATCTTC
>Ga0315296_10003940_pt1 | contig 12287 bp, 28 predicted proteins | sample YL17G14_18_MG_FD_203921 | JGI IMG/M metagenome (GOLD analysis project Ga0315296, IMG submission 203921) | Sediment microbial communities from Yellowstone Lake, YNP, Wyoming, USA - YL17G14_18 | ecosystem: Environmental > Aquatic > Freshwater > Lake > Sediment | place: USA: Wyoming | collected... | reverse complement strand
CCTTCCATTCGCGGCCCGTGGCAATGATCTGCTTAAATATCCTGCTCGTCTCTTCCATCGCAATCCACAGTGACTTTAGGGCAAGCCGGGTCGTCTTTTATCTTCAACGGTTTGTTCGCATTGGGCGAACCGATGGCCTTCAGGAACCCGCGAACGGCCTTCTCCAGCTCCCTTTCGTGTTTGTGAGGGTCCTCAAACTGCTGCTTCTCGAAATCCAATTGCCTCTGATACCGCTGCGGCTCGCGGTCCAGCTCTTCCTGATCGGCCGGATTTTCGGCCCTGGCACGGACTTTATTCGGGAAGGCCAGGTCCCAATTGTCGATGATCTTTTGCCAGTCGATCTCCTCCGGCATGGCGTCCGAATTAGCCATCTTCATCAGGCCGGCGAACTGTTCCTGGATATGGGTAAACGCCAGCGCTCGCGGCCCCGACTGCGCGAGCAGCAGATTCGCCGGGTACGTATTCCGAAGCCAGTCGTGGGCGGCGCAGTTGATGCACAATCCCTTAGAATCCTTGCCCCGCTTGAGCATCGTCGCCTTCGAGCCGGCGATGGGGTTCACTTTGCAGCTCACCCCGCACCGCCCGCAGTTTGTGATTCGTCCATCGTCCATCGTCTAACGTCCTTTCGTCTGTTCCCCGCGTAGCCGGGCCCGTCCGGCTGGTAATAGTTCTCGTCGCATTTGCGTTTGAATTCCTTTTTCGGCAGCAGGCATTCCCAGCACAGATCCACGCCGTCGCGGCTACTGGCCGGCATCCGCTTCGGATGATTCACACAGCGATGCTTGGTTGGAAGTTTCTTGGCCACAGATTTCACGGATTCACACTGATAGTTTTTCGTGCTGGTTCGTGTTCATTCGTGGCTATTTTCTCTGTGTCCTCTGTGCTCTCTGTGGCTGAAATTCTCTGTCGCTCTTTCTCAATCACCTCCCGGATCGAATCCTTCCATCGGATGAATCGCCGGCCATCTAAAGCGCGAACCAGACCCTTCACAAAGCCGTCCGCCTGGGCGGCACGAAGATCGTCAACATAGATTTCGATCTCTTGTTTCGTCACCCCGGAGAGATCGACTCGGCTGTCCCATCGGCGGAGCTTGCCGATCCAGAATCCGCCGCGTGGATCGTCGGAAAGAAAATCACAGCAGGCGGCAAGGATATGCCAGGGGAAGGGGTCCAGATACGGCTCGCAGGAGACACTGGTGCGATAGCCCTCCATATAGGCGCAGGAGAGACTCTTGATCCGCGACTCGAAGTTCGGGGCGCCGGGCTCCCAGAACTTGAGCACTCGGTCACTGATCGAACCTATCGTGAAGCGGAACATCACGTGCCTCTGCCAGGGGCGGAGGACCTCGCACAGAAGCTGCACGCATTCGAGGTGAGGCTTAGAGACGATGAGCAGCTCATTGCCGGCCACCAACAGTTTCTTGATCACGACCAGGCACTCGCTGACGTTGCGGGGCGTGATGTCATGTGTGCTGGGGAACATGACTCGGCCCTTGAACCGGTGGTAAGTGGCTTCAATACGGTCGGCATGGATATGGGGCGTTCGCCACTGTTCACGGATGCACCGCTTACGCCGCGTCACGGCGTCCCAGCGGGCGTAGCAGTACCGGCAATCATGCTCGCAGCCGGTCTGAATATTGACCGTCTTCTCGGCCCATTCACGAGTTCCGCTCAATCGCGGAACTGATTTTCGATTTGCGATTTGCGATTTACGATTGTCCTTTGCTGAGTCTGCTTCCATGCTTTCTCCAGTAACTATTGGCTATTGATGATTGATGATTGAAACAGCAAAGCCGCCTGGTCTTTCCATGCTCAGAGAAATTCAGCCCCACACAATAAGGGTCATCAGCCCGATAGTTCGTCGTACATTTTTGATGAGACGGCCAGATAATAACTCAAACCCTCAAGTCTGGGGTCCACCACAACCATGATTCCTTTGAAAGCCTTTGCGAGAGTCGCCATCCCGTTTCGATGTTTGGCTTGTACTTGTTGGGCCAGAACCTCCACGTCAACGAGTAGATCGGGCTCATTGCTCAGCGTCCCAACCGTAGGAAACCGCAACAACTTGGGTTCGTTCTCATTCATGCTCTATCTCATTGAGTGACTATTCGTGTTCATTCGTGGCTAAGTTTCTTACAGTTTGGCTAGCAGCGCCGTGATAAGTAGCGTCACGATCTGCTGGAGCAGGTCCCGCTCCTTGTCGATCAGGTCCGCCTTGTGAATCGCCAACATCTTGACAATCGACAAGGCCCGCTTATCGTCGGCGTCACGCTCGGCGTCCGTCATATGCTTGCGGATGGCCCGGTACCAGCTCGTCACTTTCTTGGCGTACAGATTCTGGCGCACCACATTCCAGCCTTCATCCGCCGCCCAGCGGGTGAGGATGGGAAGATAGACTTGGGCGACGTTTTGCAGCTCTAATTTGAGCGAGGCAATGAATTCATCGATCGTCATGATTTTACCTCATTCGTGTCTTTTCGTGTTCATTCGTGGCTAAAATTACCTATCACTGAGATTCGGATCGCCCCCGGTGATCAATAGGGCCCACTGCTGCATCTCGGCGGCCATATTCGCCAGGCCCCGACCGCAACTGTTCGGATCGGCCTTGCATTGCTCAGACCAGTCCTGGACGCGGATGTTGAAGTTGGCGAACTCAAGCTGCTCGGCCGGCGTGATGATCCGCTCGGCGCATGATGCCAGAAGACAGAGGACGGATGACAGAAGACAGAATAATAGTAAGCGTTTCATAGAGTTCCTTTCAATTGACTAATGACTATTTACTTCGTGCCTTTTCGTGCTCTTCCCATTCGACTCCGCTCAGGGCGGGCCGTGGTTTGATTTTGTGCCTTTTGTGCCTTTTTATGGCTATCATATCGACTTGGGCGGCTCCGGCGGCTTTGCAATCCCTATGGAACCGTTTGGTTTAAGACCCGCGGTCCCTCGAAATATGTCATAGCCGCCGCCAGCCGCCAAGCCGATCAGAACGCCGGCCACGAGCCAACCCTCGACGCCGGCCAGACCGAAGACCAGCGATGACAAACTGATGCTCAAGAGGGGCATCAATGGTTTTTTGATCTCCGGAGTCATAAAGGGCCAGCGGGATATCATGGCCTTGATAAATTCGAGAACCAGGGCTACGACCATCCCCAAAACGTACATGGTCGGGGTCATCGTGACGTTAAGCGATGAGATCGATTCGGTTACTTCTGGAAACATGAGTGACTCCTTTCAATTGAGTTATGAGTTGATCGTTCGTAGTTCATCGACGAACAATGAACTATTGACTAATTTTCCTCGCCTGTTTCGGCGTTCGCTTCCTCTTGCTTAACGGTCGCCGCCATATTCTTTTTCGATTTGCGATTTGGTTTTGTTTTCTGTTCTCCGTCCTCTCCCTTCGGATCCGCCGCTTCTTTCTCGGCCGCCTTCTTTTCCGCCTCGGCCAGCAGCGGCCGCTGCGCATCCTGGATGCCCTTCTCGGCCAAGTCCTGAAGATCTTCCTTCCACCCGTAGATTTCCACGACGTCGCGGAAGTCCTCGATATCGTGCTTGCGGATCCGGCAGACGATCCGCCCGCGGTCATCATGCTTGGGCTGGCCGTTGGTATCGACCGAAACCTGAGCGTGCCCGAGCTCGTGGAAGATCAATCGCTCTTTCTGCTTTTCTTTGAACGTCGGCCAGGCATCCTCATTGAGCAGGATGATGAAATCCCATTCATCCAGCTCGCGGTCCAGGTCGCCGCGCTTACGGCACTGGCCCAGCGTCCTCCGCCCGTCGGCATCCGGCCGCCAACCGAGCCGCCAGGCGATCCCGATCTTGACATCTTTCAAGTCCGCCCGCCGCGTTTTGACGATCTCCTCCATGATCCGATAGGGTTCAGTCACGAGGCCCGTATGCTCGATTCGGCGCTGGATGAATTTGACCGTTACCCGCCGCCGTTTCTGGCCCGACCCTTTCGGCCGGCCCCTACGCGAAGTGCCACCTGTTTTGCCCATTGCTTCCTTCCTTTCCTTTAAGTTTTTCCTGTTCACGGCGATACGCGGTCTCGGCGATCCGGATCTGCGTTGCCCGATCACCCGGACCTTTCGCCGTCGCCTCGGCAATATCTTCGCGGCCGGCCCGCTCCAGGTTGCCGCCCGTCCGCCGCAACAGATTGTAAACATCCTGCCAGCCCATTTATGATTTCTGATTTTCAATTTTCGATTTGAGATCAGAATATGCTTGCTGTAATGTCATCGATGATTTCTCTAAGATATCCACTTCTTGCACAATCTGTTTGAGAGACAGCTTTTCTGCTTCGTTCAAAGCACTTTCCTCGGCAATATCCCTAAGTGTATTTCCCAATAAACTCGTCTTCGTGTTTCTTCCTGCGCCCGTGGCGGCTGGATCGTTTTTTTGCCGCATCCACAGTCCATCCACGTCATCGGGACCGGCAAATTGAATAACAGCCTGAGAAAGTATTACATCATGTGGATCTTTACCGGGGTCGAATCGCACCGAGGCGACGGCACTATATCCGTCCCTCGTTCGTTCGATAACCGTACCCACCATTCGCATCGCAGGCTTTCTCTTAGGCCAAACAAACTCATACCTCCGACCAATTACAAGATTAGTTGACTGCATTTCTTCGTGTCCCTTACCCATCGTGCTCTTCGTGGTTAACCTGGTTAGAAAAGATTGATCAGATACCCAACAGCAGCTTGAACGATGCCGATGGCGGCGAAGACCACTATCAGCAGACCCAGGATCATCACGCCCGCCCAGGCCCAGGTGACGACCTTCTCGACGTTGATCTCTTCGCACTCGGTGTGAGACGATTCCAATTGGTCGATCAGCGAGAGCCGCCGGAGCCGCTCGTATTCCACCAACATGACCACATGGCGGAAATGTCCGCCTCTGGCCATCGATTGAACGAATACTTGTAATTCATCATTGTTTTCATTGAGGATCCGCTCGATGGCCCGATCACATGATGCGATGGTGATGGTTGCATCTATCTGTTTGCGTCTGGTCGATTCCATGCCTTCTGTCCCCTGTTCTCTGTTCTCTGTCTTCTGCTTTCATTCATCGTTCACCGGCGCCGTCACACTCCTTGCGAAACGGCCCCGCCTCCAACGGGTTGCGGTTCGGCGCCGATGAACGTCTGGTCAACTCATTTCTGTTTAGCCACAAATCCACACGAATCTTCACGAAATACCTTCACACGAAGATGGTAAACGCCCCAGGCGAGGGCCTCGGCGTGCGTCGGAAAGAACACGTCGATACGATTGCCTTTGATGGCCCCACCGCGGTCGAGGATGGGGACCGGCCGGCCATCGTTATAGCCGGGTATGCTCACCATTATTCCAAACTCATATCGTCTCCCCTCGGCGGCGGCAAATTTTTCACCGGGCCGGATCCGGTGGCCACTGGCCGTAATCCCGTCGGCGGAATCCCCGCAGCACTTCTCACAGGGGCAATAGGCGGTGACTATGGCGTCAAAGGAATCATCGGCCATGGCCGCCGGCAACACAGGGGCGGGTCTTATTGAACCTATACCAACACCGACAACAAAAATGATTAGACTGAGTGCTATTACGGCTAACATATCGATGAACGTTTTCATGGTCTATTTCCTTTCTCTGTGTCCTCTGTGTCCTCTGTGGCTAAAATATTCAAAAGGGACCGAAGAGGGGGCGAGAGGAGACCGCCGGTGATACCCTCTTCGGTCAGACGTAAAACCCTGTTTCATTTTCGATTTACGATTTTCGATTTTCGATTATCAAAAAGACCGGCGGGCAACTCGGCAAGTTCCCCGGTGATCAAACCAGGCGGATGCCGACTGGCGTCAGGTGCGGAAAGACACGCTGCCACCGGTCATTTGCGGGTGCCGGAATCGAACCGACCTCATCGGCTTATGAGACCGTCCAGTTCACCAGAACTGTAACCCGCGGTAAACCCCATCGGCGTCCTTTGCTCGATGGGGTCCTGACAAAGAAGATGCAAAGATGCCGGCGGGGGCGGGCTGGCAAAAAAAGCGTGTTGGAGTAACACGGAGGAGGGTGCGCCGCCCCGGCCCAAAAGGCTGTATGGCTACAGCTATTGGCTCGTTTGATTCGTATGATAGCCTATCACCAGTCAGGCACGCTGTCAAGCTGCGCCATACCCTATGAACTTGTAAAAGAAGACCGTGGCTAAGCCACATTGACTATTGATTATTGAGGATTTAACTGACACCTTTGTCTGGTGGCTTGATCAATTTCAGATCGTCTCCGATGAACCAATGCTCGGCGATCAGATCGTTCTGGTCAGCATATCTGACGTTGTACTGTGGTTCACCGCTGATACTAAACCATAACCCGACGATTTTGCCCGGGACGCCGCTCATAAGAATTATGACGCCGTCTCTGAGTGTGAATTTTGGTTCTTCCATGTTCCTTGCTCCTTTTATGCCCCGCCGCAAGGCGGATTGACTATTGACTATTCAACGGACCGGGTCGCGACTCGGAGATACCTTGCCTGGACCACCTGATTTGCGTTGCTCTTCGCTCAATACGACATCATCCAGGCGAACGATATCAAACCAATATTCCTTGATGTCCTCTCCACAACGTCCCTGCAGAAGCACACGGTCACAACCGCTCAAGTACCTCGTAATGGCTATAGCGGTCCCTACAAACCCGGTAATGTGATCTTTGTATTTAATCCCTAATTCCAGTTTTCCTTTTTCCATGTTCCCAGCTTCCTTTCGTGTTTCTTCGTGCTCTTCGTGGTTAATTCAGTTGTGTCTGGTGGCCCTGATAGTGCACACTTTCGCCCACCATGCGAAAGACGGACCGGCATTCGCCGCAATAGAAATCCTCCCGCCAGGGGCGCCGGATGATGTTCAGCGCACTGCAGACGGGGCACCTTTCATCCTCGATCAATGCCGTCTGCTCGACCGCCGTCACTCGGCCCGGCTTCCGGGTTCTATTTTCGATTTGCGATTTCTGATTTTTGATTTTAATTGCTCGCATTCTCCGTGTCCTCTGAGACCAAAAACATCATGCCTTCATCACACACCGAGCATGACGTTTCATCGAGGTCTTCATTGCTCAAGACTTCAACTCCACACATATCACACTTATAGATCATGTTTCCCTCTCATATAGTTCGCGGCCATCCGTGTTCATTCGTGGTTTCATCCTACTGTGATCAGATCGCTCACGGCCTGGTTCACGATCTCGAAGTCCACCACCGGCGCCTGCCGCTTCAGTTGAAACAGCCCGATGATGTCTTTGTGCACTCCCATCAGGCTGATCCAGTACGAACTATTGTCGGGCTTGCCCCGTGAGATAGGCGTAGCCGCCATCTCATGGGGCTTACGGAAGATGGTCGCACTGATAGAGTCCGGCTTGCAGGCCAGAAGCGCGACCGCCTTGCCGGCCAGGGCCTCCAGCTCGATCAGCGGAGGAGGGTTCTTTAGTGTGAGACTTTCATCGAGCACGATAATGGCTTCCTTTCCCGGCTGCATTTTCGCTCCTTCGCGGGCAATCGCCTGATCAGACAGGCGAGCATCAGTATCAGGCCCAAGTCAGTGGCCGTCTGAAGACATTCCAAGAATATGTGCAACATCACTTTTCCTCCGAATTAATTCCAGATGACGGATGACAGATGACGGATGACGGATTTTCGGCCTGCCGTAATCCGTTCACCGTCCTCATTTCTCCGTCCTCGTACCGCCAATCATCCCGGCTGGCTGTCTCCAATTCCGTATGAAGCACGTCCGGCAGGGCGGCCATGTAGATGTTATGCTTCAAGGCGAAGTTGCCGGCGTGTTCCGCACAGTAGAGCTTGCGGCCGCTCACTGGCTTGCCGCTTCGTTGGTGATCGTACTCGCACACATAAGATGCGGCGCCATCACAACCCGGCCGCTCGCACCGCACCGCGAAGGCGTCCCGGACCAGCCGGGCCATGCGGTGATGAAAACTGCGGGCTGTTTGTGGTTCATGGTTCATAGTTCGTAGAGCCATCAGGCCGGTCTTATTCGTGTTCATTCGTGGTTAATCTCCTCGATGCCGTGGTCGGCCATGAACTGCTCGGCCCGCGCCACGTTCGCCGCGTAGTAGGCTTCAACCTCGGCGATCCAGCGATCCAGGATCGGCAACGCTATCTGCTTCACGCTTGCCAGGCAGGCGATGACAATTCGGACGATCTCATCCCGGCCGGCCCGATAATCGCAATCCGCCTCCTCTTGCCGGCTAACGATCTTTTTTTCCGGATAGGCGTGGTCGTGGACCGCAACATACACGGCGATCTTGTAATTGAGCGGGATATCCCCGACGCCGTGCAGGGCGTTATAGAGCTGGTCCGTGATGTGCAGCTCGCCGAGGGGCTCGGAGGATTGACGATTTTCGATTGTCGATTGACGATTGCTCATTCGTAATCCCTCACGGTAGGATCGCTGTCGGCATAGGTCCTGGCCAGCATGGAAACGATTGATTTCTGATTGTTCATTCGTGGTTAATTATTTTCTTGACTATTCTTGACATTATTGATACAGTTTAACTATAGAAGTAAATCGTTCTTGAGGAGGTCTTATAACCGCTTAACAATCCTTGGAGGATTGTTAAATATGATGGGTACGACTCAAGAACAACTTCAACAAAATGGCAAAATACTTGTCAACATTTTGGCCGTCTCAAACGCTTCTCCTATAAGGTCAGGAGCAAGTTTTGCAACAAGCCGTGCCCACAATCACGGCAGGGACGCCAGTTATACATGCCATCGAGCAATGGTCGGGCCATTGCCAAAGATTCGCCCCGGGAACTCGCCAGAACTACCAAGCCGCCCTTGCCCGCCTTCTAGACTACTGTCAGCCGGCCTCTATCGCCGACCTGACAACCGGACAGATCGGCGCCTACGTCAATTCCCGTTTGGCCGGCCGCAAACCTCAGAGCCTCAATAAGGACATCAACGCGATCCGCTCGTTCTTCCGCTGGCTCAACGAGACTTATGATATCCCCAACGCCGCCGCGAAAATCCATAAGATGCCCGTCTGCGACGAAGAGAGCCGCTTCCTGTCAGATGACGAATACCGCAAGGTCCTCACCGTTGCCACGGGCCGGGACCTGGCCCTGGTCAGATTCCTCGCCAACACGGGCCTGAGAATTAGCGAGATGATCGCTCTGACGCCTGCCAGTCTGCAAGGCAAGTGGCTTACGGTCAACGGCAAAGGGAGAAAAAGACGTTTCGTGCCCCTCAACGCCACCGCCCTTGAGACGGTCCAAACCGCTATCCAATTTTCAAAGAGCCGTCACTGCTTCTACCAAGTCTGCCAACAACTGGCCAAACGGGCGGGCTGCCTGCCCTTCGGGCCCCATTCATTACGTCACTACTTCGCCACCCGATGCCTGGCCAAAGGCGTCGATATCCACCGCCTCTCAAAAATCCTGGGCCACAGCTCCGTGGCCGTCACAGAACGCTATTACCATTTCTGCCCCGATCATCTGGCCGGCCTGACCGACTGTTTGGAATAAGACTCGCCGGCTCGATGAGCTTATTGTGGATGATAAGCTCGATGTTGCCGAGCCGTTCATCGAGCGCCCGCATTTCCCTCGTCTGGGCATTCATATTCGAGACCATCAATACCCCAGCGAGAGCGAATAGAGCCAACAAAACAAGTAAAAGTATGTTGAATCGCATGATCTATCCTCGTTAGAGTTCGGTCCATTTGCCTGTATAGTCGAGACTGTAGCCCGCCTTGGTCCATGTTACGGTCTGTGTCGGGGCTTTCGGTTTGCCGACCGAAATCGTATAGGCAACGGGATATTGGGTTGACGTCGGACCGAAAGTAATTGTGTAATCGCCTGCGCTGAAATACTTTCCGCGAAGGTCGCCCACAGTTAAATAGGTTTCCGGGCTGGTTGACATTGCAAATTCCTCTTCCGCTTGCTCCGCCCACGTCGCCCGGATAGCCGTAGCGAGCGTCCCGCACCCCGCCCTGGCTTCTGTCCATCGGGCCGTCTCAAGTTTGGCCGTCAGGAAAGGAACGAGGATTGCCGCCAGAATGGCAACAATCAAGACTACCACCATCAATTCAATCATTGTAAATCCAGAACGTCTCATGTTATTAACCTCCGAAAACTACCTACCCGTTATCGTTACCCGCGTCCCTGGGCAATAAGATTGACGATTTCTGATTTCTGATTTCTGATTGGTCATCTTCATGCCTCTTCATGTCCTTCGTGGTGAAATATTCTTCATGAGGATTTCTTGCCGTTCAGGTTCCTCAACTGTTCCCATATCTGTTTCAGCAACAGAATCTGCTCATTGACTCGAAACGCCCAGCGGATAATGAAAACGTAGAGCAGGACAATCCCACTCAAAACAGCCAAGCCAATCACCGACCAAGTATCCATGATCCTCTCCTATTCTTCGTGCCCTTCGTGGTGGTGAAAAAAGAAGCGCCAACACCGGAGAAACAAAGTTGGGACAGAGCTTCAGAAAGTGTCGGCGCTTGAGGGCTCTCAAAAGGATTCAATCGACTACTCTGTCCCATATTCATTCTCCTGTAACTATTTCAGTCCGTATTATCGGAAAAATCCGCAAATCCGTCAAGGGGAAAATGTATGGTTTTTGCAAAATAGTTAGAAATCGTGGTTTTCGAGCTAAAAACGCGGATTTTGGGCGAAGATTTCATACCGGAAATCTGGAAGCAATTTACGATTTATGATTTGCAATTTACGATTTGTGATAAGGGAACGAGAGCTCCGGCGGTAGATTGTGAAGGCCGATGTAGTAGCGAAAGCCCGGCTCCGGCTGCCTGGGAAAAGACCTCGACACCGTCGAACTTAAGAGATGTGCCTTGAGCATGGATAATTCTCGGGAGAATCGCTTCGCTCGGCCGTGGTGCTGCGTTGATCGCCGCCGGGATACCGGCCACGGCCAAACCCATCGCTTTCAAGAATGTCCGTCGATCCAGGATCATGCCGTCTCCAAAGCACTTAGCCCACTCATCGCCGGTGGCATTTCTGTGATACACGGTTTTTGATGGTCATCACAGAAGTAATGTATCGTTCCATCGGGTTCTGCGTTCTTGTAGCCTGTCTTGAAGTTGAAGGATTGCTTTATACCCCGGACGGCAACCGTCGCTGCTCCGCCGCACACCTCGCACTGTTTCTCTTCTTTCGTCATGTTCGGCTTCCTTTCGAGGTTCAATCTACCACTATTCCGTCATCCTATCAAGCATTTTCACCACGAAGGGCACGAAGATCAGAAAACTGTGAAATCTGTGAAATCTGTGGCTAATCTGATTTTCAGCACCGACAGGACCTTACCCAGCAGGTCCGCCTTCATCTCGGTTCGGCCCGCGAGAAAATTGTAAATCGCCATCGGGTTGCAGCCGGCTTGCCTGGCCAGGGCCGGCACGCTCATCTTTTGGCAGTTCAGAATCATTGGGATCGTTTTGCGAAAATCAATCTTGCTCATAAGTTTAGCCACGAATTAACACGAATCTTCACGAATCAAAAACCCGGCCCGGCGGCGCTACGGCACACCGGGCAGGGTTAAAAATGCTCATTCGTCGGGTACTTCTCATTATATGTCAAACGGATGTCTGGTGTGTTGCGCAACATGGTTCCATTCGCATGTTGTAACGATTCGGGCGTATAATCGATGTCGGTAGCTTTTGCCAACGCATCCGCAGCTACCTTAGCTGTTTCTTTGGACCGGAACCAAAAGCGAACGCGCCCCACATCGACAGACGTAGCGATACCATCGTTAATGCTTTTTGAAACTGTGTGATTTGTAATTCTGGTAATCATTTTTAACCCTTTCAGAAAAATGTTATTTGGCTTCTTCACAGGCAAATCCGGAAAACCGTGAGTTCGTTCGCGGATTCCAGTCGATGTACTCGACCGCAGTCAATGGCCCGCAGGCCGTATCAAATGTCATGCCCTTCTTTATACCGTTTTCTTTAGCGATTCGATAAGAAAGAAGAGGACGGTCCAGATTATCTGTTTGAGTGATGTGCTTAATATCTATTGTAATCATTGTCATTTTTAACCCTTTCGATTATCTATAAGTATATACGCTCAGGTATAGTCTTTCAATCAAAAAATCCGGAGAATACTGTAAAATAGTTAGAAATCGTGGTTTTCGGACTAAAAACGGGATTTTGGATGCAGATTTTTATGCAGAAAATTCGTGCTGATTCGTGTTCATTCGCGGCTAAATCTTTTTTCCAAGAAAAACGCCGCCGGGGTTCGGGGTCCGCCGGCGGCGCCATGAAAGGAAGCAGCAAAACCAGTTCATGGAAATTAGTTCGTAGTT
>Ga0315296_10003939_pt1 | contig 12290 bp, 14 predicted proteins | sample YL17G14_18_MG_FD_203921 | JGI IMG/M metagenome (GOLD analysis project Ga0315296, IMG submission 203921) | Sediment microbial communities from Yellowstone Lake, YNP, Wyoming, USA - YL17G14_18 | ecosystem: Environmental > Aquatic > Freshwater > Lake > Sediment | place: USA: Wyoming | collected... | reverse complement strand
AATTCAGGCATGCACTCATCACCTCCTTGCGCCGATCGCTCACCCCTGACTTAGATCGGAAAATTGCCGACTGCGGGACGTGCGACGCCCAAATATTCGACGCCCAAATATTCGACGTATTTAGCAAGATGTGCTATCACCCTCACACCAGCCTCCGGGGTTCGATACCAGTATATGCCCTTTTCCTCAAGCTTGGCGATCGCCGGCGGCTTTCCCCTGCCCACCGGGGCCGTTATTATGACAGGCTTCTGATACCTATCAATCCTCTCCACCAGGCCCTCTACTAGCTGCAGTTCGCCCTCTACCATTCTGTTTATGTATTCCTGGAGGCGCTCATCTACACTGGTTGCTGAATCGTTATCAAGCTGTGTCGGGTAGCCAATGCTCCCCACTCTCAGGACAGTGTCAATGTAGTCTGCCTTAAGCATGCTGCCTATGCAGGCATAGGACGTCTCATACACGCCCGCCATATCCACTGGATTCGAGTGGGACCAGCGGGGCGGAAGGTACTTATCCAGGGTCTGGATCGTTTCCTCGGTTAGAGGAGGCACCTCCAAACCATAAAATCGACACGCATCTGCCACCACAGCACCGAAGCCGCCACCTACGGTGACGATGCCCACCCTCCTTCCCCGGGGCAAGGGCTGCCTGATGAGAGCCAGGGCCACATCGATGAGGTGTTCGGCTTCGTCCACCCTGATAACCCCCGACTGGTGGAATGCTGCATCATGAATTGCGTCTGAGCCACATAGAGCGCCGGTATGAGACAGGGCTGCACGGGCCCCCTCGGCTGACCTGCCCGTCTTTATGACCACTATGGGCTTCCGTTTGGATGTGCGTTGTGCGATATCCAAGAATCTCTTGCCATCCTTGAGGCTCTCAATATAGGCGCAGATGACCCTTGTTTCTTCATCCTGGGACAGGTATTCCAGGTAATCTTCAATGGTGAGGTCGGCTTCGTTGCCGCTGCTCACGTACTTGCTGAACCCGGCACCCCTATCCACGGCGTACTGCAAGATGTAGCTTCCGAAGTTGCCGCTCTGTGAAATGAGTGCTAAAGGACCGGGGCTGATACCCCATTCATTTAGGGTGAACAGGTCGATAGCGGTGTTGAAATGCCTCATGCAATTGGGCCCTACGACGCGAACTCCTCCGTCCTTGGCAATCCTCAAGATGTCGGACTCCAGTTCGGCCCCGGCATGCCCCGTCTCCCGGAAGCCAGCGGTGATGACAATTGCTACCTTGACACTTTTATTGGCGTATTCCTGTATCGCCTTCGGCACTTCCTGGGGTGGAACAGCTATCACCACCAGGTCAACCGGCCCAGGTATTTCGGATAGGCCACGGTAAGCCCTTCGCCCCTGCACCTCATCGGCGCTCCGGTGAACAGGGTATATGCTCGCTTGCAAGCTGGATGTGATCAATCTGTTGAGAATGTTGAACCCCCACTTGCCTGGTGTGGACGAGGCACCAATTACGGCGATCGAACTGGGATAGAAGAGCTAGTCCAATTTGTCCAGTGCATCCCTTCCCAAGTGCTCGCTCATCAGTGAAACTCCTTCTTGCCCAGGGCGGGAGTCTTCAGGCTATTCCTAGGCTCCGGTGGCTAGGTAAAGGCCCTTATGCCGATGACTTCGCGCCCCACTACCAGCTTCTGAATCTGGGTGGTGCCGTCGGGGATGGTAAGCATTCTGGCATCCCGGAAGTATCTCTCCACAGGGTACTCATTGGAAAGGCCCACGGCGCCGTGGATTTGGATTGCCTTGGAGGTTGTCCGGATCGCGGCCTCGGTGGCATAGGCCTTGGCCAGAGACGACTGCCAGCGAGCCCTCTCGCCCTTGTCGATAAGCTGCAGGGCGCGGTAGCCAAGCAGGCGTGATGCCTCGGTCTCGGCGATCATGTCAGCAATCATCTCCTGTATCATCTGGAAGCTGCCGATGGGCCGGCCAAATTGCTTTCTCTCCCTAGCATAGTTTATCGCGGCATCGATGGAGGCCTGGGCGATCCCGGTGGATATTATGGAGAGCGCGCTGCGCCCCCTCTCCAGCTCAACCATGAAGCCCTTATAGCCTCGCGTGGGCTCGCCTCTGAGGTTTGTCTTGGGGACACGGCAGTCGACGAAGGACAGCTCAGCAGTGGGGAAGGCGCGCAGCCCAATCTTATGTAGCTCCCTGGCAGCGAAGGGGGACTCTTCCCGGTCAACCACAATTGTGGATATACCCAGAGGGCCCTTCTCTCTGTCGGTGACACAGAGAACAGTGGCAACGTCGGCGATGGTCCCATTGGAGATCCACGTCTTGGTGCCGTTTATCACCCACTCATCGCCATCGAGCACTGCGGTGGTCTCAATGTTTTGCGCATCAGAGCCGGTGTTGGGCTCGGTGATTCCACCACAACTGATGAACTCACCCGCCATCACCCGGGAGAGGTACTTCTGCTTAAGCTCCTCGGGGCCAAAAATCACCATCCCCGGGCCCAGCGCCGCGATCATGATAGTGCCCGCCAGACCAGCCCAGGCACGCGCCAGCTCCTCCATGAGGACGGCATAGCTCTTGTGGGTTAAGTTTGAGCCGCCATGCTCCTCAGGCCATTGGCCAATGTAGTAGCCAAAGGGCATGAGCTTTTTGATAAACCCTATCGCCTCCTCCCTGGAGAGGGGACCCTTTCTATCGTATTCGTCGGCTATGAGACATATCTCCTTCTCTAGGAAGTCACGGGCATTGGCTTTTAGCATCTTCTGCTCTTGGGTGAGATCGAAATCCGTACATCTCTCCTTTCAGGTTCAAATAACGCCGGCCTGCTTTAGCTGGATAAGCTGCTGCTTGGAAAGACCCATCTCCTTTTCATAGATATCCTCGTTGTGTTCACCAATGAGAGGGGGGCGGCGCACTATCCGCCACGGGGGCCTCCGATAGCTTGGCAAAAGGACCGCAGTAGGTCAGGGTGGCGCCAAGCTCGGGGTGCTCCACCTTTTGCCAGTAGTCACGAGCGGCAAGATGAGGGCTCTCGGCAGCATCCTTCAGGCTCATTACGGCACAACCCATGATTTGCCTGGTCAGCGATTGCTGGTGAAACTCAGCCTTGGTCTTGGTGAGGAAAAACTTTCTGAAGGGATTTATGAACCGGTCCAGCCCCTCCTGTCCGCCTAAGAAGGGGTCGAGATAGGTAGCGAAATCGATCCCCCTAAGCTCGTCAGGCAACATCCCCTCCTCATCCATCCACTTGGTCAAAGCCTTCATACTGTCAGCAATGCCGGATGCCGAACCTACAGCAACCAGAACATGAATGTAGCCATCCTTACACGGGTAGATGACAGGTAGCTGTATTCCCACAGCCGTGCTGAGGTAAGGCCCCCGCCTCACTTCCACGCGGTGCTCCGCCTCCCAGAACCCTGAGGCACACGTGGTGCATGTCTGGAGGCTCTGCTGGGCGGCCGCATCTACATGCTGCCCCTCACCAGTCACCTCGCGGTGCCACAGGGCGGCAAGGGAGCAGCCGGCACCCCAGTTCCCACCATGGACCTGGCCCTGTGCTCAGCTAACCCAGGTAGGGGGGCGATCGGGGTCACCGCATACATAATGGAGACAGGCGCTGGCCCACAAGGTAAGCTCGGAGTCCCTATAGTGGGCCTTGGGACCGTGCTGACCAAAGGGGCTAATGGAGGTCAGTATGATGTCGGGCCTCGCCTCCACGAGCGCGTTATAGCCCAGGCCCAGACTGTCCATACAGTCTGGAGGGAAGGACTCCAAGACGATGTCCGCGGTCTTCACCAGCCGCTTAAATATCTCCTGTCCATCGGCCTTATCGATGCTGAGGGTTATACCCCGTTTATTGAGATTGTAAGCAAACCAGTAGAGGCTTTTCTCAGGGTGTGGGATGTCTTTATAGAAAGGGCCAATCTCTCGGCTGGGACTGCCCCCGGGAGGCTCGATCTTGATGACATCGGCACAAGGTCAGCAAGCTGTTTGCCCGCCATAAGGTATCCCCCCTCGGCAAGGTCCAGGACCCGATATCCACTGAGCAAAGTATCCTGTTGCATTGTAATACCTCCTTTGGCTTAAGATGGGAGAGCGCTTCGGCAGCGACTATTACCGAGCCTCGGGGAGGTCCGCATCAGTGGTAATAACCCCCTCCGCTATCAGATCGGCGATCTCGTCGTCGGAAAGTCCGGCAAACTTCTTGAGCACATAATTGTTATGCTCGCCAAGCATACATGGGCGGAGACCCTTAAAAGGTATCTTGGGGTAAGGGCAGGCAAATTGCTCTATGTGGATCTTACCCACCGGAGGATAATCGAAATCCACAAAGTAACCGTAGTGTTTCAACTGGGGATCCTCATAGAGGTCCTTGCCGCTTGCCAGCACATGAGCAGCAACCCCTGCGTCCTGCATCAGCGACTCCACCTGTTCCGCAGTGAAGTCCTCTCCAGTCAAGCTCAGCAATCAAGCGATCCGTGCCCGTCATCCCCCTGGCAGAGGGTTTCCAAAGCTCTCCCACCAGGCCTCTCTTCCCAGTATGCCCGTTCCCCTTCTGCCTCATCCCTATAGAGGGCCCAGTAGAGACCCCCTTTGGGCGTGGAAGAGACAGCGCTGAGAGGGAAGATCGGGTTGAGTGCGGGCCATGACGCCTTTGAGCCCGGCTCACCATCGGTGACGCCCAAATCAGCCTGGACACCACTCAGCTCGTCCTCCCGCCACTTGCCCACGCTCAAGGTCACCAGCTCTTTCTTGACCCCGATCTATCGGGGTTGCCCCTGACCTCCCTCTCGGTCACCTTGATGGCAAGATTAAAGGGCGAGCCCCTTTTAGTCTTTCCCGTCTTCACCCCGGTGGAGTCGGCTACCAGCACCCCACCACGGCTCGAGGAAGCCCTCTTCTGCCTTCGCTCATACTTGTGGTAGGCCTCCCGAAGCTGACGCCACACCGTTATGGCCGCCGCCTTGATGCCCGTCCCTCGCTCCGCTCTCCTTGAGGTCTCATGGTAGGAAACGGTCAATGCAGAGAGCACCAGATTCTCCACCAGGTCTCTGGAGTACCGCTTCCCTTTCTCCGAGAAGAAGCCAACGAAGGGAGAGAAGGTGCAGCTACACCCCTTGCAGGTGACCTGGAGTAAGGCGCTTTCCACTTTGCCATAGCGGGTGAGAAAGCATCTCTCCCTCCTCCCCCGGCGCTCAAAGCCAGGGCTCTCAGCACATTGGGGGCCCCGATTTATCGGGGCCCCTGGCATCCTTCTCCCTCTGCCAGGGCTCTCCAAACCAGGCACGGAACCGGCCCTGCTGGAACTCCAGGACCTTTTCGCCTACCACTCTGAGCACCTCTGCTCTTACCTGATCCACAACCTGCCCATAGGATGGAACTTCAACCATTACCCTCGTCTCCGGGGCAACCATACATACCTCCTCAAACTGCTCTCCATTATAGATTCCCCTTTGCCCCGGAGAAATGTCATCCCAATGTTACACTACCCACTGTTGACAAAATGCTGCTTTTGCCACAAACTTGATTCGGTAGACAAGAGGAGGTGAAACCATGAACGGAGGAGCCACAGCTTTAGCGGGTTTTGGAGCTTTGTGGCGTCCCTGGTGGGATTCGAACCCACGGCCCACTGCTTAGAAGGCAGTCGCCGTGCCGGTTCGTTTTTCAGCTATGGCAGTATAGCTGAGGCCAAAGGTGGGGCCACTGCTTTTCCCAGAGATGCACACAATGTAGCACAAAGTTGTAGATCAGCTCGCACCGGTGGCGTAGTATGTCAGGGTGAGGAGGAAACTGTGGCCACCCTCTCCGAAGCTCTGACCGCCTACCGGATATGCGCCAAGGCCGAAGGCAAGTCGGCCCGGACCATCCAGTGGATAACCTCCAGTGTCCGGTACTTCGGCGAGTTCGTCGGTGACGAGCGGCAGAGCGCAACCATCACCACCAACGATCTCAGACGCTTCATCAACGCCCTCCGAGATATCCACAAATACCGTGATCACCCATATAACAGGGCCCAGGGGCAGAAGCTGTCCGAGAGCAGCATCAATACCTACGCCCGGGCGATAAGAGCCTTCTTTGGCTACCTGGAGCGGGAGGAATTTATCGACCACAATCCGATGGCCAGGGTCAAAATGCCCAAAGTCCCGGTTATGATGGTGTCCACCACTAGGAACTATAACACCCAGGTGCTGCCCACCGTGGCCCACCTTATCAGCCAGAAGGGGTTGGCCACACTTAACACGGCACCGGTTACCAGCAGCCACCGCTTGGCAAGCACGGCGCAGGAGGGCGGATGCCATCCCCAGGAGGAAGAGGCCGCCTCGCTAATGTTGACGGCAAGGAGAGGCCCGGGCATCATCGCCCCGGAAAGGCCGACGACAAAGGCGGTGCCGAGGATGAGGAAAAGGCTGGCGCCCACGATTCTGGTTTGACATCTAGTAGGGACAAAGTCAATCGGCAGCGGGATGGCTATGATCAGGCCCAGGGATTAAGGCAGATTCACTAGAATTCCATCTCTTTTACGTCCGGGCTCACTATTAGCTGAGGCTCGGTGACCGCCTGGACCTCTTCTGGGGAGACCCCTGGTGCCACCTCACGCAGCATCAGCCCCTTGGCGGTGACATCGATCACTGCCAGATCGGAGTAGATGGTCTTTACGCAGCGTGTTGCCGTCAGCGGATAGCTGCATTGGCGAACAACCTTGGGTCGACCCAGATTGTCCACATGCTCCATCATCACCACCAGCCTCTTCACCCCCACCGCCACATTCATCGCCCCTCCAATGCTGCCGAACCTCTTTTCGGGCACTATCCAGTTGGCCAGGTCTCCCTTCTCTGATACCTGAAGGGCACCCAGGATGCCCAGGTCCACGTGGCCCCCGGTGATCATGTGGAAGGATACATGGCTGGGGAAGAAGGAGCCTCCGGGGAGCATGGTGACGTATAGCCCAGCGGCATTCATTACGTCGTAGTCGATCTGATCCAGCGCCGGCGAGCCGCCATAGCCCAACAGACCGTTCTCCGCTTGGAAGAGCACCTCGATATCGGAAGGAAGGTAGTTACATACTAGGGCTGGCATGCCCGCGCCCAGGTTCACCGTGACGCCGTCGTAAAGCTCTTCCTTGCATACTTTGATAGCTAGCAGTTCCCTTGTCAACGCCATGTTGAATCTCCCTGGCTAGATTATTTTGCCAACGTGAGCCAGGCTATCGATCTCGGTCTCGGCCGCCTTATCCGGCCAGACTAGCTTTATCTCAGGCCATTTCGGCTTGGCTATTACTACCCGGTCTACATATATGCCCGGGGTGTGGATGAAGCTGGGATCCAGCTCTCCCAGCTCCACCAGCTCCTCGGCCTCGACTATGGTGACATCGGCGGCGGTGGCAAAGGCGGGGTTGAAGTTTATCGCCCCCTTTCGGTAGATCAGGTTACCCCAGCGATCTGCCTTCCTCGCCTTGATCAAAGCGAAATCAGCCCTAAGCGCCCGCTCCAGGACATACTCCTTGCCGTCGAATACCCGCACCTCCTTGCCCTCGGCCACTTTGGTGCCGACTCCTACCGGAGTGTAGAAGCCAGCATAGCCGCCTCCCCCCATCCACATCCTCATCACCAGGGTCCCTTGAGGGCAGATCTCTACCTCGGCCTCGCCGGAGAGGAGCTGCTGTTCAAAGGGATTATAGACCTGCGGCATGTGCGCTGGCATGTAAAACACGGGGAAGGATGTGATCATCTTTCGTATTTGTTTGGCCTCGTGTAAAGGCAGTAACCCCCCTGCCGCCATGGTGCAGATGGCAGTGATGTTCTTCGTCCCCTTGCGGTGAAGCGCCTCTATCAGATTCATGGCATAGCCGGTGCCCACAAACCCGCCGAAGGCAATGGTGGCGCCGTCGAAAACATCGGCAACCGCTTCATCACAAGATGCAACGACCTTGTTTATCATCTAACCCTCCTCGCGATGGCCTAGTTAGTGGAATGTCGAAGACACTGCGCCGTTTCGGGCGATTCTGCCGAAATGTTAGCCCCCGCTATCCTTTCCGTCAAGCCCTCGAATTGACTCATAATTATTGTTACCGAAAGTGGTATTGTTGCCCCAAAAAAACTGTTACCCAAAGGGGGGAGCATGACAAGAGGCAGCGGACGGGAGTAAACCGAGGCGGTGCGAGGGCGCTATCTTCTGGCATCGAAGAAAGAGGAGGGACGGATCCTGGACGAATTCACCCAGGTCCCAGGCTACCACCGACCGCCCCGATTTATCGGGGCGCGGACATCCTTTCCTCCCGGAGCTAGTCAAGTTCCTAAGAAGACACGGTGAGGGAACCATGACCGCTGAGAGCCAGGCCCAGCTTTGTCGGATGAGCCCGGCCACCATCGACCGGCTGTTGCCCCGACCTGTCGGGGAGGACTTGGCGGGCGTCACCCCTTTACTACCACCAAGCAGTGTCTGGGGGTATGGGGAAAAGGCCAGGAGCGTGTCGGCGCTGCGGTCCATCGGGTGCGACAGCGCCTGCCTTTCCCTCTGCTGGGGCTGGATTCGGACAATGGTAGTGAGTTCATCAACCAGCACCTCTATACCTATTGTCGCCGCCAGGGTATCACCTTCACCCGCTCTCGTTCGGACAAGAAGAACGACAGCTGTCATGTGGAGCAAAAGAACCCCGATAAAATCGGGGTGGTGCGGAGGCTGGTAGGCTATGACCGCTACAGCTCCCGAGCCGCTTTAGAGGCACTGAATCAAGTCTATGATCTCCTCCACCTGGACGTCAACTTCTTTCAGTCAGTGATGAAGCTGGTAGTCAAGACCAGGCATGGGGCTAAAGTGCACAAGGTCTACGGTATGGCACGAACGCCCTATCAACGACTACTGTGGGCTCTGGCAGAGCGCCCTCCCGCGCAGCCTAAAACCATAACTCGCCGGAGTTCGGCAACCATAACTTATGACGTAACGATGCCCGTTCGGTAACACTTTCTATTGACGCAACACGGCCCTTCATCGGCCAGCACCTTTCTCTTGCAATCCCTGGTGGATATTGATACAATCTTAGGTGCAAGAAACGGGGTGTGGCGCAGTCCGGCTTAGCGCGCTTGCATGGGGTGCAAGAGGTCGCCAGTTCAAATCTGGCCACCCCGACCATAGATTTAGTAGTCGGCCCTCTGCAAGGCTCCAGGTCGTTGGGAGTGGGGGCTTTCCACTTGTTGGGGAATCATACACAGAGTTGTGGCGTTTCCACACGTTTCACCCTGGTAAAAGACCCTCTCTCGACTGTGAGCATTCATTGTCCTTCCTCCACAGCGACTGGAGACATCTCCTCTGGCCTTATTGCATAACCTCTTACCCAGGAAATGTTGACCTGATTTCTAATATCAAACTGAAGCTATAGATAGGTTTCCTGGGTAAATAGCGTCAAAAGTCACCGCATAACTTCATCGGAGCAGGGCTCGATGGAGGAGAGGTGTGGGATGCTAGGAGTATCAGCATAATTCGACGCCCTTTTACAGGGTCGCTATATAGTCGTTTAGCGAGATGCGAGAATTATAGTCCAGAAGGTCAGCCGGGCTCCCAGCGGGTGACTAGCGATGGCATCCGCTGGGAGCCCGGGCAAGCTTTTCACCTTATAGAACTCGGTCAACGGCTGACCGACGGGTGGCTATTGTTTTGGTGGCGAGGGATTGACCAGGCCTGTAGCCAGGGTCTTGGGGATGAGCTTACATAGCTCGTCCACGGTCCATATTCCATCCTTGTGGATGCTCTTGATTATGGCTGGCTCTGAGTAAAGCCCGATGTCCCCGCCATGCACATCGAACGTGCAGCCATTGATATTGGCCGCCTCATCGGTGCACAGGAATACGACCGGGGGTGAGATGGCCTCGGGGGCCATGGCAGCCAGGTCGGGCATCGCCCCGCCGCCGGGCGCCGTCAACCCACCGGGAAGGCCGGTGTCGCCCATGGTCTTCTGCCTCTTTTCCCAGGCCGCCATCAATTCCGGCGTCATGGTCATCCTGGTCGCGGCCCCGGGGCGAATAGCATTGCAGGTGACGCCATATCTTCCCATGTCCCGGGCCACCGTCCGAGTGAAGCCGACGATGCCCTCCTTGGCGGCACTATAGTTGGCCTGGCCCATGTTCCCCAAGCCGGCGGCAGAGGATGTGTTGATGATCCGGCCGCTCCGCTGCTGCCTCATTGCGATGCAGGCGAACTTGGTGCAGGCGAAGTGGCCATAGAGGTGGACCTTGATCACTGTGTCCCATTCCTCCTCAGTCATGTTAAAGATCATGCGGTCTCGGAGCACTCCAGCGTTGTTGACCAGGATGTCGATCTTGCCAAAGGTGTCGATGGCGGTCTTGATGATCCTCTCTCCGCCCTGCATGGTGGCCACAGTATCGTAGTTAGCTACCGCCTTTCCCCTCATCTTCTTGATCTCGGCCACCACCTCATTGGCTGGTGACTTATCGGCCCCGGTGCCATCGGCAGCGCCGCCGAGGTCATTGACCACCACCATAGCCCCCTCGGCGGCAAGCGCCAGGGCATGGGCTCGGCCGATGCCACGGCCAGCACCGGTAACTACAGCAACCTTGCCCTTCAGTCTGTCGCCCATATTCGTCTCCTTTCTGCTGTTTGGGGCCTGTCCAGGAACTATACTTGTCAGAATCCCTGGTAGGCTCCCTGCTGCCGATAGTGTATCGCTCTTGACCAAGGCTGTCAAGCCATGTTTCTCAGCGGAATTTATAAGTTCTGTCGGGTGTAGAGGTGGGCTGGTCCCTTCCGCCCTTGGTTTGAGTGGGGATTCCTGCCGGACTATAATCTGAAGTCGGAGGACTCATGGCTCATCACAAGGTTAAGAATGGAGAGCTGGCAGAGGTTGGGAAGGTTCAATACCTCCTGCACAGCTTATACGCCAGATGCGAGCCTTTGATCCTAAGGCTATTCTGCAGGCTTCCCTCTCCTTCTATAGGACCAAACTGTGAAAAGGACGATGAGGACTAGGGCGGCGATGATAATGCCCACAAGCCACCAGTTGATCCAAACCGAACTAGTAAATTCCGCGCTCAGGCCATCCACGGCTATTATATGCCGCCCCGGTTCAATGCCTGAAACCGTAAACACCACTAGCTTGCTTTCCCCTGGGGTAAGGGTTACCTCTCGGGTCGCCCTTATTTCACCGTCCACCCAAAGAGTAGCGGTGTAGCTTGCTTCGCGGTTGGCGTTGTTGCTTACATTGATGGAGATAAAGGCTTCCTCCCCTGTCCTCACTAGGAAGGTTGGAAATGCCCATATCTCCCTCTGGGAAGGGTCGATAGATAGGTCGCTCACTTCAAAGTTGGTAACTTCAGCAAACAAGGCAAAGACGGTGAAGTGATTTGTGATACCTGTTAAGCTGCCTATCTCAGCAACCTGGCTGCTCTCGGTCTCCATCTCTACCCAGGCGCCCTCGGTGCCGTAGTAGGACATGACCACGGCCAGTGTGTCCTCGGGTAATTCGGTGACGTTGTAACTCAGGGTGAGCCTCACCGGTTGACTAAAAGTGATGTTTGACGGCCCGAAGTCGTAGGCGCTGCCCACCAGCACAGTATTGGCGGGTAGAGGTGGTGCCTCTATCTCTCTGATTACTATTAGCGTTACAACCCCGCCTTCGCTGTCGACCGTTTTAGTCCCGTTATCTAGCTCCAGTAGATGCAGCCCGTCGGGGCTGGGCGCGTCCAGATCGACCATGAGTCGGCCGTCGTCGGTGATAGGCCCGCGGGTGATTTCGCCTAGGAAGTCTACCGTCAAGTAGCGCACTCCGATACCAATGCTTAGCCCACCACCGCCACCGCCTCCATTAGCGACGGGGTTAACGGTGATAGTGACGGTGGCATTCCCGGAGTAGGCGATTCCGTCATAGGCCTTATAGGTGAAGGTGTCGGCGCCGTTGAAGTCGGCATTCGGCGTGTAGATGAAGGAGCCGTTGCTGTAAAGGGTTAACGCGCCATTGCTGACATTGCCGACCAGGACTGCGGTTAGCGGATCGAGGTCCACATCGGTGTCATTGACCAGCACGCCGGGGGCAGCTACGTTCAGGACGGTGTCCTCACTGGTGCTGTAGGCATCATTCACTGCCACCGGCGGGTCGTTGACTGCGGTGACGGTGAAGGTGGCCTGATCCTCATCATAGAGGCTGCCGGGATCGGTGGCGGTGAAGGTGATTGTCTCGGCCCCGTTCCAGTCGAGATGTGGGATGCCAATGGTGGCCACCCTATTCGTGATGGTCACGCTCAGGCTGACGTTGCCGCTGTAAGTCCAGGTCATCTCGGCATCGGTGTTGTCGACATCGCTGACATA
>Ga0315296_10003938_pt1 | contig 12292 bp, 7 predicted proteins | sample YL17G14_18_MG_FD_203921 | JGI IMG/M metagenome (GOLD analysis project Ga0315296, IMG submission 203921) | Sediment microbial communities from Yellowstone Lake, YNP, Wyoming, USA - YL17G14_18 | ecosystem: Environmental > Aquatic > Freshwater > Lake > Sediment | place: USA: Wyoming | collected... | reverse complement strand
CTGGCAAACGGCTTCCTTTCCCTGGAAAAGAGCTGACGGACTGACCCCACCATGCCCACAATATGCACCATCTGCCCAACCAGCTCGACATCAATCTGCCCGACCAGCGTGGTTTCCGCGCTCAGCTCTCCGGCTACGGCACTGAATGGATGCTCGGAAAGGTATACCCCGGTCAATTCCTTTTCCCAGGCGAGCTTTTCCTTCATGGGGACGTCATCGGTCGTGCCAAGGTCAAGGCTCGGCATGGGCACCGGCGTTGCCTCTCCCCAGAAGTCAAACATGGTCGCCTGTCCTGACTCACGCTGTCGCTGCTCCCGCTGTGCCAGAGCGATAATACGGTTCACGTTGCTCAGCAGTGCCGCCCGCTTGCCCAGGGAATCGAAGGCACCGGCTTTGATCAGGCTCTCAACAACCCGCCGATTGATGCCACGCAACTCACAGCGACGGCACAGGTCCTCAATGGAGCGGAACTCTCCGTTTCTATTTCTTTCCGCCACCATTGGCTCGACCGCACCCGGCCCCACATTTTTAATTGCCGACAACCCAAAGCGAATGGCCGGAGCCGCGCCATCCTTCTCAATGGAGAAATTAACCTGACTGCGATTGATATCCGGCGGCAGCACGTTGATACCCAGACGGCGGCACTCGGCAACCGCGCTGGCTACCTTCTCCGGCTGGTCGGCGTGGATGATTAAGAATGCGGTTATGTACTCCGCCGGGTAGTTCGCCTTGAGATACGCCGTTTGATAGGCAATAAGCGCATAGCTCACGCTGTGGGCTTTATTGAAGGCATAGCCGGCAAACGGCTCGATGAGATTGAAGACCTGGGTGGCAAGGGCTTCGGAGAATCCATTTTTCCTGGCACCTTCAATGAAGCGGCGCCTTTCCTTCTTCATTACCTCGGGGATTTTCTTGCCCATGGCCTTGCGGAAAATGTCCGCCTGCCCCAGGCTGTAGCCGGCAAATTCCCGGACGATGAACAGCACCTGGTCCTGATAGACAATCACCCCATACGTTTCCTGCAGGATGCTTCCCAGGGCGGGGTGGGGATAGCGGATGGGCTCAAGGCCGTGCTTCGCCTTGATGAAGGTTGGGATGTGCTCCATTGGCCCGGGACGGTAGAGCGCCACCATGGCGGCGATGTCGCTGAAGATGGTCGGTTTCAGCTCCTTAATATTGCGGCGCATGCCGGCTCCCTCCAGCTGAAAGACGCCGGTCGTTTCCCCGGAAGACAGCAGATTAAATGTCCGGGCGTCATCCATCGGGATATGGTACAGGTCGATTTCAATGCCGTGGTTCTCGGCGATGATTTCCCTCGCCTTCCCCAGGATGGTGAGGTTGGCCAGGCCCAGGAAGTCCATCTTGAGGAGGCCAATTTCGGCGATATCTCCCATGGAGAACTGGGTCATGACCGATTCCTGACCATTGACCTTGCTGCCTCGCTGCAGCGGCACATATTTAGTCAGCGGCTCCCGGGAAATGACCACGCCGGCGGCATGGGTGCTGGCATGGCGGGCAATCCCTTCCACCTTACGCGCCGAGTCCACCAGGTTGCGGATTATCTGGTCATCGTGGTAGATGCTCCCGAGCTCGTTGTTCTCATTCAGGGCCCTGGCCAGCGTCATGGTGGGCGAGTATGGCACCAAGCGGGCCACACGGTCAACATCGCTGTAGGTCATGCCCAGCGCCCGGCCCACATCCCGGATGGCCGCCCTGGCGCCGAGCGTGCCGAAGGTAATTATCTGGGCGACATGGTCCTGTCCGTACTTCTGTGAAACATAGGCGATAACCTCGTCACGGCGGTCATCCTGAAAATCCAGGTCAATATCCGGCATCTCTTTGCGTTCCAGATTGAGGAACCGCTCGAAGACCAGCTGGTGCTCGATCGGGTCAACAGCGGTGATGCCCAGGCAGTGAAGGACGATGCTGGCGGCAGCACTGCCCCTCACCCCGAAGAGAATATTGCGTTCTTTGACGAAGGAAATGATGTCCCAGACCACCAGGAAGTAGTTGGCAAACTGGGTCTTCTTGATGACCTCGAGCTCATAGTCGAGCCGCTGTTTTATTTCCTCAGTGGGCCGGGGGTAATAGCGGGGCAGGTTTTCATAGCATAGAGCGGCGAGATATTCGTCGGCCGTTTTCCCCGGCGGCAGTTCAATCTCGGGCAGATGCAGGCGCCCGAACTCCAGGGTGAGGTCGCACATACTGGCAATCCGCTCCGTATTGTCCAGGGCCTGCGGGATATCCCGAAAGAGCTCGGCCATCTCCTCCGGGCTTCTGAGGTACAGGGTATCCGAGGCCATCTTCAGCCGCTTTTCGTCGTGAATGGAGGAGTTGGTGCCGATACACAGGAGCAGGTCATGAGCCTGAGCATCTTCCCGCCTGATGTAATGGATATCATTGGTAGCCACCAGCGGTATGCCAAGCTCTTCGCTCATGGCGATAAGGGCCTGGTTCACCTGCTCGAGCTCGGAGATGGGCTGACGCTGTATCTCGAGGTAGAAATCGCCAAATACCTGCCGGTACCACTGTGCCGCCTGCTTGGCGTCCTGAAATCGGCCGCCCAGAATCAACCGCGGGAGCTCTCCGAACAGGCAACTAGAAAGGGCAATCAACCCATCGTGGTGTTGCTCCAGAAGTTCTTTGTCCACCCGTGGCCGGTAGTAAAAGCCCTCGAGGTGCGCCTTGGTTACCAGCTGGATAAGGTTCTGGTATCCGGTATAATTTTTAGCCAGGAGAATGAGATGGTAGTGGTTTCTGTCAGCCGCGTCGCGGCCAGAGCGACTTCCCGGCGCCAGGTATATCTCACAGCCGATGATGGGCTTTATCCCTGCCTCCCGGGCCGAACGGTAGAACTCAATGACGCCATACATGGCGCCGTGGTCAGTGATGGCCAGGCTGTCCATACCGAACTCTCTGGCCTGTGAGACCAGCTGCGGAATGCGGCACATGCCGTCGAGCAGACTGTATTCGGTATGGACATGAAGATGGGTAAACATGGCTCCTTCAGCGAAAAAGCTATCTCATTATAGCACAGGGGCTGGCGGGTGAAGTATCATTTTTCGCCGGAAAAAGTGTAAAATCTTGGTACCCGGTGAAGTGAAAAATGAAGATTTTTTATGAGACCACGAAATGGCTTTTCTTTCTCTGTCTGCCCTTGCTTCTGCTTTCGGCAAGCGTTGGCGGAGCCGCCAACAGCCTCGTGCTTTACCGCTATGGCTTTGACAAATACGAGGTGGGCCGGGCCACGGGCCTGTCTGAAGTAGAGCTGGAGAAGGCGGCCAGAGGACTTATCGACTACTTCAATTCCAGCGAAGAATACATCAGCCTGACTGTGGTCAAAGACGGCCAGCCATTCACCCTGTTCAACGAGCGGGAAATCGTCCACCTGAAAGACGTGAAAGGGCTGTTCCGGCTGGACTACTGGGTATTCCTGGGCACGCTTCTATATTCCCTCGCTTATGCTGGTTTCATTCTGTGGCGAAGAGAAAGGCGGCGGCTGGCGTGGGGGCTGGTCATGGGCAGCGGGCTCACTTTAGGCCTGATGCTGGCGCTGGGGCTGAGCACCATGCTCGACTTCGACCAGCTTTTCCTCCAGTTCCACCTGTTCAGCTTCACCAACGAGCTCTGGCAGCTTGACCCGGGCCGGGACTATTTGATAATGCTCTTCCCGCGCGGCTTCTGGTATGACGCCACGCTCTTCATTGCGGTAGCCACGGTGGTGGGAGCGGTGATACTGGGAGGGGTGGGGTTTCTTTTAGTTAAAAACCGTCTATAGCTTCTGCTGAATTTCAATAAGCTTGACAATGAGCATTGCAAGTGGAGCCCAGTCTTTACACTTATCGATAAATAATGCTAACCTCGATTTAAATGTTGGCCTATCCTTAGCAGCCAAAGTGGATTTTCCAAGCTTAACAATCTCCTTACTACCTACAGGGTCAACTTCTTGAGCTCTCTTCATTACAGCCTTAATAATTTCAGAAGGTCTCGAATCTCCAATTATTAGTGTAATTTGTTCACCTACTACCTGCGTGCCTTCTTCAATTTCTTCAGGTCGCACATGAACTAAAGTATCCTGACCAACAAAAGTAGAATCCTCGTCACCCTCCTTAGGAACTTCATTTCCAATAACAAGACGAACTCTTTTGCCAATTATCCGCTTTGGTTTATTGTTAGACATTAGCTCCTCCCTCCCTAATACTCTTATACTTTAAGTATACCACTACTTACTCCTCCACCGGCCGCAGCCGCGGGTAAACAATGGAGACAATAATCAGGGCTGCTCCTGCTGCCATCAGCCCTATACCCAGTACCTGCATCGGGGCGACCAGGTCAATGATGAAACCATTGAGCCAGGCCTGCAGCGAGGACGGCATATCAGGCAGCGGCAGGCTGGGGAAATAGCGCTGCGTCGCCCAGACACCAGCATATTCAAGCACCCCGTAAATCAGGAAGGTGATGCCCAGTTCACGGGTGGCCCCCTTGACGCTGCGGTGCAACAGAATGATGCCGGCCACCAGCACCACCATCAGCGCAATCAGCCCGTAGTAAGCCGTCTGCATATTGCTGGCGTTCTCCCGCAATATGTTAACCGGAGCCATCATATTCAGCGGGATGGAACTCTCGTCGATGACAAACTGCGACGGTATTTGGGCCTCAAACTGCCGGTAGAACTCCTCGAAATACTGCTCCAGCATTTCCGTTGGCAAGGCGGCAACTTCCGGTGGCAGGCTTTCTTTATTCTGCTGGAAAAGCTGCCACAGCCTGGCCTTCAGGTCCGCCTTTACCGTCTCCAGAGAAATCACCATATTCAGTCGGTCACTCTTACCAAGCAGATAATCGTAGCCAGCGTGGATGGCGAGGCTCGCCTGTTCTTTTAGCTGCGGCTCATTTTCCGCGATAGCGCTATAAAACGCTTCTTCAAGGAAGGACGCTTCCGGTGGTATCTGGCCGCGGAACTGCGAACCAGTCACTTCCCCGACCAGTGTCGTTATATCTAGCTTTTCCACCTGCGCCACGACAAAGTCAGGGTCGAGCAGTGTGCTGCGCAGCGCAAACAGCGTGCCGAAAGCGGCCAGCGATAGAAAGAGCAAGAATGTCAGCAACGTCGTCAGCAAACCTTTCAGAAAATTCATAACTAACCTCCACTTTGGTCTAAATTTGGCTAGTATTGTAGCATAACGAAGGTCGAATTACACCAGTTTATTTCCTAAAAACAGCGAACGGCATCGGCAGTGCCACACCGCAGATATAGTTGACGAAAGACAGAAGCGTTTTGTAGAATTAGGGTGCAATGGGCGGTTAGCTCAGTTGGTTAGAGCGCTGCGTTGACATCGCAGAGGTCAGTGGTTCAAGTCCTCTACCGCCCACCATAAAGGTAATAAAATTACCACGGGTTAGCCATAAATCGGCTCGGTTAGCACTGGTTCTCATTTTCGGGTATTCTATTCCACATCGATCGATAATCTTCCCGTGTCAGTTCAAAGCGCCGTGCAGCATAGGATTTGTTCTTTACTTCGAGAGTCTCACCTTCCTTAGGAACCTCTTTTGTCCCGCACCTCTTGGCAACTTTAATACTACCTTTATTGCAGACTGCCATCTTAAACATTATTTTGTTCAGTTCAAGTGTTTCAAATCCAAATGTAACGAGTAATCTTGCTGCCCGAGTTGCTACCCCCTTACCTACAGCACATTTCCTAACCCAATAACTAATGTTGGCAACCTTGTTGTTATTTTCGTCAACTTGAAGACCACAACTACCCAAGAAGCAATCTGTATCGTAATCGACAATGGCAAAATCATATTTACCACACTTAGATTTCTCGGCTTGGGAGTTTATAAACTTCTGGCTGTCGTCCCGTGAATAATTTTCAGTGCACCATGTAAACCATTTCGAAAGCTCATCTCTGGATTCTCGTACCGCATCATAGCAGCTTCGACATCGCCACATCTGTATGGTCTGATGGATACTCTATATTCTTTTCTCATGATAATGTTGTTATTATATCAGCCGTTTGAGCATTTCACCATTATGTTGGAAAAGCAGGCAAGCAACTGCTGCAAAGCCGGAATAAGCTCCTTCCTTGCAAACAGAAGTTCGGGAACTGTCCCCCAAAGCCCACCATAATGGTAATAATATTACCTTAAAATTAGTCATTGCTAACTTACTCAAATTATCCAAAAACCATTATTCTTGTTCACTAGTCGGTAATCGTATTACCCAATTGAACACCAAAGCGTATTTCACACAGACAAGAGTTGATTGTTCTTCTCGCGTGGCGTTGACTTCCCTATATGCTATGTGTATAATTATCCCTCAAGGAGACCCCCAATGGAATGGTTACGAAATAAGTACTACCTGAATACCACCGCCTCACCCGGGATGTACCAGTCGCAGTCTGGCTCTCTGCAGTGGTCCATTAGTTTCTTTCAGGTCAGTAGCCGGCATCACCCAAATCTGGGTAAGCCGCCGCCTCCTTCTGTCCCCTCGTGAGGTTTCGCCCTTATGTCATCATCCAAAAAGCATTGTCCTCTGCATTTGTGAGTGCGCTGATAAGCGCCATCCTGTAAAGCCAGAGACAAACTTCAGGTGCTAGAAGGCTCGCCACATTTGCCAGAGCAATGATTATGAATGAGGACAAGAAACAGAAAGAAACCACTATTTATGTGTCTGATTGAATTAGCTCAGAGATAACGAAAATGTTAATAGAATTAGCACACATTACTATTCTCGTGGCCGGTCTGGTACTGGCGATACCCTTCGGGAGTTATATGGCCAAGGTCTTCAGCGGGGAGAAGAACCTCCTGACACCGATTTTACGGCCGGTCGAGCGGAGGCTTTACCGCCTGTGCGGGATAGACGAGACCCAAGAGATGTCCTTAAAGAAATATATTGCTGCGTTAGTGGGCTTCGAAATTCTGGGGATTATATTTGTGTTTCTGATTATGGAGCTGCAGGGTTTCCTCCCCTTGAATCCGCAAGGGGTTGGACCTATGCGGTGGGACTTAGCCCTGAACACAGCCGTCTCCTACGTCACCAATACCAACTGGGTGGCTTACGTCGGTGAGCGTGACTTGAGCTACCTGGCGCAGCTACTGGGCCCTATCGTTCAGGACATTATCAGCCCATCGGTTGGACTGGCGGCGGTGGTCACCCTGGCCCGCTGCTTCAGCCGCAGGCACTCCCCGACCGTAGGCAACTACTGGGTCGATCTGACCCGGGCTATGCTGTATGTCTGGGTGCCGCTGACGCTGCTCCTCGTTTTCCCTCTTATCTCTCAGGGCGTCATACAAAATTTTAACCATTATGTGGTGGCTCATACTCTTGAAGGCGGAGAGCAGGTAATACCCGGAGGCCCGGTTGGCACAATTGAAGTCTTCAAGATGGTGGCCGAAGACGGATTGGCCTGGTCCAGCACGCACTGCGCCCATCCCTTCGAGAATCCGACGCCTCTGTCCGCCTGGCTTGAGATGGGCTATATCTTGCTGGTTCCAGCCTCAATCGTTATCATGATCGGCAAGCTGGCCAGAAGCCGCAAGATATCTGTGGCATTGTTTGCCACCATGCTGTTGCTCTTTTTGCTATCCATGCCTCTTCCCTTCCTGGGAGAATTCCAGGGCAATCCACTCTTAGAAAAGCTCGGAGTCGAGGGGGGTGTGAACATGGAGGGCAAAGAGATGCGCTTTACCCTGTTCGAGCACGTCATATGGATAGTGACGGCAATGGCTCCCGCCAACGGCTCCACCATCGCCCAGCACGACAGCTTAATGCCTCTTACCGTACTGCAGATTATGTTTAATTTACAAATCGGAGCGCCCATCTTCGGCTGCATTGGCACCGGCTCTCTAGTTATGCTTCACTACTTCATCGTGAGCATGTTTCTAGCCGCGCTCATGACCGGCCGTACGCCCGAGATGGGAGGCAAGAAGCTCGACCTTCGTGAGATCATCCTGGCGTCGGTCTCCTTCTTATCAACATCCTTTACCAGTCTGGTGTTTGCAGCGATTGCGATAAGTGTGCCGGCGGGTTTAGCCGCCCTGGGCAATTCGGGGCCGCGTGGTCTAACGGAGATGCTGTATGCCTTCACTTCAACCAGTATCAATAATGGCTCAGTCATGGCAGGACTGAAGATTAATACGCCTCTAATCAACCTCACGACAGTAATTGCCATGCTCACCGGAAGGCACTGCGTCCTTCTTATCGGTCTGTTGATTGGCGGCTCCATCGCCCGCAAGGGACAAATCGCAGTCAGCGCGGCATCCCTGCCAGTAGCCAGCCCGCTCTTCATAGGTACGGTAGTTTTCGTGATTATCATAATGAGCGCTCTGACCTTCTTCCCGGCGCTGGCCCTGGGTCCGATTCTGGAGCACCTGTCCTTGCTTGCGGGAGGGACATTCTGAGGAGGAACATGCATGCGCGGTAAGACCTTAAGGCTCTGGCAATCGAACCTGGTTCGACAGGCGGTCAAGGACTCCTTCTTGAAGCTAAACCCCCTCGTCCAGTGGCGCAACCTGGTGATGTTCCTGGTGGAGTTGGGCGCAATTTTGACCACCGTAGTAGCTATAAGAGATATATTCACTGGCGGCAACGTTATATTGGACGGGCAGATTAGCCTCTGGCTCTGGTTCACGGTGCTGTTTGCCAACTTCTCCGAGGCTCTGGCAGAGGGGCGGGGCCGAGCCCAAGCTGAGAGCCTGCGTCGGGCACAGAGCCAAGCTATGGCCAACAGGCTGCTGGAGGATGGCAGCACAGAACAAGTACCGGCCACACGGTTGCGCAAGGGCGATATTGTCTTGGTGAAGGATGGCGAGATCATACCCAGTGACGGGGAAATCATTGAGGGAGTCGCTTTGGTAAATGAGTCAGCCATGACCGGTGAATCGGCACCCGTGGTTCGTGAGCCGGGTGGCAGCCTGTGCGGCGTTATCGGCGGGACCGGGGTCGTCTCCGGGCAAATCAAAGTCAAAATCACCGCCAAACCGGGTGAGACCTTTTTGGACCAGATGATAGCGATGGTTGAAAATGCCAAGCGCCAGAAGACACCAAATGAGCGCGCGCTGGAGATACTGCTCATAGGACTGACAACGATATTCGTTTTTGTCGTGGCCACTCTGGTACCCTTTGCTGCTTATATGGGCGTGACCATAGCCGTGCCGGTGCTGGTGGCATTGCTGGTCTGCCTCATGCCCACGACCATCGGTGGCCTGCTACCAGCCATTGGCATAGCCGGTATGGAAAGATTGCTCCGGAATAATGTCGTTGCTCTGAGTGGCAGGGGTGTGGAGGCTTCAGGAAATGTAGACGTAGTCCTGATGGATAAGACTGGCACCATTACTCTGGGCAACCGGATGGCCACGGAGTTCATCCCGGCTAACGGAGTCCCCAAAGAAGAGCTGGTCAAGGCAGCCATGTTGTCTTCACTGGCGGACGATACCCCCGAGGGTCGTAGCATTGTGGAGCTCGCTAAGACGCTTCTCGGTATTCGGGGAAGAGATATTAGGCCTCCTGAAGGTTCGACCTTCATCCCGTTTAGTGCGGTCACTCGTATGAGCGGAATAAACATAGACGGCCGTGAAGTCAGAAAGGGAGCCAGCGATGCCATAGAGAATTATGTGAAATCCAAAGCCGGCAGCATCCCGCCGGAGACCAGAGCAGCTGTGGACAGGATAGCCAGGGAAGGCGGCACCCCTCTGCTGGTGGCTGAAGGCTCCAAGGGATCGGTTGCCCTGCGCAGGATACTGGGTGCCATTCACCTGAAGGACGTGGTAAAAGAGGGTATTAAGGAGCGTTTATCCAATATGCGTAAGCTAGGCATACGCTTTGTGATGATTACTGGAGACAACCCTTTAACAGCGGCAGCTATCGCCGCCGAGGCAGGCATTGATGATTTCATCGCCCAGGCCCGTCCTGAGGTCAAGCTGGAGGCAATTCGCCAATATCAGAGGGATGGCCACATGGTGGCTATGATAGGGGACGGGACCAACGATGCCCCGGCACTGGCCCAGGCCGACCTGGCAGTGGCCATGAACGCAGGCACTCAGGCGGCCAGGGAAGCGGCGAACATGGTCGACCTGGACTCCAACCCCGCCAAGCTGCTCGACATAGTGGAGATAGGCAAACAGACCCTGATGACCAGAGGTGCTCTGACCACCTTCAGCATCGCCAACGATATTGCCAAGTACTTCACTATCTTCCCGGCCATATTTGTATCCCAGTACCCGATGCTGAATGTATTAAATGTCATGCATTTAACCACGCCCACGAGCGCTATACTGGCAGCGATTATCTTCAATGCCATTATCATACCGCTGCTAATCCCTCTGGCAATAAAGGGCGTCAGTTACAAGCCAGCCACAACGGAAGCGTTGCTACGCCAAAACCTCTTGCTCTATGGCGTGGGTGGACTCATTGTACCCTTCATCGGTATCAAGTTAATTGACATGCTGTTAGTGCTGCTGCATTTGGTGTAAGAAAGATGAACAAGCTTAAAAAAGAGATAAAGACTGGAGTACTTCTGTTAATAGCCATCTGCGTGCTTCAAGTGGCCTGCGTATCATTTGTAACCTTGGTAGCTCAAATCACCATGCCGGATAAAGCTAACGGAAGCCTGCTGTATGTGGATGGCAAGCTGGTGGGCTCAGAGTTAATCGGACAGAGCTTCACCAGTCCCGGCTACTTCCACGGGCGGCCTTCAGCCGTAGACTACGACACTGCTGAGTCAGCAGGCACCAATTACGGGCCAACCAGTGCTGAGCTAATGGAACAGGTAAACCAGCGCATCGAAATGGTCCGGCGTGAGAATGGATTACCGCCCGATGCGCCTGTGCCTGCCGACCTGGTCCTGGCCTCGGGTAGCGGTCTGGACCCTCATATCAGCGTGGAGGGCGCGATACTCCAGGTACGGCGTGTCGCTACTGCGCGCGCATTGCCGGAATCCGAGGTAAGGATGCTAGTCGATCAGCATATTGAGCCTCCCCAGTTAGGTTTCCTGGGACAGGAGAGAGTCAACGTACTTAAGCTCAACTTAGCACTTGATGAGTTGGCGAGGCGAATCAAACCCTGACCCTAGCAGCTCCGTTCCCGCTCCAGATTCGTGATGCAATGCAAACGGTGATTCCGCCTAGCTTTATCACCCTAACGAAGTAAGAATACCCCTTCCTGTCACCACATAGAACAAAACATCGTAAGGCTCTTCGTGAGGTGGTATTTTGTACCCGTTTTCCAGACATATGACCACTATATTGAAGTATTCACCGTAAATGAGAGCATCCTCACATCCTGGGGAAGCTCTCAGTAATCAGCCTATTACCAGCTTATAGATTCCCCCCAACAATCCACCACCCAGTACCAGCCAGACCGAATTTATCCTGAATCGGAATACCAGGAACAGGGCACAAAGAGTGAGGGCGATGGTGAAAATATCCACCAGCACAACACGTCCGAGCTGAATAGCTACCGCGGTCATAAGACCAAGTGAGGCGGCATTAACGCCGTCCAGGAAAGAAGCTGCCCACCACGATTTTCGGACAAGCGGTAGAAGCCGGCTGAGCAAGCCAACTAAAAGGAAGGATGGGAGGAAGATACCCAGTGTTGCTAGCAGTGCCGAGGGCCACCCGCCCAGTATATAGCCGATAAATGTCGCGCTCGTAAATACCGGCCCCGGTGTAAGCTGACCAGCCACGGCAATCGCATCAATGACTTGAGCGTTGGTGAGCCATCCCAGCTTCACCACAAACTCGGCATTAAGGAAAGCCAAAAGAACATAGCCACTGCCGAAGAGGGTAGCCCCAATTTTGAGGAAGGTGAGGAAAAGTGTGGACTGGCTAAACGCTACGGCACCGCCAGAAAGCGCGGTGAGTGGCATTTTGAACAATAGCGGAACAGCAAGTAACGCTGTCCGTCCTTTTCTAAAGAACCTGAGGCCACTACGTGCTAGCAGGACTACCGCTGCTCCTATAAAAAGGAGCGCTATTTCACCGAAGCCTGTTAAGTAAAGCAGTAAGACTGATAAGGCGACTGCCGCGGTGAGGGGTCCCTTCAAGCCCTTTTTACCCAGAGACCACACTGCCTGAACAATGATGGCGATGACGGCAGGTTTGACCCCGTAGAGTACCCATGTCACTTCAGGTAACGAACCATAGCTAACATAAGCCCAGGCAACAGCCAAGATAGCTGCCATTCCCGGCAAGATGAAGAGCCCACCAGCGGCAATAAGCCCAGACCAGCCAGCCCGAATTAGCCCTAAATGACTGGCTATTTCAGTGGCATTCGGCCCTGGGAGCAGCATGGTTG
>Ga0315296_10003937_pt1 | contig 12293 bp, 13 predicted proteins | sample YL17G14_18_MG_FD_203921 | JGI IMG/M metagenome (GOLD analysis project Ga0315296, IMG submission 203921) | Sediment microbial communities from Yellowstone Lake, YNP, Wyoming, USA - YL17G14_18 | ecosystem: Environmental > Aquatic > Freshwater > Lake > Sediment | place: USA: Wyoming | collected... | reverse complement strand
AACTTTTTTGCGCAAGAGAATCAGGTCTGTACTCTGATCGAGAATGTTACTGCCATCAATGATTACCTTACCCTGAACTTTTGCATTTTCGACCAGGTCATTCATCCTGTTGAAACACCGCAGCAGCGTGGATTTTCCACATCCGGATGGTCCAATGATAGCAGTAATATTCTGGCCCGGAATCTTTATATTGACATTGCTCAGAGCGAGAAAATCACCGTAATATAGATTCAGATCTATCGTTTCAATTTTTGGTGCGAATTCCATTGGATTCGACGAGCTCACCACAAGATTAGCCGAATCTTCCAGTTATATAATCGTCTGTGCGTTTGTCCTGTGGGTCGGTAAAAAGCGTGGCGGTTTTGCCGATTTCAATCAGTTCCCCCATCAGGAGAAAAACGCATCGCTCAGTTACTCTTGCCGCTTGTTTGGTATTATTTGTCACGAGTATCTGGGTATAGTTTTGTTTTAATTGCTGCATAGCATCTTCAACTTTTGCCGTTGAAATAGGGTCAAGGCCCGAGCAAGGCTCATCATAGAGGATTACATCAGGCTCTACGGCCAGCGTCCTGGCGATACAGAGCCGCTGCTGCTGACCACCTGAGAGGCGAACAGCCGGCTCACCGAGGCGGTCCTTAACCTCATCCCATAGATAGGCTTTCTTCAAAGCGTTTTCGACCATCTGGCTGACGGTACCCTTGTCGGTGATACCGTGCACTTTAGGGCCGTATGCGACATTGTTGAATATGCTAACGGGTAAGACCTGAGGTAAAGCAAAAATTATGCCGATCTTCCTACGAAGAATATTATCGCTTATGTTTTTGATGCTCTGGCCAGAGATGAAAATATCGCCGGTCTGCCGGTACGATGAATTAAGGTAATTGAGCCTGTTTAACGCTCGCAAAAAAGTAGTTTTCCCGCTATTGGCCGGCCCAATGATACCAAGAATCTCATTCTTGTATATCTCAAGACTTACCCTTTTTAGAACATGAAGCGAGCCGAAGTAGCAATCCAGCCCTACGGTTTTTATTATCATATTCTGTCTTACCATTGCTTCTTTTTTCTATAGTGCGCACGCAATATTATGCTGACCAAATTCATCAAAAACACCAGCGTAATAAGTACAAAGCCGGTAGCAAAACTCAGCTTCCTTGGCATATTTGGAACCTGCGTCGAAATAACATAAAGATGATACGGCAGCGCCATAACCTGGTCGAAAACCGACCGCGGCAGACGAGGCAGATAAAACGCTGCGACCGTAAAAAGGATGGGTGCTGTTTCGCCTGCAGCTCTACTTAGGCTGAGAACCGCTCCCGTTAGGATACCAGGTATCGCATAAGGCAAAACGCAGTATCGTATCGTCTGCCATCTTGTAGCGCCTAAAGATAGACTTATCTCTCTGAAACTAAAGGGAACGGATTCAAGAGCTTCTTTTGTAGCGGTAATAATCACCGGCAGGCTCATTATGGCTAATGTCAGCGAGCCGGCGAGAATAGATGTTCCTAAGTTTAAAAGCAGAACAAACAACGTAAACCCAAATAGGCCATATACAATTGACGGAATTCCGGAAAGATTCACCACTGATAGCTTAACCAGACGTGTAAAAAAGTTGTCTTTAGCGTATTCAACAAGGTAAATTGCCGATAACACCCCCAGCGGCAGAGAAAATAACATTGTTCCAATTACCAGCACAATTGTACCCACAATTACCGGAAATATGCCCCCTTCCTTCATTCCATTGCGTGGCGCCGCTGTGATGAATTCCCAGCTAACAGCACCGATGCCGTTTTTGACTATATAAAAAATAGTCAGCAAAATCGGTACAACAACCATTAATGTCGCAACTGCCAGTATAAAGAACGCGATGGCTTGTCGGACTTTTGCGGCGTTCATTTTTTTGCCCTTCGCAAACAAATATCTGCGACGAAGTTTATTATAAAAGTTATGATGAACAAAACCATGCCAACCGCAAAAAGGGCGAAATAGTGCTCGGAGCCACTTACGGTTTCGCCCATTTCGCCGGCTATCGTTGCGGTAAGCGTTCTTAGAGGCTCAAGAAGCGACTTGGGCACGACAGGGGCGTTGCCCGTAACCATCATCACAACCATCGTCTCGCCTATAACCCTGCCGATTCCAAGCATCACAGCGGCAATAATACCCGATGAAGCAGAAGGAAGGATAATTCTCCACAATGTCTGCCAATGAGTTGCTCCCAGGCCGAAAGCTGCTTCCTTGTAGGTTCTGGGGACACTAACAAGTGCGTCTTCGCAAATGCTGATAATGGTCGGTAGTGCCATAAACGCCAGAAGCAGGCTTCCTGTCAGCCCGCACATTCCAGTTGCTAAACCGAGGGTATTTCGGAGAAATGGGCCGAGCCAGACGATACCAATAAATCCCAAGACGATACTTGGAATCGAAGCGAGTATCTCCACCAGCGACTTGAGGATATGCTTGGCAGACCTCGGAGCAACCTCTGCGATAAACATCGCTGCGGCTACACCGAGCGGCACACAAATAACAATAGCCCCTGCAGTGACATATATCGAGCCGAGCAGCAGCGGAATTATGCCGAACTTGGGCGGCTCCGAAATGGGCAGCCACTTCTCCCCGAACAGAAACTCTCCTACCGAATATTGGCTGAATAGGGACAGAGAATCTTTCAGCAAAAACAAAAATATCAAAAATACAAAAATAATAACCAAAAGCCCGCTAAGCTTAATACACAATTCTATAATCTGTTCGCTAATTCTTCTGGGCAATTATAGCTCCTATTGGTACAAAGCCGGTCTCTCTAAATTGCTGCTGGCCTTTGGAACTCAAGGTAAAATCTATAAATAACTTTGTAATCCCTCCTGGTTCACCATTTGTATAAAAATACAACGGCCTAGAGAGTGGATATGTTTTCTTAATCACATTATCCACATCAGGCGGATAAAAGTTACCATCCTTACCAATCTTCAATGGCTTCGTTCGGTCCGAGACATAGCCCATACCTAAATAACCGATCGCGGCTTCATTAGTTACAACCTCTTCAACAATTGCCTGTGAGGAAGTCAAAAGTAGCGTTCCTGTTGAAAATTCTTCAGAGCTATCTTTCTTGCCGAGTTGCACCACCAATTCTTTGAAATACATGTGAGTGCCAGAGCTAACTTCACGCGACAAAGTTAGTATGGGAAGGTCTTTGCCGCCAAGGTCCTTCCAGTTCGTCACCTTGCCGGTGAATATCTTGTGCAGTTCTTCGATGGTCAGCTTACTAACGGGATTATTATTGTTTACTATTACTGCAACACCATCGTAAGCGACTACAAATTCCTTTGGAAATACGCCTCGTTTCTGCGCTAATTCCACCTCCTTTGGCTTCATTTCGCGAGAGGCTGTGGTTACATCGCAGGTTTTATTTATTAGCGCCGCGATTCCCACACCGCTGCCGCCGCCGGTTATGGCAACGAAGATGTGTGGATAATCTTTCATAAACTCTTCGGCTACTTTCTGCGCGGCATTAACAATGGTATCTGAGCCTTTGATTTGTATAAAGCCTACCGGCTGATTCGGATCAATACTCTGTCTGCAACCGGCAATAAAAGAGAATATCAGAAGTATCAGGACAAATTTAAGCTTCACTCCCATACTAAGCGAATTTTAACAGCAGGTTTTCTTGTTTGCAAGGTTTTTTGGCAAATCTCTGGGATTGACGCCCTAAGCAGGCATACTGTATAGTAAAATCGCATCTTGCGGATCATAAGTTGTAGAAATGCCGAACGTTACAAAAGCATGATTTAAATGAATATAAATTATGAGTTCAATTTATACTGAAGTATTGAATAGATTAATCGAAGAGTTTGGCAAGCTGCCGGGGATTGGGCCTAAGACGGCGGAACGGCTGGCTTTCCACATATTGAAAGCTGAGCCGGCTGAAGCTATGGCCCTTGCCGAGGCGATAAAAAATGTTAAAACCAAGATCAAACGCTGCCAAATCTGTTACAATTATTCAGAGAAGCGAATTTGTGAAATCTGCTCGGATGAGCGCCGCGATAAGAGCTTGATCTGCGTTGTCGAGCAGCCAAAAGATGTCGTAGCTCTGGAAAAAACGGGGGCCTGCAAGTGGGTCTATCACGTCCTCGGCGGTCATATCGCACCGCTGGATGGAGTCGAGCCGGAGCACTTGACCATCGATAAGCTCGTCGAGAGGGTACGCAGCGGCGATGTAAAAGAAGTCATAATGGCGACGAATCCTAATATGGCCGGCGACGGCACGGCACTTTATATAAGCTCGCTAATCAAATCTACCGGCGTGAAAATCACCCGCCTGGCAAGAGGGATACCCACCGGCAGCACTATCGAATATGCAAGCGGCAAAATGCTTACAGATGCGATAATCGGCAGACAAGAATTACAGTAAAGTTCCAAAACCGGCAAGCAAGTATTGACGAGGTCTTTCGGCACATTGTATAATAAAAATAATAGGTATCAGCAGAGGTGATTTATGAAGTTGGAGATGACAGGACAGATGCGGATGGAGCAGCGAATGAAGCTCGCTCCGCACATGATTCAATCGATGGAGATCCTCCAGCTTCCCATCCTTGCCCTTCAAGAAAGAATAGAGCAGGAGCTCAATAACAACCCCCTTCTGGAAATGGCTGAACCTTCAAATCCAGAAGAGACGGAATCTGTTGAAGAGTCGTCTAAAGAAGAGGATATAAGCGAAAAAGATTTGGTCATTAACACAGACAACAATAAGGTCGAGGACTTCCAGCGCCTCGAGAGTCTTGAGGACAACTTCAAAGAATACATAGAGCAGGCAGGACCTTTCCGGCCGCGCATCCAAACTGACGAGCCTGACAGGAAACTCGAGGCCATAAAAAATACCGCTGCGCCGCCTTTGTCGCTGCACGAACATTTGTCAGGACAGTGGCGATTGGTGGAGGCTGAAGAGCCGGTGAAAAAAGCCGGCAGTATGATAATAGATTACATCGACGATAGGGGGTATCTGACCGTAAGATTAGAACAGTTGCACAACAAAGACAGAAACGAGTTCACCCTCAACAATTTGAAGCAGGCCTTGGAGCTGGTGCAAAAATTGGAACCTGCCGGTGTCGGCGCACGGGACCTTAAAGAATGCCTGCTTATCCAGATGGCCCAAAGCAGCGAAGATTCGTCCTTCGTAGTAGCTACTACGGAGAAGGATATGAGCTTTGAATTCCGCCTGATAGCAGAGCATATGGATGAACTGCTGGAAAATCGTTTGCCGGATATCGCCAAGAAGATGGATTGCAGCATCGACAGGATCAATCGGGCTATCAAGCGGATGAGTAAGCTGGACACCTCGCCGGGACTGCAAATCGGCCCGGACCAAAATCATCCTATTACTCCCGACGTAATAGTGGAATCGGCGAATAATTCGGGTGACTATTTGGTGCGATTGGCCGATCCCAGTCTGCCGGGCCTAAGACTAAATAGCTACTATATGAGAATGGCAAAAGATAACAGAGTCAGCGAAAAAACACGAGAGTTTTTGCATAACAACATCCGTTCAGCTCAATGGATTATAGATGCGATTGAGCAGCGGAAAAATACACTGCTGAAAGTCGCCGAATCGGTAGTGAAATACCAGAAGGACTTTTTCGATAAGGGCCCGCTATATTTTCGGCCGCTGCCGATGTCAAAAGTTGCAGATGACGTTGGAGTGCATCTGGCTACCGTTTCGCGAGCGGTGGCTGGCAAATATGTGCAGTGTTCCTGGGGGATTTTGCCGCTGCGGAAGTTCTTTAGCGGCGGAATGCAGGACGACACAGGCCAGGCCCATAGCTGGGAAGCGATTAGAGTCAAGCTGCAGGAAATTATTGATGCCGAGGATAGAACCAAGCCTTTAAGCGATGAGCAGATACGTAAGAAATTAGCAGAAGCCGGCATAAAAGATTTGGCCAGACGCACCGTAGCTAAATATCGCAAGCTCCTGAACATCCCCACCGCCAGGTTCAGGAAAAAGTACTGATTATCCTATCAGTGTCGCTCAAATTTACTTCACGACAACGATTTCACCCTTTATCGGTGAGTAGTTGTTCTTTAACTGTTTCTTGCCATTTTCTAACAACATTACCTCCATGAAGTAGCATTTAATGCCGGTGCCATCCTGTATTATCGGCGTATTTTGAAGATGATAATGCAGGTGCGGCTCCGAAGAGTTGCCTGAGTTTCCGCATAGACCTATTAGCTGCCCTCTTTTGACTTTGTCGCCGACTTTTACCTTTACACTGCCGAATTTTAGATGAGCCAGTATTGACACTTCGTATTCGCTGTGCTGGATAAAGACCGCATTTCCCAATGCCGAATACGGATTCATAGAGCCAAGGACATTATCTCTAACTCCATTGATGACATCCGTTACATTTCCGTCTGCCGGTGCTAATACCTCCCTGCCAAACGCAAAGTAATCTTCATTTACCTGGGCTTCACCTTTGCGTGTTTTTCCCTGTTCGTCAACACCAAGAAAATCGAAAGCAAACTTTTGGTTGGGAGTATCGTGATGTAGATTCAGCTCTTTCGTGTCCCCGCCCCAGAAAACAAGCCAATTTCCTTTGAAAGGCAGCGAAAGATTAGTTTCATTTTTCTCCGGAACAGGCATATCCGGCTTATGTGGCAGGAACAATAATCCAATAACCTTGTCATTGTCGCCCAGCCAAACTGTGATGTCCAAAGCTCCACGTTCACAGTGCGCAACAAAGATTGCCTGGCCTGGTTGAGCCAGCCGTGGCTCATTAAGCTTTTGGATTTTGCCATATTGGGCTAACAGGTTCTCTAAGAATGGCTTGCGTTTCTCTAACGGGAAAAAATCCTCCATTGTCTTGTCAAAATCGCTTCCAATGTCAGCAGAGTTTCCTTCATTAATTGCTTTGACCATTCTGCTGACAACTTTTTCAAATCTGGAAATCGATTTATTTTCAGCCAACGCCAGAGGCAAGATAAATACACAGATCACTATAAAAATAAGCTTTCTCATTTCTAAATCTCCTAAAAAGTAACACATTAAGATTACAGAAATTACGAACCATCATCAAGCAAAAATGCGTTTTCCGCTTATTGGGTATAGCCGGATTTTTAGTGTGTTACTCTATGCAACTGTCTTGCTGAGCACAGCAAAGCATCCGGCCAATGAATGGGATATTACTGCCGGTGTCACGTATCTATTATAAGAAAAGACATGTCCTATAATTAGACCACAAAATTATTGATAGATTATTCAGTAAAAATTTGTTGTTTTTTTGAACATTGTTGTTACTATATGAGTATATAATCATATAGTAATTAGGCTTTGAGGTTGTTTTATGTTGAACAGGCAAAAAAAAGTGTTGTTTGAAAAGCAGGCTGGGATTGCAAAGGCGATAGCCCATCCCTTGCGGATTGCGATTATAGATTTTCTAAAGGATGGTGAGCAATGCGTCTGCGATATTGCAGAGTATGTCGGCTCCGAACGCTCGAATGTCTCACGGCATCTTTCGGTAATGGTAAATGCCGGCGTACTTGAACATCGCAAAGAAGGCCTCAAGGTGATATACAGACTTAAGTGCGTCTGCATTCTTGATTTCTTCTCTTGTGTCACCGGCGTCTTAAGGCAGCAGGCCAAAGAAAGCGAAAAACTTCTGAAAGCCATTTAGAAAGTGTGAATTGCAAACTGCAGTCTATTTTTAAATTATGTGAATAAATGGTCACATAGGCACAAAGTTGTGAAAGGAATATATGAAACGAGAGCTAAAGATTTTTGCTGCACTGGGTGGAATTTTTCTTGTGGCTTATTTTCTGCCGTTGAGCAATCCCAAGATTCAGGATGCGATCCAGGAATCTTTTCGGCTGCTGCAGTGGTACGCCCGCAATCACACCTTGGCCTGCGTTGTGCCGGCACTTTTTATCGCAGGAGCAATAATAACATTCCTATCTCAATCTTCCGTCATGCGTTATCTTGGCCCTAACGCCAATCCAATTCTGGCATACGCTGTGGCATCGGTTGCAGGTTGCGTCCTGGCGGTCTGTTCGTGCAGTGTGCTGCCGATGTTCGCGGGCATTTACAATCTCGGCGCCGGCCTCGGGCCGGCAACTGCTTTTCTTTACTCTGGCCCAGGCATAAATATCCTTGCGATTTTTCTCAGCGCTCGCGTTCTTGGATTTTCCATTGGTTTAGGTCGATTTATTGGAGCTGTGGCCTTTTCTGTGATTATCGGCTTATTGATGGCGTGGATATTCCGAAAGGGTGAGCGAGCAAAGGCAGAGGCCGCCTTACAGATGCCGGAGCCTGAAAAATCTCGACGCCACATAGGTAAGACCGCTCTGTTTCTGGCCTCTATGATTCTGTTTTTGATATTTAGCGACTGGTATAACCCGGGCAATGTGACAGTTCAGACAACCGATGGCCGGCAGTTCAGAGCAGTAATTATTCACGAGACGAAAGATATGGTCAGGTTTCAGCTCGAAGAGGACATCGGTGAAAACAAAACTGGTGACAAAATCGAGTTACAGAAAAACGAGATAGCAGATATGCAAGAGCAAAAAACGTGGATTATCGCGCTTCATCACGTCAGGTGGTATTTTGCCGGCTTGTGCGGCCTGGCGGTGCTAATCATGGCTTGGCGATGGTTTGAGCGGGATGAGCTTGCCCAGTGGATGCACAATACCTGGGATTTCACTAAGCTGCTCGTGCCGCTACTCTATGGCGGAGTATTCATCGTCGGCTTTGTCAGCGTCCTGCTGCCGGAAAAGCAGGTTGCGCAGTGGGTCGGTGACAACAGCCTGCGGAGTAATCTGGTCGCAAGCGTTATTGGTGCATTCTGGTATTTCGCTACACTGACCGAGATTCCAATTACCCAGGCGCTAATGAAGCTCGGTATGCACAATGGCCCGGTCCTGGCACTACTACTGGCGGGCCCGGCCTTATCCCTGCCGAGTATGATTGTTATCCAGAGAGTTATGGGAACGAAGAAAGCCTTTGTTTTCATTTCGCTCGTAATAATTATGGCCACAATCACTGGAATGTTTTTTGGTGCTTTTTGGGGATAATTGTAAAACCGGAGAAAAAGTTAAAAATTAGGCAAAATGGCATTATTTGAAAAGGGAGACAAATTATGGATCGTAGAAACTTTTTGACAACAGGTCTTGCTGCTACGGCTGCGTTTACATCTATTAACTCAGCAATCGCGAAAGAAGCAGGCTCGAAAGTTATCAGAATTGTTGGGGTTTCCTGTAGCCCGAGGGAAGGTAAGACAACTGCTATGGCGGTCGATGCCGCTCTGGCAGCAGCAAAAGAGTTTGACTCTCGAATCAAGGTGGAATTGCTCGACCTCGGTGGAATGAATATATCAGGCTGGGTCGGCGGAGCAACACCAGACAAACCTGAACTGCCAGAGGATGACTTTGATAAGTTTGTCTTGCCGAGGCTAAAAGACCCCGCGCCGGATGGCTTGATTATTGGCTCACCTTCATATTTCCGCACGATGAGTGCCTTGTGCAAGGCCTTTCTGGAAAGAATTGCCGTGCTTCGTTCACCTAAGCTGCTTCTTGCGGATAAGCCGGTCGGCGTATTGGCCGTTGGGGCGTACCGCAACGGCGGACAGGAATTAGTCATTGAGCAAATTCAAGCTGCAATGCTCTGCCACGAGGTGATGATAGTTGGCGGAAAGCCCGGAGCACATCAAGGAGCAACTCTCTGGAACAACTACAACGATAATATTACCAAAGATGAGTTCGGGATGGATAGTGCCAGAAAGCTGGGTATTCGAGTAGCTGAAGCAGCACTTCGCCTTGCACAAAAATAAACGCAAATTGGGAAAATAGCGTCACAAAGCTGTAATAAATATAATGGCTGATATTAAAAAAGTTGAACCGGCAAAGGATCATCCGCCCGAGGAAGGTTGTTACCTTCGGGGCAACGACTATTCGCCAGTAGCGGTGGTAGTTATCCTACGCTGGAGGCGGGAAGAGACACCTGCGGATATTGAGAGACTTGTCCGAGTCGCGATTGAAAGTGGCGCGGCCCTGGCAGGGACATTGCAGACAGAAAACATCGGCATTGAAAAGATCATCTGCAATATCGTTTCAAATCCCAATATTCGATATCTTGTAGTGTGCGGACCGGAATCGCCGGGCCATCTGGTCGGCGATGCGATATTGGCGTTGGCAAAGAATGGTCTGGATGAACGAAGACGCATCATTGCAACGGAAGCACCGACACCGTTTCTTTTCAATATTCAGCCGGAGTTTGTCCAGCGGTTTCGGGACCAGATTGCCTTGATAGACCTGATTAACGAAGGTTCACCCGAAATTTTGCGTCAAGCAGTTTGGTCATGCTACCAGGAAAAACCAACGCAGTTCAGACAATATGAGCTTTACGACCCTGGCGCATACCAGTCTGAGCCGTTGAGTGGAAAAATCACTTGGAAAATCACCCAACCTTCTCTGGAGCCAAAGAGTGATGAGGAATGCGCCCAACGAGAAAAGATTCAGAGCTTAGTAGAACGTATTAAACAAGCAGGTAAAAGAAATGCTTGAGGCAGAGCCCAAAGAGGATAAATTGAGAAAATCAACCCAAAACTTGCAAAACAGCAGTTAACGATAGGAATATTATTAGTATGGCTGAAAACAGTGCTAATGTAAAAACAAAAGGCCTGAATATCTTTGAAAGATACCTGACGGCTTGGGTTGCATTGTGTATTGTGGGTGGGATCGTTTTAGGCAGGCTGGCGCCGTCGGTAGCGACCTACCTCGATAGTTTGGCAGTTTATGTCAATAAGGCTCCTGTCGTATCCATACCGATTGCGATATGTTTGTTCTTTATGATGTATCCGATTATGGTCAAGATAGATTTTGCCGAGGTGCTCAAAGCGGGCAAAAGCATCAAGCCTGTCGGGCTGACTCTTTTTGTGAACTGGGCCATCAAGCCTTTTACGATGTATGCGATTGCGCTATTTTTCCTCGGCACTTTGTTTTACAGCTTTATTGGGCCGGACTCGCTGGATTTAGTTAAGATGCCTTTTGGTTTAGATTTGCCGGTCGGAGCGACATACGGAGTCGGGAAAGTCATCGAGGCAAATGGCGTAAAAGCGCTCGAAGTGCCGCTATGGCGCAGCTATCTTGCTGGCTGTATTCTTCTTGGGATTGCCCCTTGCACCGCGATGGTGCTGGTCTGGGGCTATCTTGCCAAAGGCAACGACGGCCATACACTTGTGATGGTCGCAATCAATTCTGTTTCTATGTTGTTACTTTATGGTCCGCTGGGCGGATTTCTGCTCGGCGTCGGCCGGCTGCCTGTTCCCTGGCAAGCACTGTTATTATCCATAGCTATTTATGTCGCTTTGCCGCTTGTGGCTGGATATTTCTCACGAAAACTCCTTATAGCACATAAGGGACCGCGGTGGTTTGAGGAGAAATTCCTGCATATGCTGACACCTGTAACAATAATCGCATTATTGGTAACGCTGGTGCTGCTGTTTTCGTTTAAGGGTGAAGTTATTCTGTCAAACCCACTGACAATTCTCTGGATAGCGATACCTTTATTCATTCAAACAAACCTGATATTCTGGATCGGCTATTTGTTATCCAAGCCGCTGAAGCTTAGTTACGAGGATGCAGCTCCATCTGCTATGATAGGGGCATCAAATCATTTTGAAGTCGCGATAGCAACGGCCACAATGTTATTTGGCTTATCCTCCGGTGCTGCTTTAGCAACAGTTGTAGGCGTCCTTATTGAAGTTCCGGTTATGCTGATGCTTGTTAAAATTTGTTTGAAAACGCAAAACTGGTTTCAGCCAATACAAATAAGAGCAAATTCCCTTGCAAAGGATTTACTATGAAAAAGATACAGATTCTCGGCACGGGTTGTCCGAAATGTAAAAAGCTGGCTGAAAATGCCGAGGCTGCGGCTAAAGATTTGGGCATTGAATACTCGCTTGAAAAGGTGACAGAGATAAATGAAATTATGAAGTTCGGCGTAATGATAACGCCGGCACTTGCGATAGACGGCCAGGTAAAGGCCGTCGGCAAGGTTGTATCGCCGGATGAAATAAAAAAGCTGCTTGTTTAAGGAGAGTATTATGTGTGGTCAAGAACAATGTTGCACTGTTTCGCCTAAATTAATATTTGCGTGTTCTGGATGTGTTGATGTCGGTGAGATTGCCGACCGTGCTGCAAGAAAGATGACGAAGGATGGCATTGGCAAAATGTTCTGTTTAGCTGGCATCGGTGGCAAAATCGAGCCGATTATCCAGCAAACAAAGGCAGCATCAAAGATACTGGCACTCGATGGCTGTCAG
>Ga0315296_10003936_pt1 | contig 12293 bp, 9 predicted proteins | sample YL17G14_18_MG_FD_203921 | JGI IMG/M metagenome (GOLD analysis project Ga0315296, IMG submission 203921) | Sediment microbial communities from Yellowstone Lake, YNP, Wyoming, USA - YL17G14_18 | ecosystem: Environmental > Aquatic > Freshwater > Lake > Sediment | place: USA: Wyoming | collected... | reverse complement strand
AGCGGTTGAGAGCGCCCGTCACGAGACCACCCCTCGCGTAACCTTCATGAAGATATCCTCGAGGTCCACGCGCGTCTCGTTGAACGACCGCACGCGCACACCGTTTTCGATCAATCTGCGGATGATCGCTGTGTTATCCACCTGATCAGTCGAAAAATCCACGCGTATCGAGTTCCCGTCGCGCTTGACGGCCCTGACATCGGGCAGTTCGGAAAGCAAGGCAACCGCCTTCTCGCAGTCGCCGTAAAGAGTGATTTCCAGCGCCATGCCCCCGTGGACCACGCGCATGATCTCGCCCACGTCGCCGCTGATCACCATCTCCCCCTGCTCGATAATCCCGATCTTGTTGCAGAAGTCGGCCAGTTCGGGCAGGATATGCGATGAGATCAGGATCGTTTTCCCCATCGCCTTCAGTTCCTTGAGCAGTTCCTTGATCTCGATCCGCGCGCGGGGGTCAAGGCCGGAGGCAGGCTCGTCGAGAAGCAGGACTTTCGGGTCGTGCACCAGCGTCTTGGCCAGGCACAGCCGCTGTTTCATCCCGCGCGATAGTTCCTCCACGAAGGCATCGCGCTTGCCCGTCAGGTCGGTGAGTTCCAGCACGTCGTCAATGATGCCCTTGCGCCGATGCCTGGGGATGCTATACGAGGCAGCGAAGAACTCCAGATATTCCCACACCATTATGTCATCGTAAACGCCAAAGAAGTCGGGCATGAAGCCGATTATCCCGCGCACATCGGCCGACTGCGTTCTCACATCCAGGCCGTCAACATAGACCGTCCCCTCGGTCGGCTCGAGCAGCGTGGCGCAAACCTTGAGCGTGGTCGTCTTGCCCGCGCCGTTGGGCCCGATGAAGCCGAAGATGTCGCCCTTGTCCAGGTGAAACGACAGGTTGTTGACTGCCGTCAGGTCCCTGTAGTCCTTGCGCAGGTGCTCAACCGTCAGCATCATCTTCTCCCGGCAGCGCTCCCATGCCGCTCACTTTACGTGGCCCCGCAGGGAAATGTCCAGACGGTTCAGCGATACCCCAAGGCCCCGTGCCCTCCCGCGCTGGCAGACAAACTTGACGCGCACCAGGCCGTCGGGCAAGCGCACATGGGCCGGAGCATCGGGAACGGCGACGTTTCCTCTCGTGCCTGAAAGGGCATCCCACGCGCCCGTGCGCCAATTATGGACCTGCAGCGAAACCTGCCCCAGGCTGACACGCTGCCCCGGGCCGCCCCCCGGACCCGGGACCGTCGTAACTGTGCCGAATCCGCCGCCCGGGAGGCGCGGCACCACTCGCATCGCCCCGCGCCCAACTGAGGAAGCAAAGTCAGCGTAAACGTCGAGCCGCTCGACTGCGACGGAGCCCGCCGACACTGGCAGGCGAAACTCCTTGACCACATAGCCGTCCTCAATCGGCACCCCGGCGGCGGCTGACGGGAAGGTCTGCGCGCTCTGCATCTCGACTATCGAACCGTTGGCCATCCCGTATGGGAGGGCAATGGGGCCTTTTCCGGCAAGTCTCAGCGGGAGATGGAAGATCACGAAAGCCACGTGCGTCGGTTGTGGAGAGCGGCCATCAACCGTCAGGCCCACGAATCGCTTCTTCGCCCACCCGGAAAGGATGGGACCTCCCCCCTGCCTGACACCCCGGCCGGGGGCGAAGAAGGCCTCCGTAGCAGCCGCGCGCATCTGCTCTTCCACAGGCATGGCGGAGGCACCGCCTGCGGGATATGCCGGGCCGGGCGAAGGTTGGGCGGCAGACGACCAGCCAGTTCCGCCAGCGGAAGAGGGCACGCCTGGAAGGACGTTCATCCCGAACGTTACAGTGCTGCCATCGCGCAGGTCGTTGAGCGACTTCATGACGCTGCCGATGCGGACCTGGCAGCCGCTGAGGTTGAAACCGGTGCGGTTGGTAATCCGACAATGCACCCGGCCCCCGCTGAGCGCGAGGTCGGCATCCAGCCCCCTGCCGAGGTCGGCGGAGCCCTCCATCCTGAACACTCGCATTGACCACATGTTCATCGGGACCCGCTGCAGCAGCATTCCCTCGCCCTCAAGGACCGTCAATCCCGGCCCTTCCTGGGCCTGCACCCTGAGCGGGACATCGGAAATGACGCCGTTGGGCGTATCCAGCCCAATGTCGTAGGTAGTCTTGGCGGGCGAGAACAGGCCCGCGAAGGAAGTTACGCAAGCCGTGCGCGCGCCCGCGCGCGCCTCCACCAGCGACAACTGGTTCAACAGAAGGCGGCCGCCTTTCATGCTGTAGCCCATCACGTAGGCCACGATCGAGAACATGACGACCAGCGCCGGGGTAGTCACCCACGCCAGTTCCAGGCGCTTGCGCCACTTCAGAATCTGGTAGTTGATTGGCACGAGCAGCAGCACATAAGCAACCAGGAACGCTGCCACCCACCCGAATGGTGGGGTCCTCATGGCGGGAATGTTGAGCACCGAGTTGGCCAGCGCATCGCGCCAGCCTAGCCACGATGTGCCCGGGTAGCCGCCATAACCGTAGGGGCTGGTGCTATGGCCCGAGAGCGCCTCTCGCAGCAAGGGGGTGGTGCCCTGCGCGGAAGATAGCAAATCGTTCCAGAGGCCGGCCTGGCCTGCCCAGCCTCGCACCGGTGGCCGCGCGCAGTCGAAGGCCAGGAAGGCCACCTCGCCCGACCCCACAGGCCACCGCGCGATGAGGGGGATGTCGCCCTGGCTCAGCAGCACTGAGGCACCGCTCTTGGGCAGGGAGGTGGTGACGACGGCCGGGCCTTCGGGCAGGGAACCGTAGGCCACGGCCAGGGCGTCAAGCGCCTGCACCTCTCTCGCGCCGGTCGCCTCGACCGGCAGGATACTTCTGAAAAACGGGTCTCGCAGCCGCCCCCAGTCGGGCCCACCCATGACCACCAGGCTGCCGCCCATTTCGACCCACTTCGCAACGGCATCCTGCACCTCGGGACGCAGTTCCCGGGCAGATATGTCCCCAATGACCAGCAGGTCCAGGGAGGCGTAAGCGCGCGGAAGGTCAGGCAGAAAATCGGGGGCGACGTCTGCGACGCGGATTTCGCTCTGCCGAGCGCCGCCCCAGCCGCGCCGCGCTGCCCACCCCGCGTCTCGCGCCACCCCACGGGGCGTGCCGGACAAGAATGAGAGCGCGCCGCGCTCCCGCCCCAGCACCGCGATAAGACTGTCGTCAGACAGCAGCGGCGTAATGAGCGCCTCGCTCTCGATTCCGGGGCCGCGCTCGGCTTGCAGTCTCACCGTCAGCCGGGGCGGCAGATACGAGCCCTGAACGTATAAGCCATAATCCTTAGCCGCCCGCGAGCCAAGTTGCACAGGGCGCGAGAACGTGGTGGAGGTGCGCCCGTCCGGGGTCGGGACCAAGATTGCCAGCGAGCCGGTAACCTCTCGCCCCCGGTTGTAGAGCCTCACCATCACGGGGAACCACTCAGAGTCCTTGCAGAACCCCTGGAACCCCGCCTGGACTTGCATCTGGGGCCCCTGCGCCCAGATGGGGCAGGACAGCGCGAGCGCGCAGAGCACGCCGGAGGGAATCTGCCGGAGAATGGGCCTGGCTGCCCGCTTCACCCAGCGCTGGCAGCCATGCGGAGTTACCCGCCGGGCGAGTATGCGCATCTCGGTTGCGTAGTCCAAGCCGTCCCCTGTTGCGCGCTGCCCCAGACCACCGGTGAAGCAATTACGAGGATGAGGCCCGCTTTCCTTCATTTAGTTGCGCAACGAGGCCTTTTTGTCCCTTATACCCTCTGCGAGCGAGAAAGCAACTCACCCGCGCAGCACAGGGGCAGCCGCCGGTCTGTGGTTCGCTCATATTCTTGACGCACAAATGGCGGCGTTTTGTTGCGCGGACACGCTCCTGTATCAGCGGAGGGCCGTAAGGATGTCCCCTCTTGTGTCATCCTGAGTCCCGATCCGCCAGCCGGCGGACGGGACGAAGGATCTCATCAGCCGGCGAGCAGGGGTGCCGCCCGTCGCTGGGCAGAGAATGGGATTCTTCGCCTACGGCTCAGAATGACAGGAACGTGGCCTGTATGTACTCTCCTCTCATACACAAGCCTCGTTAGAAGTCATTTCAAGAGTGCTCGCGAGTGCTGGTGGGATTCTTCGCTTCGCTCAGAATGACAAACAAGGGCGGCGACTCGCTTATCTGTCACCCTGAGTCCGCCAGCTGGCGGACGAAGGGTCTCACTCTAGCGAGTTTTGAAATAGGCTCTAGGGCCGTCTCGTAGTCTCCTGCGTCGCGAGTCAGCAAAGGGGCGACATTTCGCTTGCAGAATTCTGTTTTCAAGCGAGGCCGTTATGAGAAGGCTGGTCAACATCGCTGCCTGCCAACTTGACACGCGCATGGGGCAGGTTGACGAGAATGTGGCGCTGGCGCTGCGCGTCGCCGAGCGCGCAGCGGCTGCTGGGGCGCACTACATTCTTTTTCACGAGAACATGGTTCACGAATACCCGCCTAACGCGGCTGAACTTGCGGAGCCTGTCCCGGGGCCGGTTACCGCACGCTTTGCCGATTTCTGCGCCCAGCACAAGGTCTGCGTGGGATTCGGGATGACGATGCGCGCCCATCCGCGTCCTTACAACGCAGCCGTTTTCATCAACGCGAGGGAAAATATCCTCGCTACCTATGCCAAGCGCAGCCTGGTCAGCCGCGCCGGATATGAGACCTACATGGCGAAACTGGAGGAGCGCCCCATCAACATGACCGGCCATGAACGTCTGCTCGAGGACGAAGTCTTTCAGCCGGGAAAACAGCATCTTGTATTTGACTGGGACGGCATCCTCGCTGCCATTTTGATCTGCGCGGATACCGGGCGCGATGACTATTGGGCCGCGATCAGAGACCGCGGTGCCGAGGTTCTTTTCTGCCCTTTCAATAATCCTGGGCTGCGTTTATATCACCCTCGGATCCTTGATCAGGTCAAGCAGTTCGGGATGTATTTCGTGGGCGCGAACCGGGCTGGCTATTATCCCATGGGCCTGCCAGGCCGCGGGCAGAGCCTGATTGCCGATCCTCGCGGCAACATACTGGCCGACTGCGGCAGCGACGTGAACTCGTTCGCGATTGCCGCCGCGCCGCTTCAGCGAGTCTCGTAGGGGCGGCCCTCGCGCCGTCGCCATAGCGCCTGCCAGACGCAGCCTTGACGAAGTCTGGGCTATCGCGCGTAGGCGACAAGGGCCTGCCCTACGTAACAGCGAATTCCTTCCCAGATGAAAGATTCCATGACGCCGCGCGAACGATTGCTCACTGCGCTGAATCGGAAGGAACCGGACAGGGTGCCCGTTACGCTGAGTTTCACACCCGCGCTTTACGAGGTCTTCAACCGTGAGACGGGCAGCGAGAGCCCTGATGAATACTTCCACCTCGAGCCGCGCCACGCCGGCATCAAGGGGACTCGCCTGAAGACCGATTTCAGCCCCTGGCTCGGCCCGCTGCCAGAGGGGGCCAGGGTGAACGAATGGGGCGAGGCGGAACTGCCCGGCTCGTTCTATCATTTCACCGATTATGTTCATCCGCTCGCCAACGCCCAAACGCCGAAAGACATCCGCGATTACCCGTGGCCGGACATCCTGGCCGACTACCGCTGGGAGGGCCTCGGCGACCGCGTGCGCGAGTTGCACGACAGGGGCTACCCCGTCTGTGCGGGCCTCGCCCACCTCTTCGAGCAGGCATGGCACCAGCGCGGCCTCGAGAACTTCCTCTGCGACATGGCGCAGCGCCCGGAGATGGCGGAAGCCCTGCTCGGGATCATCAACGAGATGCGCGTGGAATACAGTCGGCGCGCTGCAGAGGCAGGGGTGGATGTGCTGTCGCTCGCCGATGATGTGGGGACTCAAAGGGCGATGATGATGAGCCCACAGATGTTCCGGCGATGGATCAAGCCCGGCCACGCGGAGGCGATTGCAGCGGCGCGCGCGGTGAAGCCGGACATCCACGTTTTCTACCACAGCGATGGAGACATCAGGCCGATCATCGAGGACCTGATCGAGATCGGCATCACGGTGCTCAACCCGGTGCAGCCGGAGTGCATGGACCCGGCATGGGTGAAGGCGGAATATGGAGACCGCCTTGCGTTCTGGGGGACGATGGGCACGCAGACCACGATGCCTTTCGGCACGCCCGATGAGGTGCGCCGCGTGGTCAAGGAGCGGATCGAAACCGTGGGTCGGGGAGGCGGCCTGGTGCTCGCGCCGACCCATGTTCTGGAGCCGGAAGTGCCCTGGGAGAACGTGGTCGCATTCGTCGAGGCGGCGCGAGCATACGGCAGGTACCCTCTCCCGTAGCCTTTCAAAGGGGACCCCCGCGGCCGACCGCGTTCGCCCCCAGGCGGAGCCGGACCGGCCCGCTGCCTTCAGAATTGTCGGATCAGACACTCAAACAACCCTCTCTGCCCCGGCGTCCGTGCCTGCCAGCCCAGGGCCGCACTGCGCTGGGCGGTGGGCCTGGCGAAGGGAAATATGGAATAACTTCTTAGCGGGAGACAAACAACGAGAGGTTGCCTTGCAGATGAGCCAGCCATTTAGAGTCGGGCGGATCTGGGCCGGCCGCCGACTGCAAGTCCGTAACGCCTTTCCCACCCGGGCTGCTTCTAGCGAGCGCGGAATAACGCTGCTGGAAGTGCTCATCGCGGCAGTCATTCTGGCCGTGGGGCTTGTCGGCGTCGGCTCGATGGTTACCTATGGCGCGGTGTCGCATGCCAAGTCAGTGAACTACACGATCGCGGCGGCACGTGCCACCGAGGAGATGGAGCGGATACGCGAGGCAGGTTACCTCGGCGCGCAGGTGACCACGGGCCTGTTCCCAACGTCGAGGTACACGATTCTGGACTCGACGCACGTCAGGTTCACGGTCAGCGACCTCAGGAACGGTGTCGGGGTGATAGCCCTGGGCGAGGACAATGAGGCGCAGGCCACCAATCCGGCCACCGGGCAGCCGTACCTCAACATGAAGAGGGTGACAGTGGTGATTGCATGGGGCGGCAGCCGGATGCTGAGGGGGTCGTATCGGGCCGCGACGCTGGTCGCCAACAGGCCATAGGAGGGCATGCGGGATGGGAAGACCACTCCAGCGCAGGATGCGAAGTGAGCGCGGCGTCACCTTGCCGGAACTGATGATCGCCGCGGGCCTGATGGCGATTATCGCCTACGGCGCTTCGATGATGTACTTCTCCGCGCTCAAGATCTACCAGCAGCAAGTCTGGAGATTGCCCCCATACGACGCGGCAACGGCGGCAGTTACCCGGGCCAGCCGCGAACTGGCTGACGGTATGCTGATTGACACCCACGGCTCCACTTACATCGTGTTCATCGTGCCCCTGAAGGACTCGCAGCACGACAATGTGCTAACCCTTGGTCCAAATGGCTATCAGATGAGCCAGGGAGACTATGTGTGCTACTACCTGGGGAACGCGCAGGGCACTTACGACGAGAACGGCCACTGCCTCTGGAAGGCGGTGCGCCATCCCGGCGCGGCGCAGTTCGTGCCCATGGTCAAGATTGCCGACAACATCCGCCCTGAACTCAACCCGGTTGATCCTGACACCGGCCAACCCCGGGGGATGTTCAAGTACTGGCCTGACGATATCAGGCTGTGGGGAGTGGAACTCTGGATGACCTCGACCTCCCTGGTGCGCGGCCAGCCGAGGACGCAGACCGCCCACTCGGAGGTTTACCTGAGGAACCTGTAACGCGGCGATGGAGCGGGTGAGACAAGGAGAGATGCGATGCGAGCGATGAGACATAGACCAACGCGGGAGGGAGGCTTCGCCCTTCTCTCTGCGATCATATTCCTGGTGGTAATACTGATCCTGGGGGGGAGCCTGATCGTGCAGTCAACGCAGGAACTGCACCGGGCCAGCCGCGCGAGGCGGGAGACGGCGGCTTTCAACCTCGCCGAAGCGGGAATAGACTACGCCGCCTGGAGATTGTATAACAACCATTTGGAGCCGCTGCCCGTTACGTGGACGCGGTCGGACCTGGGCCTGGGCAGTTTCTCGGTCACGGCCAGCGTTTACAATGCATCCACGGACACCGTCACGCTGGCCTCGACCGGAACCTATGAAGGCTGGACATCGGAGGTCAAAGTCGTCGGCAGGTTCCTCAGCAATAACGGCAACGTGCAGAACCCGGTGTTCGGCCACGCGCTCTTCTCGGACGCCGACTTGATCGTCTCCGGCAGTTTCAACGTCACCGGCGACTCTTTCGCGAATGGCAACGTCTTGCTCAAGGGCGGCGCCACCGTGGACGGCGACGTGGGCGCGTTCGGCACGATAACAACACAGGGCAGTCCAACCGTTACCGGGCAGACGCTGCCCGGGCAGCCCAGGATAACCATGCCCACGATTGACATCGCATATTACCGCAGCATTGCGACAACCGTTTACGACTCAGATCATAACTTCAATGGCGACGTCACCCTCGACGGCGTGGTCTTCGTTGATGGCGACGTATCGGTCAACGCTAACTTCAGCGGCAAGGGCGTGATCGTCGCGACAGGGCGCATCACCGTCAATGGCAACTGCACACTCGCCAACGGGGACTCCGAGTTCGCGCTCGTGACCAGCAAATCGGTAAGGGTGAACGGCACCTGCCAGATCGACGGCTGGATCTACGCCCACAACGTTGACGTGCCAGGCGCTTTCGGGGGCAACGGAAACGCGACCGTCACCGGCGGGGTGGCTGCGGACGTAATCAACTGCAACGGCAACCTCACCATACACTACGACGAAGCGACAGTCGAACTGCCCGGCGCGACGGGTGCGCCTTCACAACTCGACGCCGTCTCCTGGCGGCGCGTCAGGTAAGATCGGCCGCGATCTCGATGGCCGCCGGCCGCTGCCTGCGCTAGCGGTCGGCGACCTCGAGCAGTACCACGTCGTGTATGGCCAGCAGGGGGACGTGGACTCGTGTGCCTTCGGAAATGCGGTAGGTCTCGCCGCTAATGCCCGAATGCGCAGACCTTATTGAGCCCTCAACCACTTCGATCACCAGGTCGCGCACAGGCACCACCTCTCCCGGGGTATGCAGCATATTCGATCTCGGCGGAGCGGGATATGCGTAGGCAGACCCAGGCGAGTTGTGCAGGTGAACCGCCCAGCGGCCGTCGGACTGCGCGCGCACGTTCATCGTAACACACATCGGTCCGTGCAAAGTGATGCGCGGCGCCTTCAGCCCAACTAGCAAGGCCCGCAGCAGGCGCATCATCCTGGGGACGGGCGCGTGCAGGTAGGTCCGAAAATAGTTGACCCCCAGATAGACCGCATGACCCCGCGCGAAATCGCGCACCCACATTCCGGCATGCCGCGGCGCTTTCTGCCCGCGCCTCGCTTCTTCCGCGCCTTCCCAAGAGCCCGTAGTCCGGTCAACCGTCAGCGCAAGCACGCGCACATCGTCAGCCGGCATTGCGAGCGTGTGACCGTCCTGGAAAGTTACATACCGGCCGCACGCCTCGATCAACTCGCTGTCGGCGATCTCCAGTGTCGGATGCCCTTTGCCCTGTTCCCGGCTGCGGATTCCGAGCAGGTCATCAAGCGCGGGCTTCGCATGCGGATAGCCCATTTCATCGCGCGTCCCTACCTCGTGGCAGGCAACCAGGACGCCGCCCTTCTGCACGCAGTCAGAAAGTTGCTGCGCCTGGCGCGCGCTCATGCACGCTGCGTTCCCGATCAGCAGCACCGGGTAGCGTTCAAGTTCGCCGCGCTCGATCTGGTCGTCAAATATGACCGACGACTGCAGGTGGGCATGGCGGCAGAACTCGTTCGCCCCGTGAATCTCATCCCAGACATCCGGCGGCGTAGCATAGAAGTCCATCGTCTGCTGGGAGGCGAGTATTGCGCCGTACTCGACCGTCTCGCCGCCAGCGAACGGCATGCGCGGCGCGGCAGCGGATTCCACCTCGCGCAGAGCATACGCAACCGTTTTCGCGTCAACGCCGATGCCCATCGAGGCCACGCCGCCAGCGGAGATACACCCGAGCGCAGCCTGAACCGCTGTCAGCGGCTCGATGTCAGGCACCCACACGTGCCAGTGGTCGCACAGCGGCCACCAGGATTCCGCCCCGCGCTTGCACCGATAAGCCCTGTTGATTTTCATCTGCACGTCGGCCTGGCCTGGAAAACCATCGAGTTCACCGCTCATCAGCATGTCCAGGTCGAGCGTGCGCAGGGGTATGGCAGTGTTCCAGGCAAATGTTCCGGGGTTGCGGCGGCGGTAGTTGTTGAAGCAGATGACCGCATCGGGCCGCACCTCGTGAACCGCCGCGATCACGCGCCGCCAGACATCCATCAGAACATCGTAGCGCCAGTTGAGCCACACGCGAAAGGTGCGGTCGGAGAAGTTGACTTTCTGCGGGAGGTCGAGCCCGGTCTCGCGCTTGAACCGCTCGCGACAGAAATCGCACGCGCAGCCAGGCTGGAACATGGGCCAAGTGTTGTGATTGCTCCACGTTGACCCATCGAACCACAGTCCGTCGAAGCCCACGTCGCGCACCACCTCTGCCGCAAATGCGGGCAGCAGTTCCCCATACGGAGAGTTGTAGCAGGCATATTTCTCCGCCCACTCGGGATTCGGCCGCACGCCCTCGACATCGTAGAACTTGATCCGCCACTCGGGGTGCGCGGGAAGAACGCCGCCGCCAAGGACGAGCGGATACCACGAGACAACGGGCCGGCCTATTTCATGAAGCCTGTCAATCAGGTAACGAAAGGCCTCCATGCTCGCCTGCGGATGGCAGACAGGGAAGACTTTCGAGGGAAAAAGCGGCATGCCGAGCGGGTCAACGGCGGAATGCCACGATGCCTCGACCCCCGATTCCAGCAGCCCCTCGACAAGATTGTCAACATACTCGCGGGTGGGCGGATGCGCCCCGCGATTCTCCAGGCGCGTTGCGCAATCCTCATACCGTCGAACCATGATGACCTCCGCGGGCTGATGTTTCGCGGGAGCACCGTAGGGGACATGCCCATGCGCCCCCACAAGCCGTTTCACGCACGGACAGCCAGCACCTTCTTCTCGTAGGCCGCAAGGCCAGGCAGCCAACTGGCTCCAATAGGCACGCCCGCGCGATGGCAAGCATGATCCCACACCGCGCCCAGCGGCATCTCGTCGCGCCGCTCGAGCAAGGCCAATTTCTCCGCCCCGCAGCCCTCGTATTCCGCTCGCCTGTGCAGTTCCCACGGCTCGAGCAGCGCCCGCAGGAGCGCCTTGCGCAAGGCCCTGGCCCCGATCACCCACGCGCCCACGCGATTGATGCTCGCGTCGAAGAAATCCATCGCCCAGTAAATCCGACCCAACGCCTTGCCCCGAACCGCCTCATCGCACACTGCGTTGACCTCGTCGGTCGTTCTTATCACATGGTCGCTGTCCCAACGCACGCCCCGGCTTACGTGCAGCAGCAATCCCTTCGCGAACAGGAGCGTGGAGGAGATTTTGTCCGCGACGCTTTCGGTCGGGTGGAAGTGCCCCAGGTCGTAGCAAACCATGACACCGCGCGTGGCAGCATAAGAGAGGTAGAACTCGTGCGACCCGGCCGTGTAGTCCTCTCCCCCGATTCCGAACAGTTTGCTCTCCAGCGAGTCCACCACGCCGGGCAACTTCTTCGCGAGTATCTGGTCGAGAGATTCCACCAGCCTTCTTCGCGGGCCCCACCGGTCAACGGTGCTGTCCTTGCGCGAATCGGGTATCCAGATGTTGACAACGCACGGGCCAAGGCGGCGGGCCATAGCGCGCGCGATGCCGCGACACGCCAGGCAGTGGCGAATCCAGAAATCGCGCACCGCCTTCCTTTCACTTGACAGGGTAAGCCCGTTCTTCACCATCTGATGGGCAAAGCACGTCGGGTTGAAATCGAGCCCGATGCCGCGCTCCTTCGCCCAGTCAATCCAGCGAGAGAAGTGCGCAGGCCGCAGTTCGTCGCGATCAACCCGTTTGCCGCCGGTCTCCGCATACATCGCGTGAATGTTGAACCGCACCTTCCCCGGAATCCATTTCATCGCCTGGTCAAAGTCCTGCCGGATCTCGTCGCCCGTGCGCGCCGCCCCCGGGTAGTTTCCAGTCGCCTGCAGGCCGCCGGAGTCAAGCGCGCCCTCCTTTACCTCCAGCCCGCGCACATCATCCGCCTGCCAGCACTGCACCGAGATGGGCACCCCCAAGGCAGCGCTAACCGCGCGCTCTGTGTCCACGCCAACCGCGGCGAATCGCCCCCTGGCAATCTTGTAAGCAGCCTCGATCTCCCGCGCACTGATCGGACGAGTTACCTGTCCGAGGTCGGCCATTTTCATCCTCCCTGCAACTTGGTGGCG
>Ga0315296_10003935_pt1 | contig 12296 bp, 13 predicted proteins | sample YL17G14_18_MG_FD_203921 | JGI IMG/M metagenome (GOLD analysis project Ga0315296, IMG submission 203921) | Sediment microbial communities from Yellowstone Lake, YNP, Wyoming, USA - YL17G14_18 | ecosystem: Environmental > Aquatic > Freshwater > Lake > Sediment | place: USA: Wyoming | collected... | reverse complement strand
GAGGAAGCCTCTCTGAGACATACATGCAGGCTGTATCAAGGCCTTTCTCGTCCGTTCCTAGTAACACTAGCGCATCTCTGTTTTCGAAGGCCTTGGGAACGACTTGTACAAGGCCTTCGCCCGGGCTTAGCTCATCCGCCTTCAGTTTCTCCTCCTTAATGAGTGTCTTGACCCAAGAGTTGTCTATGCCGACCAGGATCGGGTTGACGAGTTCTCGAGGCTCCTTGACTTGGAGGTCGGCCTTTGCTAGAGGAATCTGAACTCCGGTAGATTCAAGCCCAAGCCGCGCCGCGATGTTTATAGTTCCGAGAGCGCCCTTGGTTGTAACTATCAGAGTATTCGAGTTGTCTGGGATAAGGCCTCCAGAGGCTTCTAACAGTCCATCGACACTATGAAGATTGGAGAGGCTTAGTTCTCTTGGAGGACCTCTCTTGTCCTCAAGGCTTGGCCGACTGGTCTCTGTCTCTTTGACAGCTTGGATTGTAACATCCTTTGAAAGATTCTTTGCTGATAGATGAATATGAAGAGAGGAAACTGCTGGGTAGCTGAGCTTGTTCTTCATTTCATTTTTGGTGTGTGCTGAAGCCAACTTGAGCAAGACTTCTTCAGCGGAGAGTAGGTCACCGTCCTTCTCCAGATTGACGGTAACTCCTAACTTCCTGACAAGGCTTTCTGCATCTCCGACCACGATATAAGTCGTCTGACAGGAGTTTACGGCTGTCTCATGCTCAGACAGAAAGTCCATAACATCCTTCTCTAAGCCTTCTAGATGCACTCCGCCCAGATCCCATAGATAGGGCATCCTCATGGCAACATAGTTCGCTGCCGCTCTCGTACCAGCATCGTCAACGCCAGCGACAATCACTGTCCAATCGCTGTTTAAGGAAGGAGCATGAAGCTGGATGAGTCCCTCTCCAGATCCACATTCCTCCAGCTTGATCCTACCCTCTTTAACTAATCGCAGAAGAACCTTGTTGTCCTTTCCAAGAAGAATCGGGTTCAAGGCAGCTCGATCAGACGGGTCGCTATCTCTGAGGACTATGGGAAGATCCAGGCCCATTGTCTCGAAGCCTAGACGGGCAGCTATGTTGCATGCTGCGGCAATCTCTTCTGCTGAAGCTTCACCGCTCAGAATGATTCTGGTGTTGAGACAATCTGTGATTCCATCGTCGTTGCTGTCCTTTAGCAGGAATCCTTGAGTGAAGATTCGAGATAGGCTCTCTAGCAACCCTGCATCCCCCCAAAACACGGGTCAACATGTCTTATGCTGCAACGTGTTAAATGCCTTTGCTCTGCTGGTCAGACGATTCTAGAGGTGCGAATGGCAGTTCTGTGTCACAGTAGAAAGGGCATATACTAGCTAGAGAAGATCTTCCTAGCGCGAATATGGTTCTTTAAAGAGGAGGCTGAAGCCAAGCTTTAATAATGAGCATGGCGTCTGGATTCTGCAAAATGGACAAGCAACAGGTCGGTGTACATTATGGACGCCACGGCAATTCCGTTGCTCGTCGGTACATGCACAGTCCTGGTGGTGATTTATTTGACGATCTATGTGCAGAAGGAATATGGCAAGGCTGCGCGGATGGAACAGATTGCGGGGTACATCCGAGTTGGAACCAGAGCATATCTCACACGACAGTTTAAAGTAATCTCTTGGTTTATCGCTGGATCCTCTGTTCTGATCTACCTTGTACTAGGTTTGGCAGCAGCCGTCACATTCGTTGCAGGGGCGATGCTATCCTTGTTGGCTGCCTTTCTTGGGATGAACACCGTTGTCAAGGCTAATGTAAGAACAGCTGAAGTTGCTAGAACCTCATCTGCCCAAGCGTTTAGAACAGCCTTCATGGGTGGAAGCGTAATGGGCCTCTGCGTCACAGGTCTAAGCTTAGGAGGGCTTTATGCATTCTATCTTCTGTTCAAGTCGCCAGCTGCGATAGTAGGATTTGGCTTTGGCGCAAGTCTGACAGCGCTTTTTGCCCAGGTGGGGGGAGGAATATACACCAAGGCGGCTGACATCGGGGCTGACCTAGTAGGGAAAGTTGAAATGGACATTCCCGAAGATGATCCTCGAAACCCTGCTGTAATAGCTGATCTTGTGGGAGATAATGTCGGAGACTGTGCTGGGAGAGGAACAGATCTATTCCAGTCATTCAGCAGTGACATTATCACTGGAATGATTCTTGGAGTAGCATTCGTGAATAAGTACGGTGAAAGTGGAGTAATCTTCCCACTGCTCCTACAGTCTATAGGAGTCCTAGGCTCAATCATAGGTATCTCTTTCGTAAGAGAAAGGAAGAACTGGAGTTTCTCAGCGTCGCTTAACCTAGGGTTATATATTTCAGCGGCTTTGAGTAGCATAGGCTCATACTTCCTTTCAATTTGGTTCCTTAACGATGTCACCATTTTCTATTCAATAATGAGCGGATTAATCGCTACACTCGTTGCACTCGCCGTTGCCCACTACTATACTGGACTAAGAGGGACCCCCATCAGAAAGATGGCTGAGGCTTCACAGCGGGGAGCTGCCATAAACATTATAACAGGCATGGCTTATGGTCTCCAAAGCCCATTAATCCCAGTCATAGCTGTCGTCGGATCCGTTGTACTCTCCTATGTTGTATCTGGATTCTCTCTGTATGCTCTCGCCGCAGCCAATATAGGAACAGACCTGCTGATTGGCATCATCATGGCGTCTGACACCTTTGGACCGATAGTTGACAATGCAGGAGGTATAGCAGAGATGGCAGGAGCAACTGAGGCAAGAGAGACGCTTGGGGAGCTCGACGCTGTTGGTAACACTATGAAGGCATCAACCAAGGCCTACGCAATGGCATCAGGCACGCTTACAGCATTCGTTCTATTTGCAACCTTCTTCGAGATCACCCAGATCAAACAAATAGATGTGGCAAGCCCATTTGGGCTAGGGGCCCTATTCATAGGCGTTGCTCTTCCGTTCTTGGTCTCGTCTCTTGCTCTGGGCTCAACGGCCAAGACTGCACTCCTAATGGTCGACGAAGTGAGGAGACAGTTCAAGCAGAATCCAGGCATATTAGAAGGGACAGCAGAACCAGACTACGCAAGATGTGTAGACGTCTCCGCAAGAAACGCCTTAAAGGAGATGGCCTTCCCAGGGATTGTGGCAATAACGGCGCCAGTAGTCACAGGCTTCCTATTCGGTCATACGGAGCTAGGAGCGCTTCTAATCGGAATCACTGCATCGGCAGCCATACTAGCACCGTTCTTCAACAACGTTGGTGCAGCCTTCGATAACGCCAAGAAACTCATTGAGACCGGGCTCTTCGGAGGAAAAGGTTCGGATACCTATAAAGCAGCAGTAATAGGAGACACTGTAGGAGATCCACTCAAGGATGTAGCCGGGCCTTCGCTGCTCATCTTCATGAAACTAGTCGGCATGACTGCCCTATTCATTGCTCCCTTGCTCCGCTTTTGAACTTAAGCAAGGAGAGATTGGTCTCTCGAATGAGCCATCATTTCGCATAAGTGCTACTTCCATGTTAGTGGATCAGCATGAAGATGTATACCTGACATTGAATTGATAGGATCTGGCCTTGGTACTACAAATGGGCTACCAGAGGGATCAGCGAGATAACTCCCAAGACTATGCATACCCGCGAGAATCTGATTTTTTCAGTTAACCGGATCAAGGTCCGCATCATCACGATTGAAGACACGAAGGCTCCAACCACAGCCATGATTAGAGGCTGCACTTCCAAGTGAGGAAGGCCTTGAAGGATACCCAGGGCCATCTCAACAGAAAGAACTGCCGGGATGCTAAGAAGAAAGGAAATCCTTAACGCCTCACGTGCTTGGAATCCCCTTAGAAGAAGAGCCGTTGTTGTGATGCCAGACCGAGACACCCCTAGAACAGCAGATAGTGCCTGAGCCAGACCTACAATGACGCCATCCGACAGCCTCAGGTCCGACTCCTCTCTGCGTCCCGCGCTCTTTTCTCCTTTCCTTTCCATGAGACCAGTGAAGATGAGCGCTGCCCCAGTGATTACGATTAGGCCGGTCTCGAATACCGTTGCTGCTCTGGTCACCAAGAACAAGGGGAATCCTACGAGGCCGGTAGCAATGGTGGCGGCTACTAGAAAGACAAGGAGCCTGTAACCTTGGATGTGTGATTTAGGTCCTTTGAGAGAGTTCCATATCTCCATTATTTCTCTTCGGAAGTAGATCACTGCAGACAGAAGCGTCCCGACGTGAACAAGAATGGAGAGGCTGAACGCATTCTCAGCATCTATACCTAGAAAATAGAACATTACAAGCACAAGGTTACCCTTACTAGATATTGGAAGCCATTCAAGCATGCCTTGAAGAAGCCCTAGAAAAAGCATTTCAAGCAGCAACTCGGCACCTTCAGTGAAGTGCCCGACACTATATATTAAACATGCAACTCAACGATCGCAGCCGACATCATCGATCGGATGTGCTCCAGTCAGATTCCGGGTTCCCGGGATTCGCACATCGAAAGCACAGTGTCGCAAGTCTTAAGTCATTGCTGTAATGGGTCTACTTTGAGATTGAATGACTTGGACGACGAGAAGACCAAGCAGAACACAAAGAGAATGGCCGATCTACTGAAATCAGGAGCAAGAATGCTGGACAAGATCTGTCCCGTCTGCAGCTCTCCACTCTTTCAGCTTCGGAATGGAGAGATCTGGTGCGCCAACTGTGACAAGAGAGTCGTGATACTGAAAGAAGGAGAAAGGGAAGGCACCATACCAAAGCCGGTTCTATGGGAAGAACTGGAAGACACCCTCTTGATGAAGCTGAACGAGATCAACTCGAAGATGAGGGAAAAACAAGACCCAGATGAGCTTCAACAACTTGTTCGCATCACATCATCAATCCTAGAAGCCTTGGAGAACCTATGGAAGACAAAGATGGCTTAGAAACCTTAGGATTGGTCACCAGACTCGCATTTAATCCCTTCTCTTAACTACGTCAAGAGCCATGTTGAAAATATCATTCTGAACCTCTCGAATGGATCGATTCGCATCTATAAGGACAAGTTCACCTTGGTCTACAAGCCAAAGGTAGATCTCTCTGATCTTCTTCTGAAGAGGTAAGACTTCAAAGACCGTCTTCTTCCTCCCTTGGATCCTTTCTAACCCAACTTCAGGTGTAATGTCCAGATAGATGGATAGGTCAGCTTTTGATGCGAACCGGTTAATTGCCTTTATCCACTTAATGCTGAGCTGCTGAGCTCCTTGGTAAGCAATTGACGAGTGGACATATCTATCACAAAGAACGACATTTCCAGCTCTAACTGCAGGCTCAATCACATACTTGAGATGATTGAAACGGTCGGCCGCGAAAAGGAGAGCTTCAGTCACGAGAGGAACCTTGCTCTGAGTGTCTTGAATGGAGTCTGTAATGAGCTGGCCTATGCTCGTTGTAGTTGGCTCAGCTGTAATAAGAGAATCATATCCACGCTCTTTGAGCTTGTTAGCGAGTAAGCGTATATGGGTTGACTTTCCGCTTCCATCGAGTCCTTCAAATGCGATGAAGGCTCCTCTTTGCCCGGCCATATCATGCTCAGTGGAAGCCTGAAGAGAATAAATTGGTTTCGGAGCCTGTGTTGATTCAAAGCAGTTTGAGGTTTCCAGTGACTTTATCCATTATCTCTGCTTTCTCAGGACCCAGCCCCAGGGCTGTTACCGTGCCAGGGGGAATCTCTGTTAACCCACGGTCCTCTATGAGCGCCAGCGGTATGTTAAGCTTCTCTGCCATCTCGGCGAGCTCTTCGAGCTCTTCAACAGAGTCAACTTGAAGGATGACCTTCTTTGCCCCTTCGTCACGCCATCGCCTCCATGCGTCATGGCGATTCTTCTTCGCTTCTTCAACTGCATCAAGGCAGGCATGACAGGCTTGGGAGATTAGCTTGCCTGTGCTCATACCAAGGTCTGTTCTTAGAACTATGACCTGCTTGTATTCAAAGAGGCTTCCATTCATACCTTCTCATCTTAGGGGACAAGCCTATTCTGGTCTCTTGGAAACATGCAGCATTCTCTGATGTTATCCATCCCCGTAATGGTCATTGTTAGTCTCTCAAGGCCAATTGACCAGCCTGCATGTGGAGGAGCTCCGTAAGCGAAACAGTTGATGTAATATTCGAAATCCTTCGGGTTCAAGCCCTTCTCAGATATCTGTTTGGTCAGCAGTTCGGGGATGTGTATTCTCTGCGTCCCCGAGCAGATTTCTAGGCCTTGGTAGAGGAGGTCAAAGGCACGGCATATTTCAGGCCGTTCCTGGTAAGGCATCACATAGAAAGGTTTTTGGACCGTTGGCCAATCTTTTACGAAGAAGGCATCTTCACCAATGAGGCTCCGAAGAAGTCTTTCTTGGGGCTTGGAAAAATCGTCTCCCCACTGTATTGTTTCTCCCTTCTTGCGGAGGAGATCAACCGCCTCTGTGTAACTGACTCGTCTAAGTGGCAGAGAAGGGATCTCATATGTTCTCGCTAGTGTCTCAAGCTCTTTCGAGCAGCGTTCCTTTACGCTTGTGAGGATGTGCACAAATATCTCCTCAAGCAGTTTCATAACATCTTCGTCAGAAGCAAATGCGACCTCTATATCCATCTGCCTGATCTCATTGAGATGTGTCGGCCGGTTAAATTTCTCGGCTCTGAAGACAGGGACAACGGTAAAGACTTTCTCCAGCGATATGGCACACATCTGCTTGTAGAGCTGGGGGCTCTGAGCAAGGTAGGCGCTACGTTCAAAGTATGGTATCTTGAAGAGTTCAGCTCCACCCTCGGAGGCAGAGGATATTATGCAGGGGGGCTGAAACTCTATGAAGCTCCTTTCAATTAAGAACTCTCTGAACGCCTTGAGAATCTGCGACTGTATCTTAAAGATAGAGGAGGCGCGAGGGGTTCTTAAGTCGAAGAACCTGTTGTCCAGCCTGGTTTCAAGCTCCGCCTTCACCATCTCCATGGGATCAAAGGGGAGCTGAGAAGCAGCCTTATTGAGCACTTCAATTTCTCTTGGGAAGAACTCTAGGCCGGCGTGACTGATGTCGCTGATCTTGGCTAGCCCCTTCACCTTGACGACATCCTCTCTTCCTAGAGACGAGGCGACGCTCCAAAGCTCCGGACCATCTTCCTCCCTTATGGTGAGTTGAACCATGCCTGAGACATCACGCAGAAGAACAAACTGTATCTTGCTGAGAGGTCTCTTTCTCGCCACCCACCCGGCTATGGTGACCTCTTCGCCAGTTCTTTCTCGTAGGTCTCCAACTAGTGTTCTCCACAAGTTTCGAGTTCACCTTTTGTTCTGGATAACCTGAGAATAGGCTCTGCAGATATCAATAAAAAGGTTCACTTAGGAAAAAGAAGTGTTTGAGGTGAGCACGTCTACGCAAATTCCACTCTTAGGCTTATTCCAGTAACTCTCTTAGCAATCTGCGCCAGGGACTTAACCCTCTTCAAGCTGGGCCGCTGTGCTCTCCTTGCTTCGAGTACAACCTTCGTCTCCGTCGTTCCATCAGGCAGCCAGATAGTGTTTATGGTAACGATGGTCATGCCTGAAAAAAGATCCTCTATGAAACGACGGTTTGAAATTCCTTTTTCAAGCACCAGAATCCTTGAGCGCTTTCCGAATTTCTCGCTGATAGCTCGTATGATTCTACTGCCGTAGCTTTGGAACTTCTCTCTTTGTCCTCGTCCCACGACAAGTGCAAGAGTATTTCCCTCTTGCACAACATTGTGGAGCGTCACATCTTGAAGAAGGGGGTACTCCTTATCGATACCTAATAGAAACTTGCCTACTTCCATGTACTGTTCCGTAATGGCGCCACTATTGACGAGCTCTTGGCATTTGGCACACAACATTCCACTTCTGAGACAGAAGTCGCAGAGCAGCGTTTTCACAGGTCGACCCCCTGACTAGCGGAGGAGTCGTCATGGATACCAACAAACCGTGTTAACATATGGACGACTAAGATCGTAGCACAGGCTTCTTCCTGTGAAGCAGTGTACTCGGCGTATCCTTAACTTCTTCCTCGACTTGGAAGAGAGCCATCGAGGCTGACATAGGGTTCCTGTTTTGCCTCTTTCCAATGAAAACGGTGTTGGATCTCAACATCTAGACCCCTCCAATTGTAGGTTTCCTATGATAGTCATAATTGAACATTAAAAGGTTATCGTTTTGGCATTAGAAAAGCAGAAATAGACGAATCCTCTCTTATCTGCAGTCAAGGCAGATGTTTACGCGTTTCGGACGTGGTTGAGATGGCGCTTAGAGATCCCTTCAAGCTGGAGCTGTCCAGAAAATACCGCTTGGACTATAAGATTTGCCGGGTCTGCGGAGCAAGGAACGCTATTAAGGCTGTTAAGTGCAGGAAATGCAGGAGCAGGAACCTCAGGTTAAAGAAGAAGAGAGCTGCTGCTCACTAGGCCTGTTGTTCGAGGCCTTCAATCCTTTTCATATAGGACGATGGCTTTCCAGTCCGTACATCTTCTGTTGTTCTCAGGTGCTCTGGGAGAGTTACTCGAGAGTAGCCAAGAGAGGAGCTGAGCACACCGCTTATAAGGACGGGAATCCGATAGGATTCTGAAGTTTGTAAGTCTGATTTCCCGGGTCGCAGGTCTGTGCCTTGGCTTTAACTGTGAGACGTTCTCAGGGGATCGTGGTGGAATATGGGGACGAGACAATAGTCTTTGACCCTAGTTCAGGTACGCCTTACGACAACATTTTCATAACTCATGCTCATGCCGACCATTCAGCAGCTTTTCGCTTGCCAGCCAAGAAGTTCGCCACAGAAGAAACCATGAGCTTGGTGCGTTCAACCGAGAGAACTATGTTGGGCGACTGCAAAGTAGTAGCAGCCGGTGGACGGGTTCGAATTGGCGATCTTGAGGTGCGAGTGTACAACTCAGGGCATATTCTGGGGTCGGTCCAGTACGAAGTGATAACGCCGGAGGGGAGTCTTCTCTACACAGGTGACCTGAACTGCATGGATACCTATACCACGAGGCCTGCTGATACGGTTTCGTGTGACATGCTAGTCGTGGAATCGACATTCGGTTCGCCTGTCTTCAGTTTTCCCACGAGAGAACAAGTTGCTGTGGAGATTGTGAAGTGGGCTGTGAGGCAGGTTAACGAGAAGAACAAGATACCTGCCTTTCAATCAGACTCCATCGGTAATGCTCAGGAACTCATCACGATCTTCAACAGGATGACCAGACTCCCCGTTGTGGCGACTTCGGCTGTGGCAAGGGCCAGTGCTGTATACCAAAAGTATGGGCACAAGCTGGACTATGTCGATGCAGGCTCTGATGACGGCGAAGACCTGCTCTCTTCCGGAGACTGTGTATTGATAGCCCCGAAGGGAGGTAGTCTTTCTCGGTACCAGAACCTTGAGGTGGCTTTTGCTTCTGGATGGGCGGTTATACTGAGACGAGGGGGAAAGGAGCCTTTTCCTCTCAGTGACCATGCCGACTTCAAGCAACTGCTCAGCTTCGTGAGGCGATGCTCTCCCAAGCGCGCACTGACCTTTCACGGTGGAAGTTACAGCAAGGACTTTGCCAGTATCGTACGTCGAAGTTTGGGAATTGAGGCCGGTCCACTGACAGATCGAGAAGAGGCGCTTCGGGGTAGGGTAAGCTTAGATGCTTCAAGAGTCAACTCCTGCAGTAGGATGCTTATGGGAGTTGCGTGTATCCCTGGGTTCGAGTATTCCAGGAGATGGTTGACGAAGGAGCTGGCCAAGAAGGGATTTTCCAAGTCCGAGGTAGACCAGACGTTGATAGTACTGTTAGACTTGGGGCGTCTCGTTGCCGAGGATGCAGACAGGGTCAGACTGGCGTGAAAGAGGTATCGTAGAATATGGATGAGGAGTCGTCTAAGCAGAGTCTAATGCGGGATCTTGAGCAGCAGGTTGCAGCATGCAGGCGATGCCCTCTTTATGCAGCAAGTAAGAACGCGGTTTTAGGTGAAGGTAACCTTAAGGCTGTTCTCATGCTTGTCGGGGAGGCACCGGGGTATCAGGAGGATCTGATAGGTAGACCATTCGTCGGGGAAGCGGGGAAGCTTCTTGACAGGCTTCTCGGTGAGATCGAGGTGCGAAGAGAAGAGGTCTACATCACTAACCTCGTGAAGCATAGGCCTCCTAACAATAGGGAGCCAGCTGAAGAGGAGATAGAAGCGTGTTCTCCATACCTAGAAGAGCAATTTCGTATTATCAAGCCGAGAGTCGTGGCTCCTCTTGGCCGTCTTTCAACGGCATACGTGTTGAAGAAGTTTGGGTTGAGACCCGCTCCGATAAGCAAGATCCATGGAAAATCCTACGAGGCTTCAACCGATTACGGTCCTGTTCTGGTTTCTCCTCTGTATCATCCCGCTGTAGCTTTGTACAGAAAGGATATGGAGGAAGAGCTTTTCAGAGACGCAAGAGGTCTGAAAGAGCTTCTTCGAAGGCTTACATCTGACCAGTAAGCGCCCTGATTCTCTTAACCATGTTCGGGTGAGTTGAGAAGACCTCTAACATCTGGTCAAAGGCTGTTACCCTTCGGCTTGCTATCTCTCTGACCAGCTGTTCATCTGATTTCATGTAATGGGATACGCTCATGGCATCGTCCTTGGCTCTATCAGGGTCTGATATGAAAAGTGCTTTGAAGCCGCTGAAGGCAGGAGCTCTGACACGGTTCATGGTTCTCCAAGTTCCTTGGGATATCTTGGCAAGAGCTTCAGAGAGCTTCCTACCGCCTTGGTCTACTACCATGACACCGTGCTGGTCCGCGTAATATTCCCTCAGCCGACTGAGGCCCAGCGTGAAGAGCAGCAGTACAAAGTATACCATCATGCTTACAGTGCTTATGAGTGCAAGTCCACCGCCTCTTCTCTCTGAATCTCTGCTTCCTACTGAGTAGTACGATGAGTACATTGCATAGCGTGCGAGAAGATAGAAGATTGAGGGAAGAAGCGAAACGAAGAGCATGACTTGGACATCTCTGTGTCGCAGGTGTCCGAACTCGTGTCCCAAAACAGCTTCAACCTCCTCCGGTTCAAGCTGACTCAGCAAGCCTCTTGTAACTGCGACTCTTGAGCCTGTTAACGGAGAACCATAGGCAAAGGCGTTAGGTATCGGAAGCTCGGATATCATAAGTCTCGGCGTACTCACACCAGTTCGGGCTGAGAGTCCTTCTACCATCCGGTAGACATCGGAGAACTCGCTCGGGTTTGCTGGTTTGACTGCGTACATCATGTCAACGAGATAGGGAGCTATGAGCCACTGCAAGAGGTTAACTGCTACGACTGTGAAGATGAGACTGAAGGGGCTGAAAGAACCGACATAGTCTAGGATAACAGCGAAGGCGAGCGTTGAGATGCCTATGATTAGTGCAAGTGTTCCGATCATGTAGAGGCGTAGTTTCACTAGGTTCAATTTATCACCACATTGCTACTGCTTCAGAAGGGAGTTATTTAAGGATATTGACATCCAAAACCATCAGCCGAAAAGAAGTTCTTGTTGTTCTTTATGAAAAGTGAGCGTGGTATGAGTGTGATCAAGAGGAACGGTCTTTTCGGCATTGTCAGGGTTTAGATCCAGTTCGAGGATTTTCAGTTTCCAGTTTATTGTGGAAACATGTTTCCTCGCCTAGGTGGCAAGCTACGCCAGTTTGCTCAACAAGATACAGCACAGCATCATAGTCACAGTCCACCAGGATGTCAGCGATCTTCTGAACATTTCCCGAAGTATCTCCTTTCCTCATGACCTTCCCCTCAGATCTCCTACAGTAGTGGGCGTAGCCTGTTTCAACGGTTTTCATCAAGGCTTCTTCATTGGCATAGGCCAGCGTCAGAACCTTCAGAGTTCTGTGTTCCTGTACAACCACGGGAATCAATCCATTCACCTTCTTGAAGTCGAGTCCATCGATGCCTACTGCTCTTATAGTCTCACCTCAATGCCGTTTCTCCGTAGAAAGCTCTTCACAATGGGAACCGGGTACTTGTCATAATGGAAGACAGAGGCCGCTAATGCAGCGTCGGCACAGCCCAGGCGAAAGACCTCAAGAAAATGCTCAGGTCTACCTGCCCCTCCGCTCGCGATCACAGGGATTGGGACTTTCTCTGAGATGGCCCGTGTCAATTGAATGTCATAGCCGTCTTTGGTGCCATCACGGTCTATTGACGTTACAAGGAGCTCTCCTGCCCCTAGTTCAGCAGCCTTTACAGCCCATTCGAACGCACCAATCCCTGTGGGCTTTCGCCCTCCGTACGTGTAAACCTCGAACCAGAGACGCCCCAGAGCGGTTTTATCACCTTCTT
>Ga0315296_10003934_pt1 | contig 12297 bp, 20 predicted proteins | sample YL17G14_18_MG_FD_203921 | JGI IMG/M metagenome (GOLD analysis project Ga0315296, IMG submission 203921) | Sediment microbial communities from Yellowstone Lake, YNP, Wyoming, USA - YL17G14_18 | ecosystem: Environmental > Aquatic > Freshwater > Lake > Sediment | place: USA: Wyoming | collected... | reverse complement strand
AGCTGGCCAGTCTCGCCGGGCCTGGTTTTGAGGGTCAGATCGCCGGACGAGTTCGACAGGCCAGAGAGCTCGGCGATGTAGGGCGCCTTTTTAGCCATGGTCAACCTCCTGATAGCGGCGGTGCACCACTACCACAGTACATATGTTCTATATGCCCCTGGCGGGCTTCCGCCGCCAGGGGGTTAGCCAAAGCGGAGCTTCCCTGGACGGGTTCTCCGGCAATTGGTTACAACGGGCGCGGCTGCTGGACGGCGACGCTAACGGTGGCGGAGGCTGCGCCCTGGGTGAGCCAGAGGATCTCCTCGCCGTAGTCCCTGGTCGGGAACCAGGTTTCGGGCTCCTCGGGGATGCCGAACTGGTACGGGACGCAGCAGTGAGGCTGGTAGCCCCAGATGAGCGTTTCGGCGCGGGTGTTGGCGGTGATAGCCATGACCTGCTGGTACTGGATGGATCCGCTGGCCCAGGCCTGGGCGTACTGACCGACCGCCTCGCACTGCAGCATGGCGAACGTGTGGCTCGCCATCCAGGTCTGGTCGTAGGAGTTCTGCGAGACACGGTCCATCTTTTTGAAGGTGTAGGGGCCGAAGAAACTCTTCATCAGGTCTTCGAGCTCGCCGCTGCTCATGTTGAGCGGGATGAACTTGCCCATGTCGCAGTCGAGCTTGTAATTGGTGATGATGCTGGTAGGGATGGTGTCGGACTTGTACGCCCGGATGAGCATGCGCCGGTAGGGGTAGTCGTGCGGCAGCTTCACGTCCTTATCGCCAGAGGCGGCTGAGGTGAAACTCTCGACACCCTTCCAGAACAGACAGTTAGCCGGAGCGGCGAGACCTTCCATGATTTTTGCCCAGACGAGCAGCGTCAGGCTCCCGGTCAGATGACCAGACGCTTTGGCCCAGGTAACCTTGAGCTGGGGGTTGTCCAGCCTGGACGGGGTAAACGCAAACAGCGGATCGCCCAGCCAGCGGCCGAAGCGCAGCGGGATGGTGATGCCCTGCCAACCGCTGATGTCCTCGTTGTAAAAACTCGCTGGCCAGCGGCCGGTCTCAAAACAAGCCGCGGCAACCGCCTCCTGGCCGTTGAGCGACCAGAAGGTCTCACCGCCGTCGGTGAGCTCGATTTTGCTGATCATCTTCTCGGCTGGCTCGTTGTGGACGATAGACGCACCGTTTGTGACAGCCATGCCGACCGTCAGCTCGGTGATCGGACCATCGATGGTGATGTCCTGGGTGTGGGTGCCGGAATCATCGACACTCTTGTCATCCAGGACCAAAATGTCACGATAACGAAATGCCATAGCAAACCTCCTGCAGGCCTGTGGGCCTGCTGCTGATGCGGTCCCCCCTGAGTATGCCAGGGGGGACTAAAATCAAGCCCCCCTTTTTTGGGGCTTGTGTACCTATTACCCGCCGCGGCGCTTCTGGCCGATGGCCTGCAGGCCGCGCTTGTTGGCGATCATGCGGGCCTCGCGCTCGGCGTCGGTGGTGGTGGGCAGGTTGTCGATGGCCACGGCCAGGGCCAACCGGTCCGCGTGCAAGTCCTTGACGACCCGCGTAATTTTGGCCTGGCGGTCGGCCACGCCAGCCGTGTACGCACCCGAGCCGCGCTTTGCGATGACGTCCATCGCCTCGGACTCGTTGACCAACTCCATGCCGCCCTCCCAGGTTTTTTGAGCCAAGACCTTCTGCATGGAGTCGTGGTAGCGCGCCTGGCTGGAGGCCTTGAGGGCCTCCTCCTTGAAATTCTTCTTTGGGTGGGTAGTCCGCTGCAGCCATTTAGCGGCGTTGTTCTGGGCGCCCTCGATCTGGAGTTTGGCCCACTCCTCGGGGGTGGGCAGCCGCGGCCCGAGGGTGATCGGGTTGCCGGACGGGCGGCCCTCGGTGAGCTCGCGGCTGAGGGTCTCATCGGACTCGATACGCGCCCGCGAGGCGTTGATAATACCGAGCATGTCGTCCACGCTGGGGACGACGGGTGGGGATTTTGGTGCCATAGTGTAACCTCCTGTACACGCCATGATGGCGCGTGCAGGTACAGTAAATCACAGAAACAGGGGCGAGTCAAGCGCGACTTTGCGATCGCGCTTGACAACCGACACTTTGTACGGTAGACTGGCATCTGGAGGTCGACATGCCACACAAGGGACAGCCGTGGACTCCCTGGGAGACCATGATGATAGCGGAGTGGGTCGGGCGCACGTTCGGGGACGTCGAGTTCCGGACCATGGTCCGCCTGGGGAAAATCCAGCCGCGGCTGGCCGATGGCACCTACACCGAGGATGAGGAGCGGATGCTAGGGGTGCATAGACGTTATGCTGATGCAATTGTCATCCTCCCGGATAGGATTCTATTGATCGAGGCGATCATGCGCGCGGACCCGGGTAAGCTGGCTGTCCTGGAGCTGTATGAGCTATTGTTGCCACAGACGCCAGAGTTGCAGCAGTTCAGCCAGTTACCGATCCGAAAGGTCTTACTGTATGCGATTGAAGATCCTGTTGTGTCCGAGCTGGCCAAACGCAAGGACATCCTGCCGGTGCATTACGTGCCGTCATTTTTCGAGCGTTGGCTGTCGGGACTCAAGGAGCGCCATCAGCGTGCGCCGCGAACAGAGTTAACGTGAGACTCCATCCGGGAGCAGTCTGTCATGTATCGGTGCAGCGCTGTCGGGGACGGCACAGAAACATGCCAGGCGCACGTGCCAAAAATCTGATATGCAGGAGAGTGCAGCATGACCGAACTATCGAAACCGTATGAGATCTACGAGTGGCGGGACGGCGAGACCCGCGAGTTTACGATCGCCCGGTACGAGCTGGGCGAGTTGGAGATCCACCCACGCGACGGGCGAGAGCCCAAGGTGGTCAACGTGATGCGGATCCACGTGCCGCCGGAGACCAAGGAGACGTTCCCACCCTACTGGGACCTGACCTCCCAGCGGCTGGTAGCGCAGCTCAAGGGGATTCTGCCGGACCCCCTGTACAACCCGTTCCTGGTCAAAGTGACAGCGATCGGGCGGCCGCCAGCCACGCACTTCAGCGTGAGCCGCGTCCCGGAGAAACCAGGGTAGGGCGTATGGATCCAGAGCGCATCATCCGCAGCGTCGTCCGAGGGTGGGTAGTGTGGTGCCTGGTGGTACTGGCCCTGGCTGGTACGATCGGGTGCTGCTCGCTCGTCGTGCTGCTGTCATGGTTGGCCACGTTAACACAGTAGCGATCACAGCCACAGGTAGTGGTTGTCAGACAACCACCATATATGACCACAACTGCGTGGATCACCGGGCTTTGTGCCGCCTGTGGGGGGAGTAGATGATCATCGATGATGATATCACCCAGGGTGTAGCCAGCTCGTTTACCCCCCACCTGTGGGGGGATCAAAAATCACTTAGAGAGGAGAGTTTGACATGAAATCTGTAACAGAGTTACTCAGTTGGGTTATCTACAGCGGGGGAGCAATCCTGGCCGCGTCCTGGATCCTCGAGCGGATCCGTCTATTCCAGGAACAAACCCCGGAGACCAAGCGGCTGGTTGCGATGGCCATCAGCGTCACGATCGCACTGGCTGCGTACACGATCCTGGTCTACGTCCCTGCCCAGATCCTAGTCCAGTTGGATCCGTGGCTGACGGTGATCCTGGGTACAATCATCCTGTACAGCGGCGGGCAGATCTACCACCAGGCGACCAAGGACATCCTGCCGCCGTTTGGCCGGTGAGGGGCTGACAATGACGACCCTGATCACATGCAGCACGTCGGGCGGCAGCAGCCGACTCTGCGACGCCAGGTGCTACAACGCCAAAAAGCCCCTCTGCGTCTGCATCTGCGGCGGCGCTAACCACGGCGCGGGCCTGGAACAGCCCACCAAAAACACGGATGCACAGGCGACCAGCTGGCTCGAGCAGTACAGGGCAGCCCACCCGAATATGGGTGATACGCTCGCTGTGCAGCTCAGCCTGATCACATAGGGAGATGATCATGACCTACAAACTAGGAGTTCACGTCTCCCACTGGGACACCCAGCCCCAGTGGGGGCTGCTCAAAGCCGCCGGGTTCGAGTTTGCCTACGTCAAGGCCACCGAACCGCCGCCGTACATGAGGGGCGGCTACGACCCCGATTACGCCTACAACACCAGGGAGGCCAAAGCGGCTGGCCTCCAGGTCGGAAATTTCCACTACTACCGCAACTCAGTGGATCCAGAGAAGCAAGCCCGGTTGTTTCTGGGAGCGTGCTACCTGCCCACCGATCTGCCGCCCGCGCTCGACGCAGAGGACAGGCGTCCCATCGATGGCCTAGAGGCGCGGCTGATACTGTGGCTGTCGATCGTGGCAGAGGCGACCGGTAAAACCCCGATCATCTACACGTCACCGAGCATGATCTGGGATGACATCAGGCCCAAAACGTCAACCCTGGCGAGCTACCCACTGTGGCTGGCCTGCTGGAGCAAGGAGACGCCGATCGCCCCGCCACCGTGGACCGCCTGGCACATCTGGCAGCAGGGGGACTACTACACGGATGTCGGCCGCCGGTCCGGGGTCATGATCGAGAGGATGAGCACAGAATCGGTGTGTCCGGTGACGGGGATGAGCATACCACCCCATGGGGACCCTGCAAAAACGACTATGTGAGTGCGGCCTGTTTTGGTTGGCCCTCCCGGGCGAGAGCGACGTGCTGTGCCCGGACTGCAGGGACGATCTCCGCGCGACCTCCACCCACGAGCAGAGGGCCACCCACGACCGGGCCTACCACCAGGCGCACCGGGAGCAGAGGGCCGCCTACGGTCGGGCCTACTACCAGGCTCACCGGGAGCAGAGGGCCGCCTACCAGCGGGCCTACAACCAGGCGCACCGGGAGCAGAGGGCCGCCTACCAGCGGGCTTACCACCAGGCGCACCGGGAGCAGAGGGCCGCCTACCAGCGGGCCTACAACCAGGCGCACCGGGAGCAGAGGGCCGCCTACGGTCGGGCCTACTACCAGGCTCACCGGGAGCAGAGGGCCGCCTACGCTCGAACCCACAGACAGGCCCACCGGGAGCAAGCAGCCGCCTAGGGGCGGCTATTTTTATGGCCAGTCGGCGGCGAAGCGGACGGCGGCGTCGGGCTGATTGAGCACGCCAACCAGGGTGTTACTCATCGTTTTTGCCCAGCGCTGCTGGTAGTAGCCAGCCTGGTCTCCCATGCCGTGAACGACGATCGTCGCACCATCCAGATCCAGCCCGGTGATCCGCTCCTCGAACGCAGCATATGTCCGCCGGTCAATCAACAGGTTTTCCCCCGCTACTCGTAGCCAGTGAAGCAGTTTATCGTCGCGTCCGTTGATTTTTTCCGACCGAACCGACTCTATGATGGTTAACGGACGGTTAAAGGACGGTTCGGGTGCACCTGGTGCACCGGGGGGGTGCACCTGGTGCACTGGGGGGGGTGCACCTGGTGCACTGGCCTGGAGCAGGGGGTGCACCAGGTGCACCAGTGACTCCAGCACGGGCAGGTTGAGCGAGTAGTTGACAGTGCCTCGTTTGCTCACACCCTGGCGCACGATATACCCTGCGCCCTTCAGGGCGGACAGGGCGTGGATGACTGACCGGCGAGCCAGTCCCGTTTTGCGCTCCAGCCTGGTCAGGCTGGGGTAGGCGCCCTCGCCCTCGTCGCTGGCGTGATCCGCCAGGGCCAGCAGCACCAGCTTCTGGACCGGAGCGGTCACCGTCCGGTCGCCGTCCTGGATCAGGACATCGGGGAGCTGCGCCTCGAAAACCAATGACATCACTCTAACGCTCATATTACACCTCCTGGTATAACATATTGGTACTTGACAGATGTACTAATCAGTGCTACAATCAGCACAGTGATAACCATACTTAGCCCGGCCGCAGGGTCAGAGCGGCAGAGGAGATTACGATGCATCCAGCAACAGATTTGACCCGTATCGTCGACCGCGTGCGCTACTCGGTCGGCACTGCGACGCTCATCGCAGATGACGAGTACTGGGACGGCCACAACTGGGAGCGCCACGGTCGCAATACATTTCTTTACCGCACAAAGGGCGGCCGATATTTTGTCGTCTGCCTGACCCAGTGGCAGGGTGAAAAGGATGCCCTGTATCCGGTCGACGCTGCCGAGGCAGAGCGGCTGTGGCAGGACGCGCTTAGCGAGCACTACGTCCCGTTCGAGGCGGCTTTCCCACTCGCCGAGGTCGCGGAGGCATAGTGGAGCTGCCATGCACAATTACCTGCCACTCACAAAACGCTCGAGGCGCATACTCGAGCAGACCATGCGCCACCTCACCTATGCCAGCAGAGGCCTCGACCGGCTGTCGCTGGCTGAGTACCAGCGGCTGCGTGTGGTCGTGGACCAGCGGTATCCAGCGGTTGATATGCCGGTTTTGCTGCAGGGCCTACGCTGGCTGGCTGACGCTATCCAGGTCAGACTGCAGCAGGAGGGCTAGCCATGTCCTACGACTCGCACACCGGCCGGATCCTCTGTGACATTTGCGGCTCGGAGAACCAGTCTCGCAAGTACACTTCGTACCAGGTGTGGATGAACGGATCCGTCAAACACATCTGCAATGAGTGCCACGCTCGCGGCGCATATTTTTGCCGCGCCTGTGAGGACGTGCACACCAGCCCGGATGGCTGCCCACAGCCGCCGCTGCCAGCCCAGCTAGACGGCCGTTGACTCGGCGAACTTGCGCAGGGCCAGGACGTCGGCCAGGTAGGTGACGACGTCGCCATCAGCGGTCAGCGTGAGCAGCCAGGCGCGGTACTGGGCGAGGGAGATCTGGTCGGTCATGTACTCGGCCTCGTAGGCCTGCTGACCGGCGTCGATCAGGTCGGCCAGCACCGTGCTCAGGTAGTACGGGCTGTCGATGCGGGGGATCTTGATGCGCTGCGTGGCCTGCGTGATGGCGGTCGCTCGAGCGAGCGCCTCGGTCAGGCCATCGGCGAGCAGGTCCTGGTAGAGCTGGTCCACGTCGATCACCCGCTTGGCAAACATCTCGATATGTCCGCGCACGTACTCGGCGCGGACTTTTGCTATCGCAGAGTCCTCAACCGGCGCTGGCAGATAGGCAGGGTTGGGGGCGTAGCGCAGCTGCTCGAGCTGGACGAGCTGCACACGTATCACCCGCTCGGGTATGAGCGGCTCGAGGTAGAGCTCGAGCTCGGAGGCGTTGATCTTGCCGTCACGAAACGCGGCGACCCAGGAGGCGATGGCCTGGCGGCGGGAGTTGGCCACGACCGGATCCTCGGGCGGGGGCGGGGGCTTTGGCGGGGCGGGCCGGAACCGGGTGATCTCGACCTTGATCAGCTTCTCGGCCAGGTCGTGGTCCCGCAGCACGATCGTTAATCCCAGCAGCAGATCCTCCTTGCCGATCGACCAGGCGCGGTACTGTTTGATCCACGAGTCGACCGCCTGCGTGCGGAGGCGGGTAATGTTTGGGTCCTCCTTCGGGGCGGCGACCGGTTTGGGGTTGGGCAGCTTGCGGACACGCTCGCGGGCGACGACCTGGGCGACGCGCTCGGGTTTGACGTAGATGGTGGTGAGAGCCAGGCTTAGGTCACCCTCGTTGATGGCGTCCTTGCGGTAGAGAGCGACGTACCAGTCGACCTGGTCATCCAGGTACGAGTTGAGGTAGACCAGGTCGGCAGCCACGGCGAGCTGGTGCACCTCCACGTCCGTGACGCCGTACGGCTCCAGGACTGCCCTGGCTGCCGCCTCGCTCCAGTAGGCCTCGCGCAGCATGGCGGATACCGGAGTTTTGAGCAGCGCGGTCGTGGGGGCCAGCGTTCGCTGGCGCACCGCCTCCAACAGGGGCGGAATATCCTGGTTGCGGAACCCCGCGAGCTTGAGCTTGGCAGTGACCCAGGCCAGCGGGTTGGTTTGCCAGTCCGGCACGTTTTTGTCGAACCACCCGGCCAGGTCGCCGGGGCTGCTCACGGCCGGGAAGCCGCTGGCGCAGATCTGCATGATCTGGCGCAGGTTTGGCTCGCGCCAGATGAACGGATCGTCGATGTTGGCCCAGTAGTCGGGGAGGCCGTCGTAGGCCTCGCGCAGGTTGGTGACGTGGGCGCCAAAAACCCGCTTGCGCTCCAGCTCGACGACCTCGCGCAGGGGGGGCAGGTTGGGCCGCAGCTGCTTGTTCCAGTGGTAGCGCATAGGGGTTCTGATGGCGTCGTTGATCAGCGTGCCGTAGGCGGCCTGGGTCAAGGGGCCGAACGCAGCGGCCTCGGCGACGAACGCCGAGAGTTGGGAGGCGCCGACCCAGTTGAGGGTGGGGACCAGATTCAACGCCGTCGAGACCAGATGCGCTGCCGATCCGGCGGCGATGCTCATGACGTACAGCCCACCGACCGAGGTGAGCGCCCGGGAGGGGGTCAGGGCCAGGTCGGTGCCGCAGGTGGCGGACAGCCAGGTGAGGTATGTGGCGGGGATGGACGAGATGCCCGCCCACAACGGCTTGAGGAGCGGCGGGGCAACGGTCAGCGCCGTGCCAACCAGATCCTTGCACGTGTATACAATTTTCGACACCACCAGGTAGAGCCCGGCCACGAGCAGGTTCCAGTAGGCCGTCACCGCGGTCGTGCCGAGTTGGACCAGGTAACCGGGCAGGGAGTGCTGGATCCAGTTTGCGATGGTATGTATATAGACCAGTTGGTTATTGATGTTGTGCACAGCGTTGGCGATGGCGGTCCCAATCCCGGTGCGCAGCGCGGCGAGGTGCCCCCTGAGAGACGCCTCGAGCGACCAGAGCCTGTCATGGACGTAGGCTGCCAGGCGGGTAAGCGGGTCACGAATCCAAGCGGGCAGGGACTGGTAGGCCCAGGTCAGCACGTTCGACACGGCCTGCAGCGGATTCAACAGCAGCCCGAGGCCCGCGGCCAAGGCGGACTGCAGCCAGAGAGGGAAACCATCCCGGATCTGGCCGATCAGGCTCGAGATGGTTTGCACTGGGTTTTGGATCAGCGCAGCCGCGAAACTCAGTATCGAGACTACATCGTCGCGGATTCCGGAGATGAGGTTTTGGAACGGATCCATGATGTACTGCTGCAGGTAGGGCACGGCCATGGGCAGCATGATTTCCCGTATCCACGACGAGATCGTCCAGCCGGAGACCGAGTTTAAGAGATTTTCTAGGAACCACCTGATGTCGTCGAACACGCCGGGGGCGTTGCCGACGGTCGGCAGGCGCGGCACCGAGGCGCTGGCCATGTAGACCGTGCTGGCGCAGCAGCGCCAGCACTCGGCAGACAGCTCGTAGAGACCGTCGTAGGCGGCCGGAGGAGACGGCATGGTGTTACCCCGGGTCACGATCTAGTCGATCGTGACCGACTTGGGCCCGGCGACGGCCGCCGCTGTAGCGCGCTTGCGCAGCTCCTCCTCGACGCGGGCCGGTGTGTCCTCCTCGGCCGGGAGGATGATCATGATGGTGCGCAGGGACTCGTCCATGTAGGCGTAGGCGATGTCCATTTTCCCGATCCTTTTGGGATCGGTCGAGGGGTACTCGTTGCGTCCGATCAGGTTGTAGGTTGTCATAGTAATCTCCTTTTTTGTTACTACTTTCTGGTTTTACCGTTGAGATACTGGGCACCGGCTGCACCGCCCAGGATGCCCAGGGTGGCATAGGTGAGGGCCCAGGCCTGCTCGGGGACGGGCACGCGCAGGGCGGCCAGCACGCCGATCAGGATGATCTCGGAGAGCAACACACTCCCGAGGACGAGCAGGGATAGAACGGCTTTGTTCTTTAGCATGGGAAAATCCTCTCAATCTTAAATTTCCGCCGTCACGATCACATCGTCGATCTCTGCGATCGCATTTGTTCCACCCGTCGCGCCAAGCAGGTATATATAGACATACAATCTCGGGATCGACACATCTGGTAGCGTATAGACGCCGACGGCGGATATATCATACTCCTGATTGTCATACAACAGTCGAACCCAGTGGTCTGTGGAGATGTTTGCCACGATTTTCAGCATGTGAAACGACGCGTTGGCACCGATGTCGATAGTGTAGTCTGCGCTCTCCTGCCAGTTACCCAATGCATTTTTCACATGCACTTTTGATGTAGGGTAATGCAACCTGGCGTTCAGATAGTGGACGGACGTACCGTCGTAGGTATGAAACCCGATCAGGACATTATCATAAATCGTGCTGGTGCGCACCATCACCGACATACCAAACGACGTGGCTGCACACGCCGGTATACTCATAAATGCGTAGATCCATTCGGCTGGGTCGTTGGGCGCGGTGAGACGGAGGGAGTAGCCGCCGGAAAACGCTTTAGAGGGCGTGATCGAGTGTGCACCGTTGGGGCCGTTCTGGGCGAACCCCCACCGATTAGATCCGTCCTCGAAACCCTCGAGCAGCATCACCGTGCCTCGCCGGTCAAGCCGGAAGATGCTGCCCAAGCGGGCCGCCAGCTCGGCGTTGCCGATCTGCAGCATCTGGTTCCAGGCATCAGAGCTGTCGACCACGAAGGCCGACAGACGTCCCTGGTCGTCGAGCTTGACGGTTTTCAGTGCGCCGGCGTACTCGCCCTGGAGGACGGCATACATGCTGCCGTCCGGACCCAGCAGGACGGGCAGGTAGTCGCTGTCGTGTTTGCCGAGCAGGAGAAAGGCGCGCAGCCAGTCGGGGTAGCCGGAGGTCATGTTATCTTCATCCTGAAACCGGCTATGTCAATGGTGGCGTCATCCCCGGCTGTGGCTCCGAGTACAACCAGTTTCAGTACGTCGTCGGGTCCCAGCACCCACCAGCCCTGCCTGTCATATGAGATTGCCGTAACGGGAGGGCGCAGAACGTACAGATCGACTGTGGTGCCGCCGCTCGTGATCCTGGCAGATATCTGAGTGGGAGCCGTCCCCACGTAGCGGATGAGGATGTTGGTGATGACATGGATCTCCCCAGCCGGTACGGCTGTATCTGACAGGGTGTTGGTACCAGCAGCCAGGTTTGTGTTGGTCACCGAGGAGACGTAGATCCCGGTATAGCCAAACAGCAGGGTCAGCTTGCGCCACTGGCTGCCGTCCCAGCCGCAGACACCCGGGGTCAGGTCGGCGGGTGTGGTCTGTTTGACCTCCACGTCGGCGTCCTGGCCGCCGAGCTGGACCTTGAGCAGCCCGTCTGCCGTGGCGACGAGTTTTTTCCAGGCGCTGGTCACCCAGCCCCACAAGCCGTCCTTGAAATACTCCTCCGCTGGATCAGGTATGCCGCTCATGTTGAATCTCCTGGCCCGGACCAGCCTGTAGAACGACCCAGGCTAAACATATCCGGTCGCTTTGCTAGACAATTTATCGGTTATATACCCCCATAGATAGCCAAACGATACACTAATCAGTGTATTAGCCCATATATAGGTGCTGTTTCGCCAAAAACGGGGGGTATCAGGGTAAGGGGGGGTCATTTTTAATCGCTCCTAGGGCGTTCTGTGGTCATTTTTTCCGACACTTGCGCCGGTCAGGCAAAAAACACAGGCCGTCAGCCAACCAGGGCCTGGTTGAGCTGCTGCAGCAGGCTCTCGGCGGTCACCGTCGGGGGCGTGGTCACGTCGAAGACGAAATCTACTGTGTGCTCATAGGTGTCGTCCTCGTTCCAGCCGCGCACGGTGACCTCGGTGTCAGGCTCGATGATCTCGTGCTGGCAGACCAGGTCGAACGTGTAGTCGTCCGAGTGCAGCGCGCCATCCCGGTTCCAGGGCTCGATCTGGTGCGCCTGGTAGAGGACGACGACGTGGACCAGGTTGAGGCAGCCGGGGGGGAACGTGATCAAGATCCGGGACAGGACCCCGGCGGAGATTTTGACCCGCTCCTCCACAGGAGCGGTCGAGGGCGTGCTGAACGGGATGGTCAGCGAGTAGGCGTACACCGGCACTACTCCGCGACCGGCCGGTCGGTCAGGTAGCCCAGTATCACGACGCTGCAGAGCGTGCCAGATCCAGCCGAGGCAAACTTGACCACGACCGAGTAGTCGGACGGGATCCAGATGGAGGTGGAGTAATTGTAGGTGCGTGCGTGGGTGGTGAGGACGAGGGTCTCCAGCCAGAGCTGGAGCCCGGCGCGCTCGATGCCGACGTGGGCGAGGGTGGCGTCGGTCGTGTCGTTGCGGGCGGCAACGAGCTCGATGCAGAGCAGCTGGCCAGTCTCGCCGGGCCTGGTTTTGAGGGTCAGATCGCCGGACGAGTTCGACAGGCCGGAGAGCTCGGCGATGTAGGGCGCCTTTTTAGCCATGGTCAACCTCCTGATAGCGGCGGTGCACCACTACCACAGTACATATGTTCTATATGCCCCTGGCGGGCTTCCGCCGCCAGGGGGTTAGCCAA
>Ga0315296_10003933_pt1 | contig 12303 bp, 8 predicted proteins | sample YL17G14_18_MG_FD_203921 | JGI IMG/M metagenome (GOLD analysis project Ga0315296, IMG submission 203921) | Sediment microbial communities from Yellowstone Lake, YNP, Wyoming, USA - YL17G14_18 | ecosystem: Environmental > Aquatic > Freshwater > Lake > Sediment | place: USA: Wyoming | collected... | reverse complement strand
ATACTATGCCTACTCTTTACCATAGAAGCCTCACACAACACCAAACAACCCACCAAAACCAGAAGCATAACACACTGGACAAACCTAACATGAAAACGCTAATAACGGGACAACCCCGCGCGCTAGTATTGCTGGCGCTATGGGGATTCCTATGCTACTCCTTGTTTATCACCGCAGTATTCGCAATAGACTGATCCTTCAGGTATCTGTCTTCCGCATTCCTCACAGAAACCAGTATGCTGGATTGGCCCGCCACACTTCATACAGTACTTGCTGTATGATGGATTTGTGGTTGCACAGGCTGGGCACGTCAGTGTTTTTTCTGTGGGTTTCCGTGGTTCTGATATTGCTGGTTTTGCCTCCCCCTTCTTAGCAAGCACAGGTATGTATGATGAGATCGTGTCTCGTTTAGTAACAAGTAGTAAAACTATGACAATTACGGCGAGGAGAGCCCCTCCTAGAAGGATATTATCTCTTGTTCTGGAACCATCTTGACCATCACCGGTTCCCTCATCTTCCAGAATGATTGTCTTGGGCTCTATCTTTTCTCCGTTGGGTAGTGTTAATGGTTCTCCGCGCTTTTCAGAGTCGAGTTCAAGTACAGCTATATCATCCTTCTTGGTTGAAGCATTGTAATACTGAAGGGTGCCTTCTTTAGTTGTTAATATGTGGAAATCGCCTTCTCCAATCCCCACGAGTCTTACATGGTATTTTCCTTCAGGTAGACTTACGTACCAGAAGAGATCAGTTTCTGATTTCTGATTGACGAATAGTTGACCTCCTTCTATCTCAGCGACGAGTTTTCCATTTACCAATCCAATATGTTGTCCCTTATCATTGGAAATGTCGACAGCGACTGGGCATTCGTACATCGTGCGACCATTTGGGGTCGTGATTGAGGCTGGAAGGGGCATAGGTTTGGTCTCCGGTTCAGGCTTCTGAGGCGGAAAGAAGGGCTCGCCCTTTGGCGTTCCCGTTTCCGGAGGCACAGTATATTTGATTCCCAATTCTTTTAGCTCTAGATTCCAGTATACCGCCCCGCCTACTGTAGGAAAAGCCCACTCGAACGGGTCAGCTTCTTTCCATTCCGGGTTCCCGTAGGCATTCATATAAATTCCCTCATAAGGTGGGGATAATTTGGCGTAGAAATAGCAGAAATCTGTCAGAGTGAAACTTTCGGGTCTCTGTTGAGGCCAAGGATCCAAAACTATGTTCTCACCATGGAAAGCCCAATCTTCCTTCTGCCAATAATTGTATAAGACCACAGCATGGTGCTCGTTGCCAAACAATGATGTTATCAGTCCCGCACATCGAACGATTGGTCCATAATCCATTCCTCTGAGCAGACCCCTTTCTTCGTCGCTGTAACCAATGCCAAACCTCAGCTTTGTCAAGAATTTCAGAGTTTTAGAGGTGTAAGCAGGACAGTTGAATCCATTGCTGATCGTGACAAGCGCACGCGCGCGAATGACATTCTTACAGAACTGGACATTATTATATGCGCCATATCCCATGTCAGCCAGATCTGAGTCCGGCCTGAGCTTATGATAGGAGAGGCTCACGTTTTCCCGATTAGGTGGGATGCAATCGCTTTTCTTGAAAAGCCCTATGATTCCAGTAAATTGTTCTTGAGTAGGTTCCTTGACTCCTGGTTCTGGGGCAGTGAATGTAATCGTGTCTGTGATTCCTAGATATTGTCGAAAATCGTAGGTTGACGGGTCCACGCCTACCTTGATAATATATGATCCTGCCAGATAAGGTGCGAAAGGCGTAAATGAGTATGACCCGTTTGGCCCTGTTTTGATGCGTCCTGCATCACCGGCGCCAAAGGCGATTGACTTACTTAATCCGTTTGGAAACGTAAAGACTGCCACAAATCTGACTTCTTTGACGACTTCGTAGCTTCCCCCTCTGTACGTATTCGTCTTGTCGTCATAGTTGTATGTGCCTTGGACCAACTTTTCTATCTTCACAGTTAACAGGACTCTCTCACCAGATTCGTACCGCTTATCTTCCCTATCACACGCTATCGAGATTTTCATTGGTGGCTCTCCTTCTGTTGGAGGAGGTGATGGGAGACTCCCAAGTGCTATTGATAACCGATCAAACCATTTTCTGAGTGCTTTTGGTCCTGCATCTTCACACGGAGTGAAGGGATCCAATACAGTAATCCTGTTGCCGTTTTCTGGATACGAGTTTGGCCAGTTCCCCTCATGCCAACCCATAGAGAAAAGAATGACGGCGGATTGAATTCTAAACGCTGCGTACATCGTTTTTTCAATTGGCGTATAGCCTTCCCCAGTGGTTGAGGCGACTATGATCCATCCGGTGGATTCCTCACCATATTTCTCTGCTTCTTGCTCTGTAATTGTCCACTCTTTTCCCAACTTGTTCTTTTGTCCAGATTTTGTCTCTTCCTTGAGTTTTTCCATTTTGGAAATGATTTGAGTGTACACTGCGGACGAAGCGGTTTCATCGCTGTATATGAATATTCCAGCGCTCATACCTTCGCCAGCTGTTACTGCTATCGTTATCTGTTCGTCTCCATCTGGGTACGTAGTCTTAAGCCTGATTTCACGAGAATAAGCTGACACGTAATCACATTGCGGTTTCATGCTTGTCTCAAGCCCAAAATACCCCAATGCGGATGTCAGGAAGATGAAGCGTTTACTCAGAACGAACTCTCCTGTCCTGATTCTTTCCGTAGAGGTGCTTTCAAAATTCTGAGCTCCTTCAGAATTGCGACCCGTGGCATATTCACGCAGCTCTTTCGGCAAATCATCTGGACTGAAGCCTAGCTTCGAGCAGTCAAGCTGAGTCTGAGCCAAGACGCATGGTATGTTCAAGAGTAGATTGAATAATAGAAAAGCCACTATTGATCTGTGAAAAACTCTGAAATCACCAGAATCTAGCATCAGCTGTTTCTCCTGTACGTGCGCGTATCAATATTGCTTTATTGATTACAAATAAAAAACTTCGTACAACAACAATCTTCTTGTAGACTTTAACTATAGATAGTGAGCACCGCACGCGTAAAACAAATTACCTTACGGTTAACTCTTACCGTTAATTTCTGCGAGAATTAGCGAGCCCATCATGTGTGGTGCTCACCAAGGAACCCACACCACCAGAGAAATTCATCATCTCTCGAGTCTTGCTCAAAGTACTAGCGCATTCGAATCTAAACTGTAATAAAGGACTGGCTATCACGGTTCTTTAGAGGTGATCTAGTGTTGGTCCAGGTTGGTGAAAAATATAGGTGTGATATTTGTGGTAATGAGGTCACCGTTACCAAGGCCGGCAAAGGTGTTCTGGTTTGCTGTGGACAACCCATGAAACTGCTAAAATAGAGCACGCTTGTTTTGAAAGAAATATTCCACTCGGAATACTGATGGCACAGATTTATTAATGATCTATCTGGGCATTTAGACCAACAAAGGGTTGCCAGTAATGTCCAATATAGTCCTAGACGAACTGAGGCAGAAACCTCTACAAGAACAGAGGACAGAGATCTGCGAACGCAAAGGCCTAGGCCATCCAGATACGATATGCGACGCCGTTATGGAAGAGGTCTCTAAGGCCCTTAGCATGGAGTACATTAAAAGATTCGGCTCAATAATGCATCACAATGTAGACAAAAGCCTCCTAGTAGCTGGAGAGACTGAAATCGCATTTGGTGGAGGTAAGGTTCTAAAGCCGATGCTTCTGGTTTTTGGAGACCGAGCAACCTTTACCGTCGGTTCTGAAACCATCCCAGTAGAAGAGATCACTATAAAGACCACCAAAGAATGGATAAAAAACAATCTAAGATTGGTAGACCCAGAAAAACACATCAAATATCAGGTTGAGTTGAAACGAGGCTCTCAAGCCCTAACGGACATCTTCCAAAGAAAAGAAAAATTTCTTGGAGCCAATGATACTTCAGCTGCCGTAGGTTTTGCTCCCCTGACACCAACTGAGCAGATCGTTAGAGACACTGAATTTTTCCTCAATGATGCTCTATTCAAGAGTGATTTTCCCGAGACTGGAGAAGATATCAAAGTGATGGGTCTAAGAGAAGATGATACACTACACCTTACAGTTGGAATGGCATTCGTAGATAGCTACATTGATAGTGAAGCCAAATACTTCCGATTAAAAGAAGAAGTTCTTGATGAGATCAAGAAATATGTCGAACCCAGAGTCAAAATGAAGGTAGAAGTAGATCTCAATACTGCTGATAGGCCAGGTCGAGGCTTGGGCGGGTTGTACCTTACCGTGCTTGGGACATCAGCTGATGGCGGAGATTGTGGCCAAGTGGGAAGAGGTAACCGCGTCAACGGGATAATCCCGCTGAACAGACCCACATGCTCCGAGGCAGCCTGTGGCAAGAATCCTGTAAGTCACGTAGGCAAGATCTACAATCTCTTGACCTACAAGATAGCAGAAGAAGTCTATGAGAAAGTCCCGGGCGTGAAAGAGGTATACGTATGGCTTCTTAGCCAGATAGGGAGACCAATAAACATGCCAAAAGTGGCCTCTGCTCAACTGGTTCTAGAACCCAACACTAGGATGAAAGACGTCGAAGCGCCTGTGAAAGAGACTATTCAAGCTCAGCTTGATACGATCGACAAGTTCTGCATGGAACTAGCATACGGAAAGATAAGAACGTGCTGAAAGCCTTCAACTAAATTTGAGGGGCGTTAATAGCGCCCTATCTTTTCTTTACCTCGTCCAAGACCAGCTGACAGCTCCAGTACTTAGAACAGTAGACTGTACAATATTCGGGGTCGGGGCCGCCGCATTTTCCATCGTTAACGTATGGCTTCAAATGAAGACCGAAATTGTTGTGATTGCCGGGGGATGGCTCCGCATAAGATTCGTTGCTCTTTCTTCGCCAGTCACCCAAGACAGGGAAGCTAGTAAACATGTGGCATGCTGGGTGGTTCCTGCTAACCTCCATCTCGGTCTTGGGACAAAATCCGCTTTTGCATTTGCTGAAGGTCTCGCACTCACCGCAAATTTTACCTATGTTGTTTGATACTAGGCTTGTAGACTGGTTTAGCCTAAAAGGTCTATTAGCCGTCTGGAACCCACCCAAACAGTTGTGATTGAAGAATTCATTATAGACATTCTTTATACGAAGATGTCAAGCGAGCGTATTTGCCCAGAAATATGTTGAGCCATTCTTGAGCTAAGTTGGTGCCTCACCCAACAAGAAATAAGGCTAGATGTACTCCTTGAGACGAATAGAGAATTCTCAATAAGCATGGTGAACTGATGATTATGAATCGATCTATCGCAGATTGCGAATGGAATTGTGAGTGACTCCCTTGCCTGAAGTTCTTGATGCTGCAAAGAAGATACTCAGCTACTCTCTGCGAGGCGGTATGATTTTTCTAGTCTCAACATTTCTCTTCTCAATGTTTTTGGGTTTCTTTATAATGTTGATAAGTCCGGGTGGTAGCAGTTTCAGTCAGAATGTTCTGGAAGGCTTTCCACTCGGTCTTCTAGTTCTGTTTGTCGTCAAGGTTCCGGTAAGAACTACTTACGGAATAGCATTCATTTTCTTGTGGGCAATTTACCTCATCTGTTTCGCGATCGTATGGAGGACCAACGGAGGGTTCGTCAATGCTTTGAAGTTCAGGACTCCCGGGCCCGCCATCTCAGCCAGATGCAACTTTCTGTTTCTTTATCCAGCACTCTCAAGTTCACTTTTAGTCCTAGTGGTCTTGATTCAAGGCTTCCAGGAAGCTTCTGGGGTTCCCACGGGCTCCATTGAGTTCAAGGATACATATAGAGGTCTCTTTGAGCTGACATACTCACCGCTCTTTGAGGAGCTTATGTTCAGGATATCACCATTCGTTCTCTACTGGGCGGTTCGACTGGGTCTACTGTTTGCACGAAGGGGAATCTGTGATCCGATAGTTTACTCTCGCGCCCTTCTTTCTTCGATTGCCTTTCCCGACCGTGCCAAGGAGAATCTCGGACTAGTCAATGTCAGGACACTCGGGATTAGAAGAGGAATCGCATTGGGGGAATGGGTTTTGATACTCCTGACTTCTATGATCTTTGGCTTAGCTCATTATCTGTCAGGTTCTGGATGGGAGATAGGAAAGATCTCCTCATCCTTCGTAGCGGGACTAGTATTTTCCATTGCGTATCTGACTTTTGGATTTCCTGCGCCAATACTACTCCACTGGTTCTTCAATTACTACTTCTATGTGTATGAGGTCGCAGCTCAGAACTACCACTTCCTCTTCAAGTCCCTGGGAGACATCATAGAGTATACAGTCCAAATAGTGGGAGGGGCAGTACTTGTTATTCTATCAATCCCTGTTCTGAGAAGGATCACAGGCAAATTTGCCGCGACAGCAAACTTGGAGACCAATACTTGATGCTGGAGAAGTGGTTTCTCGGCGTCTTGACATCCGAAAACATCTCTGAGGGTGGGTTTTGACTAACGATCAAATGGTGTTTCTAGGTACAGGTGGAGGGCGCTTTGCAATGGTTACTCAGAAACGACGGACGGGCGGCATCCGAATAATGGGGTCATCAAACATACAGATTGACCCTGGTCCTGGGTCAATCGCATACTCAAATCAGCTCAACCTAGATCCGACCAAAGTAGACATGCTATTAGTCTCTCACTGCCATCCTGACCACGATAGCGATTCAGAGGTATACGTTGAAGCTATGACTAATGGAGGAACACGAAAGAGAGGTATACTCATAGCTGCGAAAGGAGTTATTCGAGGGAACAGCGTCTGTGAGCCCCGAATATCCACCTATCATAGGGACATGATCGGGAGAATTGCTGAGGTAACCCCCGGAGATACAGTCGATCTTGGTTTCATCAAGATCAAAGCCGTAACTGCCAAGCACGGGGATCCGGACGCTGTAGGCTTCAGGTTGAAACTTCCATCGGGGGAAATAGGTTATTCTTCAGACACCGAGTATTTTGAGGGTATCGAAGAACAGTTCAGAGGCGTCAAGTTATTCGTCTTGTGCGTTCTCCGTCCCAGAGGTGCCCCAATAAAAGGTCATCTGTGCACAGATGAGGCAATTAAGATCCTCAATGAGCTGAGGCCTGAACTTTGCGTCATAACTGGATTTGGAATGCGAATGATATACTCCAACCCAGAGAACGAGGCCAGATTCATAGAGGAATCAACCAAAATCAAGACTATTGCTGCCAGGGACAACATGAGATTGAACTTGGAGGAAAAGGAGGAAAACCGAAAAAAGCAACAGTCTTTAGGAGGATTCCTTGAATAGCGATTGCTAATAGGCTTCAGAGCATTTGGAAATGCTTTTGAGGGAATCCGAGTTAGCGTCAGATTCGATCAAGCTGAGGTAGCACTGAATCAAATGTCAAACGATCGGCCCACAACAGAAATGCCTAAGGCCTACAACCCTGCTGAAAGCGAAGCTAAGTGGCAGCGTTTCTGGACCGACTTGAAACTCTATGCCTTCGACCGGCTCGATAAGGACCGACCGACATACAGTATAGATACACCTCCACCCTACCCCAGCGGCGATTTTCACATGGGCAATGCCCTAAACTGGTGTTACATCGATTTCGTGGCAAGATACAAGAAACTGAGGGGTTTCAACGTCCATTTCCCCCAGGGTTGGGATTGTCACGGCCTGCCAACGGAGGTAAGGGCAGAGAAAGCGTACAAAATAAGAAAAAGAGACGTCTCAGTCAAAGAGTTCAAGGAACTATGCATCAAACTCACAAATGAATACATAGAGAAGATGAAGAGGGCGATGAAGGCCATGGGGTTCTCCATGGATTGGAGCCTAGAATACCGGACAATGGATCCCTCATACTATCGAGCTACCCAACTCTCGTTCTTGGTACTTTACGGGAAAGGCTACATCTACCGGGGGGAGCACCCCGTGAACTGGTGTCCCAGATGCGAGACGGCGATAGCAGAAGCAGAGGTCACCTACCTTGAACGAGAGAGTGAACTGAATTACATAATTTTCGGCTCCGGAGAAAGCAGGATCCTGATCGCTACGACACGACCGGAGCTTCTTCCTGCATGCGTTGCTGTAGCAGTAAACCCAAACGATGAACGATACAAGTCAAGAATTGAAACTGAGGTTGAAGTGCCATTAGTGGGGCGCAAGGTCAAGATAATAGCAGACGGAGACGTTGACCCAGACTTTGGAACTGGGGTCGTTATGGTTTGCACTTTTGGCGACAAAACAGATGTCAAGTGGCAGAAAAAATATGACCTCCCAGATATCTCCCTGATAACCGAAGACGGACACATAAATGAAGCTGGCGGAAAGTACAAAGGTCTCAGCATCAAGGACGCAAGATCATCCATTATTACCGATCTCAAAGGCAAAGACTTGGTAACAAAGACGGACAAGATAATACAAAGCACTGGTGCCTGCTGGCGATGTGATACCCCAGTCGAGATAATCTCCAGAATGCAGTGGTTCATGAAAACCAGACCGATGATCAAAGATGTCTTGGATTGGACAGAGAAGGTGAACTGGATTCCCACGTTCTCTAAGCACAGGATGACCGACTGGGCACGGTCTCTGGATTGGGATTGGGTGATCTCCAGACAAAGGATATTCGCGACCCCTATCCCAGTCTGGTATTGCAGGAATTGCGGGCAGGTTCTTGTTGCGGAGCGCGAATGGATCCCAACCGACCCACGGTTCGAACCACCCAGAGCAGCCAGGTGTTCAAGATGCAGCTCAAGTGAGTTCATTGGAGAGAATGACGTAATGGACACATGGATGGATTCATCAATCACATGTCCTGTCCACGCCGGCTGGCCTGATGATGAGGAATCAATGAGGAGGCTCTTTCCAGCAGACCTTCAACCCAACGGCCTTGACATAATCAGAACATGGGACTACTACCTGATGGTAAAGAATCTGGCCCTCTTCCAAAAGGCGCCATACAAGACCGTTTTAGTCAATGGCATGGTCAGAGGTGCTGACGGAAGAATGATGCACAAATCCTTCGGCAACTATGTGGAAGCATACGAGGCGATAAGCAAGTATGGAGCCGATCCTTTGAGGCAATGGGCCGCGGGAGGTGCAGCCACGGGCTACGACCTACCATTCAATTGTAGCGAGGTAGAATACGGGAAGAAATTCCTGACTAAGCTGTGGAACGCGGCCAGATTCGCACTGTCAAACCTGAAGGACTTTGACATGACAGACAGCGAACCTGAGCCAATTGACCAATGGATCCTAAGTAAACTGGAGATCCTCACAATCTCTGCAACAGAAGCGTATGAAAACTTCCAGTTCAACACAGCCCTCGACGGTATCCGTAAGTTTACGTGGCACGTATTCTGTGACCAATACCTTGAAGCTGTCAAGCACAGGCTCTACAGTACAAATGGTTCGGTGGCTAAGCGGCGAAAGGCAGCCCAATACGCATTGAATCGGTGTCTACTAAGGATAATACAGCTACTGGCCCCGATATGCCCTCACATAACTGAGGAGATCTATCAGAATACGCCAAGTTTCAAGAATGGCCCGAGAAGCATACATCTACTACCTTGGCCACAGCCTGACTCAAAGATGGTCAACGAAAAGGCAGAACGCGATGGTGATGTGATATTGGCTTTGGTATCAGAAATAAGACGCAGAAAGTCTGAACAACAGATCTCTCTCAAAGCACCAGTCAAGAGCATACAGATCTACGCTGACAAAGAATACTTGGAAGCAATAAGCAGATGCCGAGAGGACATAGCTAACATAACGCATGCCGATACCCTCGAGGTCAAGCCTTTAGCCGAGAATACTCAAGGCAAGGAAATTCAGAACTATCCCACAATCAAGATCATCATCAATATTTAGACAAAGCAAAGATAAAATAGCAGGGACTTGAGGATCCTTCTCAGCAGGTTCAGTAATAGAGTAGAGGATAAGAAACAATGAAGATAAATGAACTCAAACCCGGTATGAAACAAGTTGAACTCCAAGGTAAGATCGCAGACATCGGTGAGACAAGAGATGTCATGACCAAATTTGGCGAGCCCGGACGAGTGGCAACTGCAACACTGCAGGATGATTCTGGCACGATCAAACTGTCACTGTGGAACGAGATGATAGACACCGTGAACGTGAACGATGAAGTGAAGATAGAAAACGGCTACGTCACCAGCTTCAGAGAAGAATCCCAACTTAACGTAGGCAGATACGGAAAGCTAACAGTCGTGAAGTGAAGCAACCCCATTCTATCTGGCAGAAGAAGCGCGCGCTTCACTGAGTGATCTGAGAAAAGCTATGGAAGATTGCCTATGGCAAAAAGAGCGAAGACTGTTCACGGAATGTTCCTTCCCAGAGCCTATTTTGTGACTAACGGTCAAGGGACAAGCACCGAATCGCACCTGAACGCTTTTGATGATGCTCTTAGTGAGGCTGGAATTGATGAATGCAATATTGTCTATATTTCATCGATAATACCTACCGATGCGATCGAAGTCAAACGGACGCGCATCACACCTGGCACCATAACCTTCGCAGTCGTTGCCAGAATGGATGGGGATGAGGGGGAAGTCATCGGCGCTGGCATAGGGTACACAAAGTGCCGAGACAGAAAGGGAGCGTCTTACGGATTCGTCGCAGAAAACCATGGATACAAAGATGAGGATACAATTACCTCCGAACTCTTCAAGAGGATGAAAAGAATGGCTTCTGACAGAAACATGTCTCTAATCGATCCGAAAGTTCTTGTGAGAAGCATTCGTGTTCCGAAGGATCGATATGGTTGCGTAGTTGTTGCATTGGTATACCTCCCCTTCACAGCTGAGATAGGCGAGCGAATCCAATGGACAGGCGAAGGGTAGCATTTGGAATCACTTAGCATGCACATCGAAGGTTATGGTGAAACACTCCAAAGTACATTCGAACTCGGCCTCGTGAAGACACACCTCAGAAATAATGGTGCGAATACCGTAATGGTGGATTGGCGCCGGGAGAGGGATTCGAACCCTCGCGGCCCGTAAGGGCCACAGGCTTACTTTGATGGATCACTCAAGGCTTACGCTAGCGCGCGCTCTGCGCCTCTTGACCCTCATAGGTTTGAAGTTGATCCGCTCGGCCATCCCGGCTACTAGTGGGTTGCAAATGCTGTCGTATAAAATCGTTTAGTACTTACATTGAACTAGCAAGAAAGCCCACCCCTGAAGGGGTGGGATGAATTGCGACCAGAGTGAGACGTTTGGGGCTTAAATGTCTGGTGCTTCAATAGTAATGCTGGTAGTTTCATGCAGAGAACCAACACCTTCATCCTTGATCCAACGGTGGAGCAAGAGAGGATTCTGAGGGATAAAGCTACCAACTGTGCTAGACTTTGGAATGAGGCAACCTACCGTAAAAGACAGGCATACATGAACTATCAACCCCTAGATTGGGAGTGCAAAGACCTCTACCAGAAACATTCCTCATTGATTGATTCAGCGACAACACAACAAATACTCAGGAAGAGCAACGAATCATGGAGAAGCTTCTTCACATTAAAGCAGCTGGAGCGAGAAGGCAAACTTCCACCGAACATTAAGAAGGTGTGTACGCCTGGATACTGGAAGAGAGATGGAAAATACAGGCTAATGATGGTTCTGAGGAATGATTGCTATAGTGTAAAGGATGGAGTGATGAGACTACCAAAGAAGTTGAAAATAACCATCCGAGGCAAGCCAAAATGGAGCGGAAGACAGGGAAGAGCCGAAGTCATCCATGATGATTTGGATGAAAAGTGGCGTGTCTTTCAGGCTGTAAATGTGAAGCCATTATTCAAGCCGCAAGGCTCCAAGACATGCTACATCGACCTTGGCATTATCAACCTGTTCACCATCTGGCTTGAAGGATGGAGACAACCAATAGCATTCAGCGGGAGAAATCTGCTGTCTGACTGGTGGCACTGGAACAAGAGAATAGCCGACTGCCAGAGTGTACTTGAAACAATTAATGGCAAGAAGAGTTCGAAGCGACTCAGCAGATTGTATAGGATGAGACAACGGAGATTCCGACAAGCCATCAACACTATGATACGAAACATAGTGATAGACCTCTATGACCTAGGGGTTTCAAAGATTGTTATTGGCAACCTAACAGGCATAAGAGAGGGCAATGATAAGGGTAAGAAGAGTAACTCGATGATCCATAACTTCTGGAGCTTCAAATACATCATTCAAAGACTAAAGTGTACAGCACAGGAATACGGCATAAGAGTGAAAGAAGTCAGCGAGTACAAAACCTCATCAATATGCATAAGATGTGGCTCAGAAAACATTGAGAGAAAAGGCAGACTCTTCAAGTGTCTAGAATGTGGATTGG
>Ga0315296_10003932_pt1 | contig 12303 bp, 9 predicted proteins | sample YL17G14_18_MG_FD_203921 | JGI IMG/M metagenome (GOLD analysis project Ga0315296, IMG submission 203921) | Sediment microbial communities from Yellowstone Lake, YNP, Wyoming, USA - YL17G14_18 | ecosystem: Environmental > Aquatic > Freshwater > Lake > Sediment | place: USA: Wyoming | collected... | reverse complement strand
GACGCGCCCGACGCCGCTCGCGTCGGGCAAGCTGCTTGCCACGTTCAGCGCTGACTGGAAGATGCCGCAGTCGCTCGGCATCTGGTCGCTCGGTGCCGCCGGGCCATCGTCCGGGCCGGCCACGCAGAAGATCGTGTTCCCGACCTCGCGCAGGGGATTCCCGGCCGATGCGCACGCCGAGCCGCAGCTCATCCTCACGAAGGCCGCCGACGGCCTCGAGATCCACAACCAGCTCTTCCTGCCGAAGGATCTCAAGGCCGGCGAGAAGCGGGCGGCCATCATCTTCGTGCACGGAGGGCCGGTGCGGCAGATGCTGCTCGGCTACCACTACATGCAGTTCTATCACTGGGCGTACGCCATCAACCAGTGGCTGGCCAGCGAAGGCTACGTGGTGATGTCCATCAACTTCCGGCTCGGTGTGGGCTATGGCCGGTCGTTCCGCGCCGCGCCCAACGGCGGCGCCGCCGGCAACAGTGAGTACCAGGACGTGGTGGCCGGCGCCAAGTACCTGCAGACGCGCGCCGACGTGGATCCCGAGCGCATCGGGATCTGGGGGCTGTCCTACGGCGGCGTGCTCACCTCGCAGGCGCTCGCGCGCAACTCCGACATCTTCAAGGTGGGCGTGGATCTGGCGGGCGTGCATCTCTGGGGCAGCTCGCTCGATCCCGAGGCCGTCTCGTACAAGTCGTCAACCATTGGCGCCATCGACGGGTGGAAGTCGCCCGTGCTGCTCGTGCACGGAGACGACGACCGCAACGTGGCGTTCCAGCAGACGACGGGCCTCGTGCAGCTGCTGCGGCAGCGGGACGTGTACTTCGAGCTCATCGTGTTCCCCGACGACACGCACGAGTCGATGCTGCACAGCCGGTGGATGTACACGCTCGGGCGGATGGACGCGTTCTTGAAGAGGTTTCTCGAGCCGAATCGACAATGAGGGGTCCGCGCCGCCTCACCCCTTCGGCTTCAGTAGCTCCTCGACCGGCGGGTCGCCGCGGAGCGGCGCCATCTCGGGCGCGGTGGAGGCACCTGCGGCCAGCCGAAGTAGTCGAGCGTGGCGCCTCATCCCAGCCGAGGGAGAACAGCGGCGCTGCCCGCACCCGCGCCATCAAGGTCGCGCTCGCGTCAGCACGCCGCCGAGCGGAGGAACCGCTCGAGCGCCTCGAGGCGGGCGACCGTGCGCGCCCGCCCGAGGACCGCCACCACGTCGAAGAGACTGGGGCCGACGGCCTGCCCGGTGACGGCGATGCGCGTCGGATGGATCAGCGCTGCCGCCTTGAGGCCGCGCTCGTCCGCAACCCTCCGCAGCGCCGCCTCGACGGTCGCCGCATCGAAGGGCTCGGCGGCGGCAAGCGCCACTCGGAGCGCCTGCACGTGCGCCTCGAGGTCCGGCGCGGCGAGGTGCTTGCTCGCGGCCTCGGGATCATAGGAGACCGCGTCGGAGAAGAAGAAGCGCCCGCGCTCGACGAAGTCGGCCGGCTTGTGCGCCCGCGGCTTGAGCAGATCAATCACCTGGCCCATCCACCCGCGCTCGGCCCCCAGGTACGCGTCCTTCCAGAGGCCCGCCGCCCGAAGCATGGGCGCAATCCGGCGCGCGATCTCGTCAGCCGCCATATGGTTGATGTGCTGGCTGTTGAACCAGTCGAGCTTGGCGGCATCGAATACCGCATTGCTGCTGCTGATGCCCTCGAGCGAGAACGCCGCTACCAGCGCGTCCCGCGTGAAGAACTCCTGGTCGTTGGCCGGTGACCAGCCCAGCAAGGCAAGGAAGTTCACCATGGCCTCCGGCAGGAACCCCTGGCGCTCGTACTCCATCACCGACGTCGCCCCATGCCGTTTGCTCAGCCGCCGTTTGTCAGGGCCAAGAATGAGCGGCACGTGCGCGAACTGCGGCAGCGGCGCGCCGAACGCGCCGTAGAGCAGCACCTGCTTTGGCGTGTTCGACACGTGATCGTCCCCGCGGACCACGTGCGTGATGGCCATGTCGATGTCGTCGACGACGACCGACAGGTGATACGTCGGATGGCCGTCGGACCGCAGGACGACGAAGTCCTCGATGTTCGCGTTGTCGAACGCCACCGGCCCGTGGACAAGGTCAAGGAAGGATGTCCGCCCGGTCGGCACCCGGAAGCGGATGGCGCGCGGCGTCGCTTCGGCCTCGAGCCTGGCGATCCCCTCGGCTGACAGGCGCGCGCACCGCCGGTCACACTTCAGGGCCTGATCGCGCTCGGCTGGCGTGCAGTAGCAGTAGTAGGCATGGTCGCCCGTCACGAGGCGCTCTGCGGCCGCGCGGTACCGCTCGAGGCGTTCCGACTGGAAATACGGGCCGTGCGCGCCGCCGACGTCCGGCCCCTCGTCCCAGTCGAGGCCGAGCCATCGCATCCCGTCCACAATACCCGTGACCATCTCCCACGACGAGCGCTCCGCGTCCGTGTCTTCGATGCGGAGCACGAACACGCCGCCGTGGCGGCGGGCAAACAGCCAGTTGAACAGCGCCGTGCGGGCGCCGCCCACGTGCAGGTAGCCGGTGGGCGACGGGGCGAAGCGGAGGCGGGGAGGCATCAGAGTAGGATTCGGGGGTCGGGAATCAGGAATCGGGGTGTGATGGCCGCTCACTCTGGCTCCAGGCTGGTGGCACCACTCCGCCGCGACGCCGGGTTGTCGCGCGTCGCGAGCGGAACGCCCTGAATCCTGATTCCTGAATCCCGATTCCCACGAGTGTCTGAGCTGGCGGTGAGGCAGGGATTCGAACCCTGGATACAGGTTTTAGCCCGTATAACGGTTTAGCAAACCGCCGCCTTCAGCCTCTCGGCCACCTCACCGGATGCGACTTTCCTCGGGATTCCGCGATTGCGGCCCGCCGCAAGGGGCGGGCGAGCAGCGAATTGTGCCCGAAAGCGCGCCCCTCCGAGTGCCGAAGCCGGCACGCCGCCTCCCGCAGATCCCCGTAGGCCAGAACATTATAGCGTTCGAAGGCGCTCCCCGTCTCGCTGTCGATGCACGCGCTCTGCTATGTCAACCGGCGGCATGTCGGCATGACGTTGTGCCACCCTCACGCGCGTGTCGCTCGTCACCATCGACCGCGTCCGGTCGCTCACGCCGAACGGATCCAGAGCATCGGCGATCCTTCATGTGTGGGGCTTCTTCTGGCGGTGTTGTGTGGATCGTCGAGGATAACGTGGGCCGGTGTCAGCAACGACGCGGCCGGCGTCTTTAGGTTCAGTCGGGATGTCCAGACAGTGATAAACAAAACGTAGAAGGCCCACGAGACAAAGGCTTATTGCATCTGAAATATCATTGAATGATAATACCAATGCATAACACCTACCCAGGGTGGGCGAAATGCGCAGGAATCATCACCTGAAGACGCTCGGGCCTCAAGCGGCCAAGCTCATCACGACGCTCCACGAAGAGCGGCAACCGCTGTTTTCGCTCCGCGACGTGGAGCAGATCACCCGTCTTGCGCCGAAGTCCGCTCGAAACTTCGCAGCCACTCTCGTTCAGCGCGGGATCGCCACACGCCTGAAAGCCGGGCTGTTCATCCTGGTCCCGTTCGAGCTCGGCCGCGAGCGCGAATACCTCGGCAACCCGTACCTGGTCGCAAGGGCGCTCGCCGTTGGAGACCCCTACTTCCTCTCGCACGCGTCAGCTATGGACCTTCACGGGATGCTGACGCAGCCCCAGCTCGTCGTCTACGTCACGACGCCTCGCGCTGTTCGCGGCCGGACGATCCTCGGCACGGAGTTCCGCTTCGCCCGGTGCAAACCCGAGCACCTCTTCGGCACCGTGGGCCACTGGATCGACAAGACTGAGAAGGTTGTCGTGAGCGACCTCGAGCGCACCGTGATCGACGGGCTCAAGCAGCCCCAGTTCTGCGGCGGGTTCTCTGAGGTCGCCAAGGGCTTCTGGATGCGGCGTCACGACGTGGATGCCGGGCGCCTTGTCGACTATGCGCTGCGCCTCGACGTTGGCGCGGTGATCCGGCGGCTCGGCTTTCTGCTGGAGGTCTGCGGCATTGACGCCCCTGCTGATCTGGAGCGGCTGCGCGCGCGCCTGACCGCGACGTACGACTTGCTCGACCCAACACTCCCTGCCGAGGGCAGGCGCCTCGCGCGCTGGCGCCTCCGCGTCAACGTGACCCCGGAAGAGATCGAGACTCTTCGGAGCGCCTGATCGAATGATCCCCCAACGAAACCTCTCGCTGCTCTCCAATCGACTGGCTCGCGAGGGCGGACGCAGGATTCCGGAGGCTGTGCTCGAGCGCGACTACTGCCTCGCCTGGTTCCTTGTGGGCCTCTCGCGCTCGCCACTCCGGGAGAGGCTCGCCTTCAAGAGCGGCACCGCCATCAAGCGCTGCTACTTCGGCGACTACCGCTTCTCTGAGGACCTCGACTTCTCGCTCATCCAGGAGGTCTCATTTGATGCGATCCGGGCGGAGCTCGATCCTCTGTTCGAATACATCCGGCACGCTTCTGGCATCGCGGTGCGCTACACACGGGACGATCGCGAAAGCCACACGAACAGTTACACGTTCTACCTGGCGTACGAAGGGCCCCTGCCCACGCGATCCGCAAACGAAGTGAAGGTCGACATCACCATCCGCGAGCGCTTCGTCTTGCCGCTCGCAGAGCGGGCTATCCTCCGAGGCTACGAAGCGTACGAGGACCTCCCCGACGGCGCGGTCGTGCGTGCGTACTCACTTGCGGAGATCGCCGTAGAGAAGATTGTCGCGCTCGGCGATCGCGCCCGCAACGAGCCTCGTGATCTCTACGACGCCTGGTATCTGACGAGCGAAGGGCGTGTCGATCTCCGTAGCCTGACGGGAGAGGTCGAGCGCAAGATGGGGTTTCGTGGCCGCTCGCTCACCACACTCGGCGAGGAGTTTCGCAGGAAAGAGCCACGCTTCAGGAAGCTCTGGAAGGCACGGCTCGCCCCACAATTGGCGCGCCTTCCCGAGTTCGACGGCGTGTTCCGCGCCGTGCAGCGGAGCCTTCGTCAGGCCGCGTTGATGGGTTGACCCTCATCACCGCCTGGCCCGGTCGCAGGACTTCGGCCATGGCACGTCGGCGCCGAGCGCCGGCGCGGCGTCCGACTGTCGAACCGGGCGATGTCGAAGTCGAGCACCTTGACGGCGCCGCCTCCGCTCAGGATGATGTCAAGGGACGCAAGAGCCAGAAAGCGCGTATGGAGAGTATGAGTGACAACTCGACGACCACGCCCCGCAAACCCGGCCGGTTCTTCAACGCTCCCCGGGTGGTGACCGGCGTCGTAACCGCGGCTGAGATACGACTCGTGGTGCGGATGGCGAAGCGCATGCCCGCCTGGGTCAACTCCGATCACATGACGGCGCTCGGCGCAGTGGCCATGTTGCTGGCCGGCCTGTCATATTGGCTGTCGCGGTGGCACCCCGTCGGCCTTGTCCTTGTGATCATCTTTCTCGCGATCAACTGGTTCGGCGACGGTCTGGATGGAACGCTGGCGCGCGTCCGAAACCACCAGCGGCCCCGCTACGGGTTCTACGTGGATCATGTGGTGGATGCCGTCGGCACGGTGTTCCTCGTCGGCGGCATGGCGCTGTCGGGATTCATGAACCCACTGATTGCGCTCGGGCTGCTCGTCGTCTATTCCACGCTCGCGATTGAGGCGTACCTGGCTACCTACACGCGGGGCGTGTTCCAGATTTCGTTCTGGGGATTCAGCCCGACAGAGCTGCGCATCCTCATCGCGATTGGCAACATCCGCCTGCTGTTCTCGCCGACGGCGACCCTCTTCGGACACAAGTTCCTCCTCTTCGACGTCGGCGGCGTCGTGGCCATTGTCTGCATGACAGCCGCGCTGACGGCGGCCGTGGTCCGAAACACACGGGCGCTGTACCGCGAGGAGCCTCTGCCGCGCCATGCCGAGTAGCGGCCCCGTCCTGACGCAGGCCCCGGCACCGCACTCCCCCAGACTGCACGGGGAATCCCACGGCTCCACGCGCCTGACCTGGCGCCGCACGCTCGTGTTCAGCGTGGTCGGCATCATCGGGATCGGGGTCAGGCTTGGTGTGTTGTGGGTGCTGGCTGGCCGGATCGGCGTGCACTATCTCGTGGCGACGTCCATCGCCATCGAGGCTTCGGTGCTGCACAATTTCGTCTGGCACGTCCACTGGACCTGGGCGGACCGGCCCGCGTCGGCCGCCGAGACGTCCTGGCGGTTGGTGCGCTTTCACGTGACGAACGGGCTGGTCTCGATGGTCGGCAGCATCCTGCTGGTATCGCTGCTCACCGGGGGCCTGCGGGTCCACTATCTGGTCGCCAACTTGATGAGCATCCTGGCGTGCGCCCTCGTCAACCTTATCGTCGCGAACCTGTGGGTGTTCAAGCCTGAATGGAAGCGGAACGGACAGGCCGAACCCTGCGGCGCCGCGGACGCTTGATGATCTTCCTGGCAGTCCTCGCTGCGACAGTGAGCTGGATGGGGCTGGTAGGCCGGCCTGATCCGGTGTCTGCAGCCGATCTGCGGCCGGCCACGGCCGCGGCTTTCGAGCGCTACATCCAAGGAGTCCAAGCACGCGTCGACGAGCGGGTCACCGGCCACAGGAACTTCCTTTGGGTGGACGATGCGCCCAGACGGCGGACGCGGGTTCAGCGGGGAGAAATAGTGGCCGAGCGCGCCGCTGGTGCTAGGCCGGTTGACGTGCCGGACGGGCTGGTCCACGACTTCATTGGCGCCGTCTTCATCCCCCGGGTCACGCTCGGCCAGGCCCTTGCCTTCGTCCAGGACTACGACCGCCACAGGGACTTCTACGGGCCGGAACTCGTGGACTCGAGAATCATCAGCCGCGACGGCGAGCGCTTCGTGCTGTACATGCGGCTGAAGAAGAAGAAGGTGATCACGGTCGTGCTGAACACCGAGCACGACGCGAGGTTCTTTCCGCTGGACCTCACGCGCTGGCACAGCCAGTCGCGGACCACGAGGATCGCGGAAGTCCAGGACCCTGGCACGCCGGACGAGCACGAGCTGCCAGCCGGCACCGGCTACGGTCTCATGTGGAGCCTGCGTACCTACTGGCGGTTCATGGAGCGTGACGGAGGGGTCTACGTCGAGTGCCAGGCTGTCTCGTTGAGCCGGAGCATCCCGTGGGGTCTCCGCTGGCTCATCAGCCCCATTGTCAGCAGCCTACCCAGAGATTCGCTCGCGAACACCCTGGCTGCAACACGGGCCGGCGTGAGGGCGCGCGCCAGCCGGCCGCCCCGCTAGCAATTCCTGGCGAGACTCTCCGTTCCTTCTGAGCCCTCGACTCGCTCCATTCCGTCCGCGCAATCCCTCGATGCGGTCAGAGTTGATGCTGCCGTGTTGGGCCTTGCTCCGCCGAGAAGGATCGTCAATCCGAGCGATGCTCCGGGGTGAGATCAAGCGTCGCGGGGGAAAGGGCTGGGCCGGAGCGGTTTGGTGCAAATGCCGTATCCAGCCGTTCGTCTAATACCTCTTTCGTTCCATTTCGACAAGTCGAATCCCCAGTCCGAGTGGCTAGCAGGCTGCTGAGAAATCCGTTTGTCGTGAGCGTGTCGAACGACGAGTAACGCGAGTACGGCCGATTTGACATCGCCATTCAGCACGCTCGGCGCGAACACCGGCCTTTTTCCACACCCTGCTAGAGATGAGATTTGATGCGGCTTAATACCTTTTTGGTTACACTATGACAAGTGACACCAGCGCAGGAGTTCTTCGCGCGGCGGCCCATCTTCCGCTTCGAGGAGTTCCGTACCCTGCATGCCGCGCGTGGACGGCGGAGCGCGTTGACGACCGCAACGGTGCTCAAGCAGCACGTGAAGGCCGGCCGCCTCGTGAATCTGAGGCGCGGCCTGTACGCCACCGTGCCTCGCGGCCGTGAGCCGCAGTCGGTGGACATCGACCCGTACGCGCTCGCGTGCCGCCTGAGCCCCGACGCAGTGGTGGCCTATCACGCCGCCCTGGAGTTCTGGGGCAAGGCCGCCACCGCCTCCTCCGGCCCCGTCTTCTACCTGACCCTTCGACGCGCAAGGCCGTTCAGGTTCCGGGGCACGGACTACGCCCCCGTTCTCATGCCACCCGCCGTCCGCACCCTGACCGATCTCGCCAGCGGGATCGTGGTGGAGCGCCGCCAGGGGCTGGCCGTCCGGGTGACGTCGCTCGAGCGAACGCTCGTGGACGTGCTGCATGCACCCCGCTACGGCGGCGGGTGGGTCGAGATCTGGCGGTCGCTCGAGTCCGTCGAGGCGTTCGACCTCGACTTCATCGTCCTCTACGCGATCCGCCTGGATTCAGCCCTGACGGCGGCGCGCGTCGGGTTCTACCTCGAGCAGCATCGCGAGGCGCTCGGCGTGGAGGAGCGCTATCTCGACGCGCTGCGGCGTCACGCGCCGCGGCAGCCGATCTACCTCGATCGCGGCCGCGAGCGGGGGCGGCTGATGGCGGGATGGAATCTCGTGGTGCCCGACTACGTGCTCGCCCGCGCGTGGTGAGCTGCTTCCCCTCTCAGGCAGTCACCGTGCCTGAGTGCGGCTGCGGCGCACCGCTTCTGTGGTGAACAGCGAGAAGTTCTGCGGGCTCCAGCCCGCCTTCCAGCAGCGGACAATCTGCGGATCGTGCCAGTCCCACAGCCTCTCGTGATTCGTGTCAATCTCCGCGGGGTCCGTGTTCCATTGCTCGTTCGGGTAGACGAAGGCGCCGGTGGCGGCCACCGCCACCGACCAGGCGAGCGCCGTCGTCGCCAGCCACTGCCCCGGCCGTCGCGCGGCGATCCACGGCAGGCCCGCAGCCGCGAGCGGGAGCAGCAGCGGAAGGATGTCCAGGCCGTAGCGGGGTCCGTAGGTGTGGCCGCCCCACCAGACGCTGTAGCTTGCATAGACGGCGAGCTGCGCGACCGCGGCACAGCCCCACCATCGCAGATCGTCCCGCCAGCTCTCCTTCACAAGCGTTGGCAGGGCGAAGAGCGCGACAGCGACGATCGGGCTGAAGACGAGCAGCCCGCGGCTGGGGCTGACGAGCAGCCCTGCGGCGCCCGCGAGCGGGTTGCCGATGGTGCCGCCGACGGCATGCACCACCGGGTGCAGCGCCTCGACGCGCGGCACCGCGCCGAGCACGTGCCCGAACCAGTGGATGTTCAGCGCGATCACGGTCCCCGTGACCGCCAGCAGCGGGGTGAGCGCGACGAGATCGCGTGCGCGCCGGCGGCGCACGGCGATCGAGAGCGCCAGAATCGCGACGGCGGGAGCCAGTTGCGGCCTGGCCGCAGCTGCAAGGCCGAGCAGCAGGGCGCCCGTCCAGAGACGCGTGGCCGTCAGCGTTTCCGCAGGCACAGCGAGACACAGCACGGCAGCCGACAGAGCCGCCACCGCCGTCTCGCTCTGCCACAGCGTCTGGCTGGTCACCGCCCAGAGGTTCGTGCCAAGGCCGAAGCCGAGGGCCACCAGCAGGGCCTGCGCCGTGTCGAGGCGCCGGCGAGCGATGAAGAAAGCGGCCACCACGGCCAGGGCCGTCAGCAGCGACGCAGTGAGCTTGGCGACAAGGCTTGGAGCCATTGGGGCGCCCAGATCGACGAGACCGGCGAGCCGGAGCACGGACGCCACGCCCGCGGCAACGACGGCTGGTAGCACCGGATAGGCTGACCGGTAGTGGCCCTCGCGATCGACGGCAAAGCCCGGCCGCTCGGCCGTGCCGGGCGCGCGCAGCACCATGCGATCAACCGTGAGCGTGCGGTAGCGAACGAGCTCGATCGCGGCGAACTTCGTCGGCTGCGAGTCGTAGCTGCCGATCTCGCGGCCGTTGGCACTGTAAATCGCAAGGACCGCCGCGAAGAGTGCCGCTGCGCGCAGGGCGGTGCTGCGGTCTCGACCGCTCGCCCGCGCGAGGGTGTTGCGTGATGGGGCGACACGCTGGGCTGTCACGGCGTGGCCAGAATTGGCGGTTTCCGCACTCGTGGCTGCTGCAATGCCGTCAATGATACCTGCTCGGCATGCTGCCGCGTCATTCTCATGGCGCAATGCCGGTCGTGACGCTCGCGTCCCGGCCGTGGCAGCGCTTGAACTTCCTTCCGCTGCCGCACGGACACGGATCGTTGCGCCCGGTCCGCGCGTACTGCGCCTTGTCCCGCTCGGCAGCCCACACCATGACCTCGGCCGCGTGGCGGCCCTGCCGCAGCAGATTCGCCATGACACTCATCGGTTCAGCAATGTGCGTGAAGAACAGCCTGTAGCCGGCGCACAGGTAGTTCAGCCCGGGTTCGCCGTTGGGCGTCTCGATGAAGCGGTTGCGCGGGCACTCGCCGTAGCAGGCGAACAGCACCTCGCACGACCGGCAGTACTGCGGCAGGGTGTCAAGCTTGTCTTGCCCGAACCTCAGCTGCTGGTCCGAGGCCACCATCTTGGCCAGTGGCTGCTCCAGGATGTTGCCTAGCCGGTAAGCCGGCTCGACGTAGTGGTCGCAGGCGTAGAGATCCCCGTTGTGCTCGAGGGCCAGCGCGTTGCCGCAGGTAGGCGAGACGATGCAGAGATTGTGCCGCCCGAGCCAGCTCCCGAGCGCCACGTCGAAGGCCTGGACGAAGACCCTCCCCACGTCGCGGCGGACCCACTCGTCGAAGATGGCCATGAGGAAGCGCCCGTACTGCTCCGCGCGGACCGAACGCTCCGTAACCCGCGTGCCCGACTGCGTGTAGAGCGGGCGCCGCGCGCCAGCGCGCCGGCTCCACCCCAGGTTGACAGTCGGCAGGTCCTCGGTCGTCGAGCGCTCGACAATGGGGATGAACTGCATGAAACCGGCGTACAGCTCGTCGCGGAAGTAGCGGTACACCTCGACGGGATGGCCCGCATTGGCGGCGTGGACGGTGCACAGGATGTTGACCTCGACCCCGTGCGCCCGCAGCAGCTCCCATCCTCGCATGACCTGCTCGAACGTCCCCGCACCGCCCTTGTTGACCCGATAGGCGTCGTGCATCGCCTGCGGGCCGTCTACGCTGAGACCCACGAGAAAGCGGTGCTTCGTGAAGAAGTCGCACCACGCATCATCCAGACGCGTGCCGTTGGTCTGGATCGTGTGGGAGACCTGTTGGTCCGGCCGCCGGTGCCGCTCCACGCACGCAATCGACCGCTCGAAGAATTCGAGGCCCATCAGCGTCGGCTCGCCGCCCTGCCACGCGACGACCACCTCCTGCGTCGGCTGCGCTTCCAGCAGGTTCCGGATGTAGGCGTCCAGGACCTCGTCACTCATCCGGAAACTGCCTCCGGCGTACAGCTCCTCCTTCGACAGGAAGAAGCAGTACTTGCAGTCGAGATTGCAGATCGCGCCCGCGGGTTTGGCCAGCAGGTGGAATCCGTACGGCAGGCGGGCGGTGTCGGCCATCACGCTCCCCGGTCAGCGCATCCCAATGGGTCTCGCGGACCATTATCGATCAGGATCGCAACCACGCTGGGCTTCCCGGCGTCCTTCCGGTTCTGTCAACGCAGGCGGTGCCGGTGACTCTGCTGGCGATCAGGACCCGTTGAGCGACGCCGGCGCCGGCGTGGACACGGGAGGCGTGGGCGGAGCGAGAGCGTAGCCTGTTGAACGGCGGCGCCATCGGTCGTACAGTGGGCACAACATGGACGGGTGGGCCCTCGATCTGGGAACCACGAACTCCGCAATCGCGCGCTGGAGCGCGGCGTCAGAGCAGGCGCAACTCGTCGAGCTTCCCGACGTCTGCCGTCTGCCGGAAGGCGACGACCCGCTGGGGGCGCCGCGAATGGTGCCGTCGGCGGTCCACCTCGTCGAGGATCCGGGGTTCCTCGACCGCCTTGGCGCCTGGCAGCCGGTCGCGCGGCGCTTCCTCATCGGCCGTGCGGCTTTCATCGGCCGCCAGGCGCTCGAGCGCAACCGGACCACGATTCACTCGGCCTTCGCGCCCGGCTTCAAGGCCACGCTGGGAACCGAGGCCGGGAGGCCCGTGGCGCGGGTGGGCCGCCGCGCCGTTACGGCCCGCTCGGTCGCTCACGCCTTCCTGCGCGAGCTGCTCGTCGAAATCAAGCGCGCAACGGGCCGGCGCGTGCGCGACCTCGTGGTGTCGGCGCCGATCTCCGCCTTCGAGATGTACCGGGCCGAGGTGCAGCAGATCCTGCGCGCTCTTGGTGTCCGGTCAGTGCGCTTCGTCGACGAACCGCTCGCCGTCGCCCTCGGCTACGGGCTCGGTCTGACCACCGGCTGCGTCGTCCTCGTCGTGGACATCGGCGGCGGGACGATGCACACCGAGCTTGTGCGCCTGACGCCCAAGGGCGCGGCGGGAGGCCAGGCGGAACTGATCGCGAAACGAGG
>Ga0315296_10003931_pt1 | contig 12309 bp, 16 predicted proteins | sample YL17G14_18_MG_FD_203921 | JGI IMG/M metagenome (GOLD analysis project Ga0315296, IMG submission 203921) | Sediment microbial communities from Yellowstone Lake, YNP, Wyoming, USA - YL17G14_18 | ecosystem: Environmental > Aquatic > Freshwater > Lake > Sediment | place: USA: Wyoming | collected... | reverse complement strand
TCTGGATGTTTTGAAGAAGGCATTTTTTGAAACTTTTGACCATAGCCGAAGAAATCGAAAAATCGCTCGCCAGTTTTATAAGCTAATGAAACTGGCCGCCTAACAATCTATTTTTTGGAAAGTGCAGCTTTTAACGCAAAATTACAAAATTAAGTATCGAACCTACAACCATACTTACACCTACCATTATCACAACTGCCCCAATTAAACATTTTAACCCCAATTCTTTTAGCAGGACTACAAATGTAGCAATACAAGGAAAAGATACAGCAAGCAATGTTGCTGCGATAAACAACTGCCTGGCAGAAAGCGCCAGCGGTGCAAGCATGCCCACAGCAACATCTTTTCTTAGAAATCCGATTACCAAAGCAACCACCGCTTCTTTTGGTAAACCGAATAATCCTTGAATTACTGGCGCAAATATGCCGGTTACGAAATCTAATAACCTAAAGTACAAAAGAATATTGATTGCTAAAACACCCAATAAAACAATCGGCACCGCCTCTATCAAGAAACCTTTTATGCGAAAATATAGTTTCTTTCCTAAAATTAGTAACGGCGGGAACCTATATGGCGGAATCTCGATTAGAAGTTCCGGACTATAGCCGACCAAGACGCGATTCAAAACCATACCTAATATTATCGATATGGAAAACAGAACAAGGTAAACTCCGCCAACATAAAATCCTCCAAAATTGCCCAGCAGCCCGAATATCATCGCCTGTAAAGGCACACAAGGCACGCCAATAGATATAAGGGTTGAAGCGATAAACCTCTCGCGCTTTGATTCTAAAACACGCGTAGATAAAATCCCCGGCACATTACAGCCAAAGCCAAGAAGCACCGGAATAATTGCATAACCGTGCAGCCCGAGTCGGTGCAGTAAATTATCCAATAATATTGCCAGCCGCGGTAGATATCCTATGTCTTCTAAAAGGCTTAATATAAAATAAAAAGAAACTACGTAAGGCAGAACCATAGCAAATTCAATATAAGGTGCTGTGGTAAGCACGCCCAAAGACTGCTTAAAGTCAATTTTTCCGTTGATTAACTCTCCAATTAATAAATGATGAATAAAGCCCTTTTGTCCTAATGCAAGGCTTAATCGCTCTAAAACGGGCTGATAAAGATCAAAAAATAAAGGGTCAAATATTTTGTTTATTAATAATTCACCCAAGAAACGCACAATTTTAAAAGATACATATATAGTTATGCAGGACATAAGTAGCCCGCTTAAAGGCTTTACTGAAGCATCCTCGAGTATTTCTCTTAGGGTATGATGTCTGTGGGTAAGACGTTGCACAGTTTCTACGATCTTTCCAATCTCTTGCCAACGTGCCTCGTGGGTAAGTTTATTTTTAGGATTTGAATGGGCCTCTTTTATCCTTTCTATCAATAATTTAATGCCCACACCTGTTACAGCACACGTAGAAATAACCGGCACTCCCAAAAGTTCTTCTAACCTTTCCACATCGATATGAACTCCCCTGTGCGTTGCATCATCACACATATTTAAACACACAATCACACTAAATCCCTCTTCAATTAACTGCAAAGTCAAAAACAAATTTCTCTCTAAATTAGTTGAGTCGAGAATATTTATTACCGCACCCTTGTCTTTGGGATATTCTTTCAGCAAAGAAACTGCCACCTCTTCTGCTTTGGAAGTGGACTCTAAGGAATAAGTTCCGGGCAGGTCAATTACTTCAATCTTTTCTTCGCCTATTTTTAAATACCCCTTGGAAATCTCAACGGTAGTCCCTGGATAATTGGAAGAAATTGCATGAATCCCGGTTAATCGCGAAAATACCACGCTTTTGCCGACATTAGGATTGCCTAATAAAAAAATCTTGTCCATCATTCTATTTCCACAATAATTTTAGCAGCTACGCCGTAGCCCAAAGCTAAAACGCCCCTACCTACCCTTACAGCCACCGGACCTCTTAGGGCAAAATGGCTCAGTTTCGTAATCTCTCTGCCAGGATAAATACCCATACTCATCATTTTGTGTTGCAGAATTCTACCACCAGAAATTTCCAATACTTTAGCCTTTTTGTTTTCTCTCATTTGAATTAATGATAGTTTTCTCATGGTGTTCAATATTATATTTTCTAAGTATCGATAAATCAAAGGAAGAAGTATGCTTTACAAAGTTCCTCCCCCCCAAAGGTTTGTCCGTTGGCTCTCAAGCCATACACACCAGAAGCTCAGCATACTGCCTTCGCAGCGGCTTCGAAGACGCGATGCCTGTAACCATTGAGACGCCCGGGAGCAGGTTACTTGACTTCCAAAGTTAAAACGGCGGAAGTGACAGACCCCCTCCTTCGGCAGTTACTTATCGTGCGTACCGTTAGAAAAACGAGCTTTCTAACGGGACGCGTATTGCGCAAAAGACACAGGATGAATAGGTCATTCCGTGCCTGACAGGAATCCAGCTTTTTCTGGATCCGTGATACCCGTTTTCGCAGGCACAGACTTCGCAAGAATGACCGGGAAGTGCAAAATATGAGAGTGAGTTACTACCCGGAAACTGATTCATTATATATCGACGTCGCCGACCGCCCAAGCACCGATAGCAAAGAGTTCTCTGAAGGAATCGTCCTCGACTACGACGCAAACGGCAACCTTGTCGGCATTGACATCAACAACGCAAGCAAGAAACTCGACCTCCAGGGTTTTCTGTTCGATCAGTGGCACCTGTGCTCACTACAGGCGTTCTCTACGGTAATCTCCTCAAAGCTGCCATCTTTCCACTTTTCGATTGTTTCTTCAACCGTTCCCCCAACTACCCTATATACCTTTATCCCGCTTCCGTTAAGCCCCAAAACGGCTCTCGCGCCCATGCCGCCACATACCACAGCATCAATATGTTTGTCATTTAGCATTTCCAAGGGATGACACGTTCCATGAGCGTGATGCTGGTTAGAGTTGTCAATCACCTCGAATGTATCTTTTTCGCTGTCGTAGATTGTAAAGTACGGGGCGCTACCGAAATGAGCATACACTATCGCTTTACGCCCCGCGTTAGTTTCTGTAGGTATACATATTCTCATAGCTTACTCCTTATACACTGTTCAATTACTGTTGTCTACTTTCTGTATCACCAGTGCCTGGCACAACGGCCTCGCCCTCTGCCTGCCCTTGCGTAACCCCTATCCTCTTGTGCCCTGTGAATATTTTTGCTTTCACACTGAGGACATTTCTGCGGCCTACCTGTGCCGTAAGGGATATCCCATTCATGTTTGCAATCGTAACAACTGAACTTTCGCATTTCTGCCATTTTATAAACACCTCCTTCTATTCTCAGTGCCTTTACCTTTACTATTGCCTCAGCAACTTTTTTGTGCGCGGAATTTACGATGTTTGCAAACGTCTGCCGTGAAATCTCCATTTTTTTTGCAGACTCTTCCTGATATAAACCCTCCAGGTCAGCAAGCCTGATTGCCTCAAATTCATCCACCGTCAAATTAACCTCTTCAAGAGTAGTTAGAGGAACACCTCGTGGTTTGAAATAATTCGTTCCTGGGATGCACCGTACACATCTGCATCTGAAAGGTCTAGCCATCGGACACCTTCATAGTTATTAGCATATGCTAATAACTTAAACCATTGCTGCCCCTGTGGCAACAACAATTTCCGTAAAAAATAAGATTTGCCAATCTATGGTGAGTGATAGAACCCCACGCTCAGTCAGAACAGCAAAAGGCAACCAGACCCGCCTTTGGCTGGGCAAAGACAGCTTCTTATCTACCGACACCCCTATTCGCTCGACCTGACTCATTTTTGCTCTCCCGTGACAGCAACAGAACCAATATGCCGATTTCTGACCAGTCAAACGCTATTTTATCCGACGAATTTTTTTGAAAGAACCGAATTTTATGTTGACGCAGTAGCACGAATTTTGTATTTTTATGCGCTGAAAGTGTGGTGTGTTACAGGCTCTGCTGGAGGACGGAGTTATGAAGAGCTTTGTTGTTTGGGCTGTCGTTTCTATTCTGCTGTGCACCGGCTTACTTAAAGCTGGGCCGACAGTTGCTAAGGCGACTCATCGGCAGTTCCAGGCGGTCGATGCCGCCGGCGAACAGACATATAAGGCCGGCGACAAAGTCATTCTGGAAGGGATATTGCTGAACAATCCCGCAGATATGCTGGACCCGACGCCGGACGATACTATTACTGAGACTTTTAACCTCGGCGGACAGTGGCAGATATTCTTTCAGGGCGAAGGCGACGACCACGCAGGCACGGCGGTTTTTTTGGGGCAGCTTTATAACAATTTGCCCTGGATTCCGCCGGACGGCGGTTATTCAAACCAGGAGTTTATTGCGGAACTGGGTCGTCTGAATGCCGCCCAGTTTAGTCCCGGAGATAGAATACGTGCTACCGGCTATTATCTGTCATACAAGGGCAAACTAAATATAAACGAGCAGCATCAAAACAAGCCCGACCACGATTTCACGATTGAGCTGATTGAGCAAGGCGTGGGACTGCCCCGGCCTGAAGTTGTCGATCTGGATCAGTTAAAAGATGATAATGACAAGTTTATTTTTGACCCTGCTCGAACGAGAGGCTGTGAGTATTATCAGGGCCGGCTGGTAAAGGTTGAAGATGTCAAGTTCGCGGATGCGAGCGACTGGCGTCCAAACGGGCAACTACTTATAACCGATGGCGCTAAGACCTTTCCCCTAAAATTAGGCCGGGGCAACGGAATTTATGCCGGCTCAAATAATTTAAGCGAGCGTTTTGATGTCATCGGGATTATGGACCAGGAAAGCACGGACTTGAAAACTGGTTACCAGATATATGTGATGAATTATGATGGGAATGGTTGTGTCCTGGCCAGCCGGGAACACCGACTTGCCGATAAGCCCGGCGACAGCAATCTGGACGGCGTGGTTAACTTCGCTGACCTTGCAAGATTGGCAGAAGATTGGTTGAGAACCCCCCAGTGAAAGTGGGGGGACGCCGAGTAGCCCCCGGACCTGTGCCGGGGGCAACCCCTGCCCAAAGGTGGCAGGGCTAAATCCGTCGCCGTACCAGCGACGGCTAAACATAAAGGATAGTTTGAACCTTTAACAAGAAAGGAATCAACAATCTGTGAAGCGGGCGTTCACTTTAATTGAGCTGCTGGTGGTTATCGCCATTATCGCACTGCTTTTAGGGATTTTGCTGCCTGCAGCAGGGCGAGCTCGTCTTCAGACCAAAGTAGTTGTGGTCAATGCTGAGCTGCGTGAGATTGGGATGGCGCTTGAGGCCTACGGGCTTGACAATGACGGCAAATATCCGCCCACGCGGGTGGACTGCATGCTCGGAGGCCATTTCTATCAGCTTCCGCTGGAGCTGGTGCAAAGTAAATATCTGCCCGAGCCTGGCAGCGATACCTACATGGCTGCCGGCATAGAAGACAGGTTCAATCGCGGTTACACATATAAATATATGTCGGTCGGGACGTTAATCTATAATAGGACGGTCACTGTTGAAAACGGTGCGTATTTGTGGGTGCCTGACGGTTTTCCCGATAACCAGAAGGAAGAAGGAAAGCAGTATGATGATCCGCGTGATTCGCCCGTAAACTGGGTACTTTACAGCGTGGGCCCCAAGTTTGACCTGAACCGTATGAAAGAACGGAGATATCCGGTGCCGCGAGAGACGTGGTATAACCCGCAGACCGGCCAGGGCGTTATAGTTCGGATTCGCCTGAAAAATGGCCGGCAGGTCGGCTCTTTCCAGTAATAAACGCGAATGAAAAATATTCTGTATTCTCTATTCTGCATTCTGTATTCTGCCTTGCTTTTGGCCGGCTGTGAGAATACGGACAGCGACCCGATTCAGCCTGAGATTGCGGTCGCCAATTCTTATCTGCAGTGCGTGGTCAAGGACCTCTGCCCGGATGCGGAGGTTCTTTGTTTGGCCCCGCCGGGGATGTGTCCTGGCCACTTTGACATTTTGCCCTCTCAGGTTGCGCACCTTTCCAATTGCAGAATGCTGCTGCTTTTTGACTTTCAGAAAAGCATCGAGGATTCATTATCGCGAATGGGGAAAAACGGCCTGAAGATACATTCGGTCAAGGCGTCGCCGGGCTTGTGTGTGCCTGAAACTTACGTAGCTATCTGCACGGAGGTTTGCAACATCCTTAGCTCGCAGTGCCCGGAAAAGGCTGCTCAATACAGGCAAAGGTTGGGATTGATAGAGCAGCGTCTGGAACGTGCTGGAGTTGAGCTTACTGCCGGCGTAAGGCAAGCAGGCGCCGGGTCGGCTGAGGTTATCGTGTCCGACCACCAGGCGCAATTTGCCCGCTGGCTTGGCTTAGAGACGGTAGCCACCTTTGCCGGCAGCGAGATCGAAACGGTCTCCAACATTAACGATTGTCTTAAAAAAGCGCAGGACCACGATGTAAGATTCGTGATAGCCAATAAGCAGGAAGGCGCCGCTCTGGCTGAGGCATTAGCCGACCGCCTGGGAGCCAAAGCGATTGTCTTTAGCAACTTTCCTGTCCCTGATGATCGCGGCGATGCATTCGATCAACTGCTGCGACAGAACGTGCAGGTTCTTCTTGAGGCGGCTGCGCAATGACGGGAGGGTGTTTGAGCCTATCGGGCGTCCAGGTAAGGCGCGGCCGACGAACAATTCTGGACGTAGAGAGTCTGCAAATACCTTCCGGAGCATTTGTAGGCGTCATCGGAACCAATGGGGCGGGCAAAACAACGCTGCTAAAGGTCTGCTGTGGGCTGATGCATCCTGATCGTGGCACGGTAAAATTCGCCGACAAGGATTTGGCCAGGCTTGGTCCCTGGAGTAGGAGCAACCTGCGAAGAGGGATCGGCTATATTCCGCAGACTGCCGAGTACAACTGGGAGCTGCCTTTTATTGTGCGGGAGGTAGTTGCGATGGGCCGAGTAAGCGTTCGGCCTTTGCTGTCGCGGCTGACCGGAGCTGATTACGAAATTGTCGATGACTGGATTGAGCGACTCGGGCTGGGCGGACTTGCCGATCAGACATTCAGGTCGCTTTCCGGCGGAGAGCAGCAAAAAGTCCTGGTTGCGCGGGCAATGGCGCAGGCCCCGGCAGTTCTTATGCTGGATGAACCCTGTGCAAACCTGGATTTTAACTGGAAATATCAGATAACGGAAATTGTAGAGCGGTTATATCATCAAACTGGTGTAACTATTCTGCTTGTTTCGCACGATACCAGCTTGCTGCCTCCGGCTTGCAGCAGAATTGTCCTTCTGCATGAAGGACGCATATCGGCTGATGGTGATATTGACGATGTTTTTGCCTCTGAGGCTCTGGAGACTGCTTATCAGTGTCGAATTGAAACGCTCAATATCGGTGGGCGGAAATACATCATCAACAAAAACCAGACGTCTGGTTCTTAGCTATGGACCCTTATTTCTATTTAGTGATTGTCGCCGGTCTTATCGCCGGAGCGAGTACAGGGCTGTTGGGCGTATATATTGTCGGCATGCGGATTCCCTTTATTGGCATCTGTATCTCGCACGCGGCGATGGCCGGGTCCATCTATGGCAGTTTTCTGGTATTTGCAGACCCAACGTTAACCGCTATCTGCCCGGCGCTGGGCGGCATAGCAGCTTCAGTAATTGCGGCACTGAGCTTGGCAGGTATTCGGCCTGAGAGATCCCGCCTGGATACAAACGTGGGCCTGGCGATAGTTTTCTGCCTTATGCTGGGTCTTACTTTTCTTGGGATAGGTCTCAATCAGGCCAGCCGCTCGGAAATGCTCGGCCTATTGTGGGGCAATATACTTTTTACAGATAGAGCCGGCACAATTACCATCGCGGCGATGGCTGTCGTTCTGGCAATCTTTTGTGCGCTTTTTAACAAGGAGCTGAAGGTGCTGCTTTTCAGCCGGTCGATTGCAGCCGCTACCGGCGTCCACGCGGGGTTCGTATACGGAATGCTGCTGGTCTTATGTGGAATAATACTGGCGGTCAATCTGCCTCTTATCGGCGGATTGATGATCTTTAGCATAGTTACCTGCCCGGCAGCGGCAGCTTATCAAATCTGCACCGGGCACCGCTCGGTGGTCATCGCTGCGACCGTCTTCGGAATGCTCAGTGCTTTGATCGGTTTTATGGTTTCCTTCTACTTGGATTTACCTACCGGAGCCTGCATCGTCATCACAAGCGCAAGCATTTTCGCCCTCGCGGCCTTATACAGGTCTATCCGAGGCACCGGCGATTAACGAGATACGAGCGACAAGATAACACCAATATAATGGCAAAAGCCCGTCCCGTCAAAATCATGTAGAAAAGAACCGCCCCAGCCATTAACAGGGTCGCTGTCCCTAATATTTATCTTCGCAGAGCGTAACGGCAGTCAGGCCGCCACTCAAATCAAGGCATTCGAGGATACCTGGCACTGGGACAAGGTCTCCGCTGCCGCATATCAGGAGATAGTTGAAACCGGCCCCGCCCCCGTCTCGCAGGGAATGCAGGCATTTCGCACATTCCTTGCCCAATCTTTGTCTTTTGAGGTATCATAATAATCAAACCTATTAGGTGATTTATAATGAGCGATGCTGAATACATAAAAACAAAAGTTATAAGATGGCTTCTTGAGGGCAACTTGTCTTTCGATATCTCGCGAGATGCTATTGGGGCCGAAGTTCTTTTTTCAGCCAATAGAAGACGGGTTGACCTACTTATACTTTCACAGAATTTTCACGCATTAGAGATTAAGGGGTATCGTGATGACCCGAGAAAGCTCAGAAAGCAGTTAGATGATTATCATAAGACTTTCGATAAGGTATCTGTTATAACAATTCCGAAGCATCTCAATGAGATTAACAAAATCATCAGACCTTATACAGGATTGATTTTATTGGATGCGGATACCTTTAAAGTTAAAAGGCTTGCCATGCAGCGGAAAAAATTGGACAAATATTCATTATTGATGTTTTTAAGCAAAAATGAGCTAAATAGTTTATCAAAGGTAAAAAATAGCAACGATCTTTCAACGGATGAGATAAGAATGCTAATCGCCAAGAGGCTAAGCACAAAAGAGATTCGCGAAGCTGCTTATTCTTCTCTTAAGAGCCGTTATGATGAACTTTTCAGACTCTTCCTAAGCGACACGGGTGGTAATATTATATGGGATGAGCTAAAGGGTCTTTGCGGCCGGATTGATGAATTGTATTAGAGAAGAGATATTCTAAGAGTAATGTGAATATTCATTCTTACTGAAATCCAGAAAGAAGGTGACAAACCTTGTGGGTCTCCTTTGGCCGCCAATTCTATCTGCTTAATCCCCCAGCAATTATCTATCTTATCCTTTACTTCTTTATATCTTTCATCTTTAATCACCTGTCTGGCAACTCTTGTATAGGCCTTGGCATAGCTTGCTTCAAGTTCCCTTTTTCTCGAACGATAATAAAAAACTAATTCTTCCGTTGGCATATCAATTCGTGGAATCCATCCCTGGCCGCCAGCTTGCAGACTTCTTATGGGATTTATTGTTGCATAATCCCCGTAAATCGATGTTGAATCTATCGCATCATCTACTTTTTTATATAAGAAACCCTCTTCAAGCCCAAAATTCCCTTCTTCCTCCCCGCCAAACTCCGTTGGATTTTTAGGAAACGATGTTGCCGATAAAACTATCTTGCCCAGTGATAAACTCTCCAGGTTGCTTATCACACTTATAGCTTTTTCAGAATATATGTTAGATTTCTGTTGTGTAATAAACCCTGCATCGATGACGCAGATGATTTTATCACCAGATATTGCCTGGCAAATAGCGTCAAGATCATCCTTAAAATCCTCATACTCTAAGGGAAAATGGTAAGCGATATTGTCAAAGTTTTTGCCCAGCGATTCTACTTGTTTCCTGATCCTTTTATAAAATTCTTCCGCACTATCAACGCCTTCATCGGAAATTTGAATTGTTGGAATTATCTCAGGGAAATTTTCCTTTTGCGAAACCAAAAACTTAATCCAATTTTTATATCCATCACGATTATCATGTAAAGACTCTATCTGTTCGTTGGACAAACTTGGCTCGCCAGTTAAATCTAAAACAAATTGTCTGGTGCCATAAGCTTCTTCCAGTCTGTCCAGACGACGGAATATATCTCCTTGCTCTATTTTTTTTGATTTTCTTGACCTGGTCAACTCGAACAGAGGAGTTATTTTGTCTTTCACATCGTCCGAAAGATTCTCGATTCCACGAATTTCTGCGTCGCCAGTTTTAATTATAGGGACATAAACAATATCACTCATAATCCATGTCCTGACATACCCAGATTTTTAGCTCTTATTCTTAAAGCCAGAGTAGAGACTTGAAATACTTTCGCTAACTCGTCAACCTTCCTTTTCCCTGACCGCACCTCATCTCTAAACTCTTTTTCAGGCATCAGTATCGCGCAGGCAAACTCATTGGCTTGCCATTCTTCTTTGGAGGATTCTCCGCCTCTGAAAAATATCTGGTCTTCGAAAACTTGTTTAAGATGTCTGTGAAGACAGAAATGTCCCAATTCATGAGCAATCGTATATCTTAGTCGGTTTGGGTGATGTTCTTTGTTAACATGCAACACCCAGCGATTATTTTCTTCATCTTTGTAAAGGATGCCGGATATATTATCCTCTAGGGAGATATATTCTACATGAATGCCAAATTTTTCGGCCACTGCCGCCACATCCAACGGAACAGGGTCAAATCCTTTGAGTTTCGCAAACGTCAACAATTTCTCCGGGGTATCAATTAATGCAATATCATTAGGATCTAAATCTCCGGATGGCGTAAAACGTATTCTTCTAATTATCGCCATTATCTTGCCTCGCTTTGATTTTCATCGCCACGCTCACCATAGCTCTGAATATTGATCTGCTCTTCAAGATATTTTATTCTTTCTTGAATTTCTTCTAACTCGTCAAAGAGTTCGGATATATCGCCTGTGTTTTTAGACTCAATAAACATATCACTGATCTTCTTATTAAGTATTATACCAAAAGATTGTTCTTTTAATGCTTCTCTTGCCATTTCTTCTGTCTGTCTTTTTGATGTGAAATACACATAAGCAAAACTAAGCACCAGTAAAATACCTATAACACCAAACAGGATTGTTATTATCTGTTGATAAAAAGCTGTTATTTCGCACAAATAAACTTCCGGGCCAACGGTTTTTGTCGTGGTTGTATTCTTTTCAGTTGTTTTTTCTTGCTCTATTACTACATTATTCGGTTCACACGGTTTAGCCATGCAGAAATATGTCAAAAAAGAACCATAGAACAAAATGATCAGAAACAGGAATAACCAAATCCTCAGTTTATTCTTTAGTTTGTTGTTCATTATTATGTCTCCGCAATAATGCTAAATCAGCGTCTTATTATAAGCTATTCAGTTCATATTGTCAAAAAAACTGAGTGGTCCTGAACTACGCTGCCCAGATAAGCTTTCGTATCCAGTTTCGCAGCTCTATTCTTTCGGGGAAATTGAGGTAGGCGAATTCGCCAAAAAGCTCGATGGCTTTGTCGTCATAGGCCAACGCCGCCTTTATCGCATCGGCAAAGTCGCCGAGATGTATGCGCTTGCGATTGAAACAGATCTTTGCCCGCCATCTTCTACGATCTTCTCTCAGAATGACGCCCTTGTATTTTGATGAGCAGCCTTTCTTGGGCCTTTTATTGTACTGGTTCTGTGCGCTGGTACAAAGGCGAAGATTGCTCTTTCGATTATCAAGGCCGTTGTGATTTCTGTGGTCGCACATCAGGCCTTTGGGGGCACGCATAATCGACCGGTGCATTGAAATCAGCCTTCCCTTGCTGCCTCGGTGCGTGTAAAAGGTGTCTCTGCTTCTGGCGGCACACCATTTGTGGCGGCTAAGCCAGTTGTAATCCTTGGCGTCCACAATTGCGAATTTGCCCTGTGTTAAGGGTATGATCTTCGTGGCTGATAATTTACCGTTGGTCACTTTTGATGCCTTTCACAATTATCAGGTTTCCATGTTTGCGCGCTCGGCGTCTCATTTACCGCAGAGACCGCGGAGTACGCGGAGTTTTTAATGATATCTTTATTCTCGGCGGTCTTTGCGTTCTCAGCGGTTAATGTTTGCGCGCTGTGGCGCTCCATAATTGGAGCAATCTGCGCGTTTGATGCGAAAAAAAGCTCTTTACAGGCGGCGCTTCTTGTGCTAAGTTGTTATGCGAAAAGCAATAAAGATTTTGTGAAAAATTCTGATTTTACTTCTTAGCTATCAGCACTTTTGATTGAAACGGTAAGGTCCTCGATGGGTAAATTATTGGAGCAAGTGAGCAGCCCCTACGACTTGAAGAAGCTGCCAGTCCCGCAGTT
>Ga0315296_10003930_pt1 | contig 12311 bp, 14 predicted proteins | sample YL17G14_18_MG_FD_203921 | JGI IMG/M metagenome (GOLD analysis project Ga0315296, IMG submission 203921) | Sediment microbial communities from Yellowstone Lake, YNP, Wyoming, USA - YL17G14_18 | ecosystem: Environmental > Aquatic > Freshwater > Lake > Sediment | place: USA: Wyoming | collected... | reverse complement strand
AAGGAAATCTTACGTTTCCTTCGATGGCGATCGGCCAACTTTTCCTTTGTGTAAGCCAATGAAACTCTTTAGATTGTCTTTTGCCCCCCACGAGTCTCGGATCTGATCATTTTCGGATATGGCATTAAGAATCTGTTTGATTTGTGGCTTGGTCAGAACTGAGTTAATTCTAGCTATGGCTTTTGAGTTTACAGATGCCTCGTCATAGCTCTTGCTGTTGACAAAACGTGAGACAATCCAATCTGTGTATCTCTTTTTTTGAAGAAATCTCATCACTGATGAGACGTGACAAGTAGCTGCAACTAGCTCCATGACAAGACTTGGGGCGGCTGCACCAAACTGGTCGATAGCAGCACTAAGTAGAACCACTGTGTCTTCTGGATCAAGAGAGTTGGCAATAGATCTTGTTGTCTCCTTGATCCTTCGCTGTTTTTCCGATGAACCTGACACGTTCCAGTCCAGTGATGAAGATTTCTCAATGAGAGCTAGGGTGACTCCTCTCTTCTGGTTAGGGTCTAACTTAGCAGTCTTCAATAATGACTCGTTCTCCCTCAAAGTAAGAAGCTCTTCAGCCAAGAGTTGAATACCTTCATTTTCTGGCACAAGCCTAAACAGAGTCTCTATGAGACCAATAGAATTTGTCAGGATGCTGTCAACATCAGCATCGTATAGAGGGTTCTTGTGCCCCGAATGAACTAGTTTGCCCCTGATATGAGGATATGCCCTAGCTAAAGACAGCAGAATATTGGGCGGATCTTGACCATTCTGTTTCAGGGTTTCTTCAAGTGCTCCAGCGATCTTCTGAAAATCTTCTTCCCCAGATGAAGTACCTAGATCCTCCAGTTTCTTTCTAATCGCTATCTCTTGAGCACACAATGCAATGACCGACAGCGCCCAGTTAGAATCGAGACCTACGATCTCCAAGGCTTTAGTTAGACGAGAAAACCTCTGATCGTCAGATTTCAACACTCTTCAGCGATTGTCTTTGACTTGTACACGTGTTTATAGTTTTGCGCCGAGCGTCGCATGTGCTACGCGTCAACATGTTCGCTAGAACAAATCCTACTCCTACCGAGATTTACTGGAGCTACGATAACGAGTTAAGCGCTTAAATCGTTATCAAGTTAAGCCAGAGACCCCTAACTACCGCATGAGTGCCGTCTGATTTATTTGCCAACCTATTCTCTTGACAAGCAAGGCCCTCATCCTACCCCTTGGCAGGAGTGGATAAAAGACTTGCACACCATCATCCGACGAAAAGTAACAACCCTCTCCATCAGACGAAGAGGTAACAGAACCAAGACTGGAGAAGTTTGATAGTCAGGCATCAGAGACGACGCCAGCGGTATACCGTTTTTCTGGTTTAGTTAGGCTCCTGCATTAGGCATCAACCGACTTTTTGCAGCTCAACGATTCACCTTCATCAACCGTAGACTTGACAGCACCTTCTTCTTACCAAGGCCTTCTTTGTTCTTCTGCTTTTGTAATGTCCATCTTCTCATCAAATTGTTCGATGTCACGTTCATGCTTCGTGAGGCCTGCTGTGATGGTGCCCTTTACTCTGAGGTTTATCTCGATCTCAAAATCCTTCATAGTAGTCTTCCGGATAGATCGATAGATTGGATTGAGAAGAGCTCTGAGTGCAGCCTTGACGTTCGGTTTTGATTCGTCGATTCGTACAAAGCCGCGTCGGGGATAGAAGCTTGCGGTGTAGTGCTCCGTTGCCTTCAAAGGAGCACCTCTCCTGGTCTTGGCCTCTGTTTGGCGCGTTCCATGGGCATATGAAGGGGTATTGATTGTGGAAAGACCCGTTGGCAAACGAAGCAGATACATAGTTTCCAGTTTATCCACGAAACTGCGGCCGGACTCGGTCAGTTCATACTTGCGAGTCAAAATACTCTGTTCGACCAGTTTCTTTTCACGGAGTCCTTTGACGCAGCTTGAGATTGTTGAACGGCTACCCCCTATTGACTTGCACAGATCGGTAAAGCGTTGTGGACTTTCGTTAAGATGTACTAAAATTGAATAGTAGACCTTTGTCCGTCGGTGGAAATTTCTGGTGAGAATCCTTTTCCTCACGGCGGGTTCCGCTTCAAATTCCAGCATGCGCAAGATGAGTTTCTCCTTTCCATAGCCAGCTTCGCTCAAAAAATCGCGATACTTGTCTTCTAGCTCGGCTCGCTTTTGGTCGCTGTGAAGGGACATGTAATGCTCTCCTGAGTAGTGTACTAAGTACACACATTACATTTTTCTTTTGTGGACGTATGACCAGCTCCAAAGTCCAAAAGAAGACTCCAACCGTAGAGTCAAAGACAAGACGCCTCAACTCATTCTACCAGCCCAACAAACCAGAGGAAGCGCGGCTCACGCATTTTTCAGAAGTGACAAACTCCAGACCAGACGCAGAGGCACCGCAAATGCATGACCAGTCAGAAGCGAAGCCGCGAGTTAAGACAGACCCACCTCGCGATGAAACAATCACTGCGGTCAACCGTGGGGCGACTTTCCAAACAAGCCTGGATGATGAGCCCAACCACGCTATATTGCGATACCCCGGTTTCGCCAAACAGGTGTTTGAAGTAACTACAGTTTCGCAATACAAAAATCAGTCAGGTAGCTCGAAACACCCCAGCTCTTCTTGGCGTTCAGTCCTTCGACTAAATGATGAATGGCACAGTGGTTTTGCCAGCGTTCAACGATTGCTTGATCACCTTCAACTACACAGGTCGGGAAGCCTGAAATCGGCCACGAACTACTGCTACCGTCTAGCCACACTGTGTAGAGATTGCGGCCTAGATCCAGATCAACTGGCAAAGCTTGGTCGTGACAAGATCGAGGGAATTGTGCAGCGCCACTGTGACGGTATTATCAGGAAAGGAATGTCGAAGCAGTATGCAAGGATAGTGATGGCCTGTTTGAAAACATTCTTCGCCTGCAATGGGTTCAACAGAGAAAATAGTCGAGAATTACGGCTCAAAGGGTACTATCTGCCTTCACGTACCGATACCAGTGAATACGTGCCAACACTCAAAGAAGCGTTAACTATGGCAGATCGCGCAGGAAGCAAACGAAATCGCGCAATCATACTCACACTAGTCACCTCTGGCCTTCGAAACACAGCAGTGAGAGCGCTGAAGGTTGGCCATGTTCTTGCCGAACCACGGGGAAAGAGACCGCTATTGATCAAGGTTGAACCAAAATGGAATGATAGGATTTCAGGAGCCTGCAAGGGCAGCATCCCATACTACACCTTCGCCGCAGAAGTAGCTTCGGATGCCATCGAGAGTATGTTGCGTGAGCGTAAGAGCATCTTTGGCCCACTATCATCAGAAGAACCACTCTTCGCGTCGAATTACAACCAGCTTCCTCGTACTGAACGGCCAATGAAAAGTCTATCAGCGAAAGTACTACTAGTAATAGTTAAGAAAGCGGCTAAAGCCGCAGACATAGAGAAGTGGAAAAACGTTTGCGTCAAAACTATGAGGAAAGTCTTCGAGACCGCATTACGGAATCCACTTGCCGATGGGACTCAGATGGATCACAAGGACCAGGAGTTTCTGATGGGTCACATTCTCCCCGGTTCGCAGGAGAATTACTATGACAGAACGAAAGTGGAAAGACTACGAGAATTGTATTCCAAAGTTGTCTTCGAAGATACTTCTCATCAGCAGAAAATGACGCTTGAAGTCACACGCAGCATCGCAAAAGCCCTGGGTCTCGATGTTTCAAAGATTTGCGCCATCCGAGTTCAGGAGCTGGGAAGGCCCCTGACCAGTCAGGAAGAAGAGGAGCTCTTGGAGCAAGAGATCAAAACTTCACAGCAAAAGCCTTCAGAGCAGCAGAAGCCAGTGCACATGAGTGAACTGGATGAATACTTGCAGTCGGGGTGGACGTTTGTGGCAAACCTTCCTGACGGCAGAGTGTTGATGAGCAAGAAGCGTTGCTCTGGAGAACATACTTGTGACAATTGAATGTCATATGGATGCCTGGCTTTGTTTTGTCTTGGCGTATTGCATTATGACCTCATCCGGATCCATGTCTGTTCCTTCGAAAGCTCTAGCAACAGCAGCTCTCAGCAATCTAAACTTGTTCTCTACTATTGATCTACCCCACTTCAGATTCGAGTAGGAAATTCTCAGCGACTCGACCTTGGAGTAGTCGTAGTAATTGTCTTGACTGCCCGGAAGAATGTGGCCCATCAAGAACTCTTGGGTTTTCACATCCAAATTGCTCCCATCGATAAGCTGGCTGCGAAGAACAGTTTCGTAAGTTTTTCTTAGGGCATGAGGGTGAACCAATTGCCACTGCTGTAGCCCCGCTCTCTTCGCAGCTTGTTTAACCACGATTTGGAGCTCTCGGCTTGTGATAGGATTTCTTCGTCTGTCATCACGATCAAGTTGATTATATTCTGTACAGAAGAGCGGTTCTTCGTCGCAGATTCCACCGAATCTCTCTTTTCGGTCTTCAAGGTAGAGCCTTAGGGCCTGAGTGCCTTCGTCACATAGAAAGCTGTAGTATGGGATTCCTCCCTTGCAGGCATTCGGGTCGATTTGCTTCATTTCAGGGTAGATTGGAATCGTGATGACGTCCCTTCCAGCGAGCAGTTCGTCTTTCACGTCTTTGATTCGGAGAGCGCGAAGTGTGGAGTTTCTGAGACCGCTGCTGTAGAGCATCAGGATTATTGCCCTGTCTCTCAGGCAGCAGGCTGAATCAGCCATTCTGTAGATTTCAGCTTTCGTCGGGATGTACTCCTGTGTCAGCCTTTGACGCGGAGGTTGATAGTAAGACTGTATCTCTAAGGCTTTGTTTCGCTTGAAGCCATTGACAGAGAAGAATGCTTTGAGTGCTGCAATCGCAATGTTGGCATAGCTGCGAGATGAGGCTGAAGCAAGAGAGTCTGCGTAACGTTGCACCACTTTCTCCACATCATCCCGTCTCATTTCTGCAAGTTGCGCAGGGGTCTTGTTCGTGAATCGGCAGAACTTGTATAGGTGCCAGAGGTAGAGCTTCCTCGTTCCTTCGCTCCTGCTCTTTCTTGAGAGGTGGAGTAGGAGATTGTTCACTGATCTGTAGTGACTCTGCCAAGCATTCACACGTAAGAGACGGTTCTGATCGTGAACCTTCTTGGGAGCGGCTGCCGCGCTGAAGTTCCCGAGACTCATGCTTTCTCGCTTCTCTGAGCAGCTGTTTGGACCTGAAAGGGGCAAGCTGTGTTTCCACAGGTGTAGCAGCAGTCTTCATGCGGAGTGTATCTTATTGCAGCACCCATTGGATCGCTGATTATCAGCTGGCGTGTGAGTTGGACTTGTCGCTGAACTCTTTCAATGAAATCGGAACTCAAGACTTCATCGGTCTCCTTGTTCGATACGGCAATTTCATCGACATTTGTGTGCCGGGGGAGAGTTGCGTAGAGGGCTGCCTGTATGCGATGCACCTCTCTGATTGTTCTAGAGGATTTGACTTCATCCAGCCTCTTTCTCCCCGTGGAGATTGCTTCGAATAAGAGATCGATTCTGTATCCGTTGCCTCTTCTTTCTATGTCCGTTAGCCTATAACCCGATCTGAGATGGCGTGCTATTACTTTGATCATGGAGAAGGCGTGCAATATCTGAAACCTAAATCGATCTTCTTCGCCAAAAGGCTTCGGAACATATGCTACACACAGGATCTTCCTGGCAAGCAAAGACGGGGAGAGTCTCTGGGGCTCTTGAGGAGTCATGGATGCCATCCTCGTCGCAACAATCCGGATTGTAGCTCAGATAGCGGAACGCGCGTTCTTCCCTTCGCCACTTCTTGATACACCTTCTCCAAGAGCTGAGTGAAGGGAGGTTCCTCACTGGGAGCTACAGTCTCCGCATGACGAGTGGGGTAGCCAACCTTTTGTGGTTGGAATTCCAATATTGTTTCGCATCTTTCCATAGGATATCCCGTGGCTATCCTCTGTGTACCGCTAGGCATATAAGGTTATCTCTTGGATATCCTACCGTACCAAGGACTGAGATGCGATGCCAATAGTTCTGAAACGCAAAGTAATGCGAATCGGAAACAGTCTCCGCGTGGCAATTCCGAAAGAGATAGTGGAACTCCTCCAATTGAAACAAGGAGACAGCATAGAGTTCGCTGCGACAAACGGAGACATAGCCATTAGAAAATCTAAGAAGTAGAGTTCACACCGCGTGCACATGAAGTTCTCAGTCGCGTATGTTGAAGCAGAGACAGCCGTCGGGGCTTCGTCTGGGACGCCTTGGTTGTTGAGTCAAGTAGCCATGCTCACATCAAAACTGAACGGCCTGATCAGGGACCTAGATGAACGAATTGCTTCAGCCAATCGCCTCGAAACAGAGCGAAGTCGAATGCATGTGCAGGCAAGTGACACGCGAACAAGGGAGAACGAGCAAAGCTTTGTATGAAACCCATCCCTGTGTATATGCAGAAGAGGGGGTACCGATTCTCTGACGAAGATCACGTTCTTCGGAGGCATAGACGAAATTGGCGGCAATTGCTTCATGGTCGAAGACAAGGACACCCGGCTGCTTCTAGACTTCGGGATGAGATACTCGCTGAAACAGAAGTACTTCGAAGAATATCTCAAACCGAGAAGTGCGTCCGGAATTGAAGACGTACTAACCTTAGGATTGATCCCAAGCAGGCTTGAGTTCTATCGAGCAGACCTGCTGAAAATGATCGGGAAGAAAGCACCTTCTGAACCTTACGTCGATGGCCTCTTGCTGTCACACATACACTACGACCATTCGGCCAATATCACTTACTTGGATGAAAGGGTCCCCATCTACTCAAGCAAACTCACGGAACTCTACGCGAAAACCCTAATCGAAACAGGAACAAGAAACATCGAAACTGAGATCCACAATTTCAAACCGCGCCCTCTACTGAATCAAGGAACTCCTCCTGTTGCGAGGATCTTCAAAACGTTCGCTCCAGGAGCTGAATTTCAAGTAGGATCGATCACAGTTCGCTCTTTCCCAGTGGATCACTCGGTAGCAGGAGCAACCTCTTACCTACTGGAATGCTCTGACTCATCTCTGGTATATACAGGAGACCTCAGGCTACATGGGCCATTTGGATCTCAGACTCGTCAGTCACTCGAAAGGATAGCAGGTGAAGAGCCGGATCTCCTTCTATGCGAAGGCACCAGAATAGACGATGAGGATAGGAGTTCCGAAGCGGACGTAAAGAAGAAAGTGCTTAGAGTTGCCCGCAAGTGTAAGCAGCTAATTGTCGCAGACTTCGCCCCCAGAGATGTCTTCAGGCTCGCCACATTTCACCAAATCGCAAAAGAGCTTGGTAGAAAGCTGTTGATAACCAAACAAGATGCGTATCTTATAAGAGAACTACGAAAGACCCCGTCACTTCAAGGGTTGTTGCCTTCGATCGATGACGATTCCATATTGATCTATGTAGATCGGAAAAAGAGCGGAACCTATCGATCAGGAGATTATGGCACGTGGGAACGAGAGTTCCTGACACTTTCGAACTCTGTAAGATCAGACTACGTTCATGATCATCAAGGCAGCATCATAGCATGTATGGGCTTCTTTGACATCAACGAATTGATCGACATCAAGCCCAAGAAAGGGAGCATATACATCGAATCCATTTCAGAACCGCACAACGAAGAACAAGAGATTGATGTCGATAGACTGAACAACTGGCTAGACTTCTTCGGACTTGCAAAATTCCACTTCCACTCTTCAGGCCACGCATGCGCAGCTGATCTGAAGTCGATCGCACAGAAAGTCAGGCCTAAACGTCTGATCCCGATTCATACCGAGCACCCCGCATTCTTCAGGAAAATCCATGATGATGTGACCCTCGTTAAGCGCGGACAGACGATCAGTTTCTCCGGTTGACACTAGAACTGACGACATGTTTCATCTCTGGTTTGATCAGGTAGGATGTGAGATTGGAAGATATTCCTCTACGGAGATTTGCGAAACGTGGACTCTCAGTAAGCACTATTGCTGACCAATTCTGGTGTGAGAAGCGTGTAGAGCTGTCTTTCCTATACCCTCTACCTAGGACAGAGGAAATGAGTATAGGGAAGGCACGGCACGACGAACTTCACAAGGAGATTGCCGAACTCATTTCTGTTCGGATAACTTCGACGGCAGATATGATAGGTGTCCGTCTGCACAATATGGTAGTGGGTCTAGCTACTGTTCTCAAAGAGAAACGAACACGAGAGCTACCTGTGATCGGATTCTTCTCCGGCCTGAACACTCCTGTCATTGGTCAAATTGACGAACTACAGGTGGAAGGCAAGAGAACAAGGATCATTGATCACAAGACAAGGAAGAGTAAAAAGATGCCATCTCTGTCCCAAATCAGAGTCGCTGAATTTCAGCTTATGACATACTATAGACTCTTGAAGCAGATCCAATCAGAGACTCTAGACCTCAAAAATGTCCTGAATTTCTATGACCTGAACGAAAGCAGCTTGATTACTCAAGAATTTCTTGCTCAGCTGGAACCTAGTCACCGACCGAAAGAGAGAAATCTGCTAAGACTGGGCGGCATGGCTGTGAGGTTCGCCAAGCGTCTCCCAGAACTGTCAGAGGATCTCGAAGTCATATACGAGAATCAGGAGACAAATAGAATCATCGGGAGTCACCGATTTCAATTCTCTGAGGAAACTTGGAAGCAGGATCTTGAGTTTGCTTCACAATACTGGCTGGGCAACAGACCCGCCAAACCAGTGAGCGAAGCAAACAGGTGGAAATGTGACTACTGTGGATTCAAAGAAAGATCTATCTGTCCTGTGTGGACAGAATGATATGGGGAAGGAATAGTGAGCTATCTATATTTTGACATCGAGACAGCGCCCGAGTTCAAGTCAAGAGAAGAGTACCTATCATTGAAGAAGAAGATTGAACTTGGGCAATTGACTGAAAAGACTGACAGAGCATTGTATTACAGAGTAACGAAAGGGGCGACAAATCCGCATGAAGGAAAAGTAATCTCAATAGCATACGCGCTAAATGACGAGAAGCTTCAGATTCTCAAGGAATGGAAGTCTTCGGAACCAGCTATTCTGCAAGAGTTCTACAATCTTGCGGACAAGGCAAGCAGAGAAGGCTGGCAATCCCATAAGCCTTTGACATACGTCGGTTTCGGCATACTCGATCTTGACATTCCTTTCATGTTCTGTAGAATGCAGAACCATAAGACCGCCACTTCTTTTCAAGGAGGCCACGATCCTATTTGGTTATTCAGAAGACTCTTTCAAGTCTCAGCTGACCTTCGACAGATGCATCTCCATCTAAACGACTGTGATGCCAATGGACTTACCCACGATGCGCTTTGCTCTGCGTATGGGCTTCGCACCAAAGATATGGAAGGCAAGATCCTTGCAGATTTCTACTACAATGAGGAATACGAGAAGATTGAAGACTATATTCAGCGGGAGTTCGTCTATCCTCAGCTCCTCAGGAAAATTCTGAACGACGGTCTTGTGGATAGGGAGAAACTAAGGTCAAGTGTTAGAGAAGTATTGGAGAAGAGAAAAACTCAGAAAAGCTAGTTTCAAGTAACTTGACTATGCTCGGAACGCAACAAGACCCAAAGGGGGGTTCTGGTTAGTTGTCGGGGTCTGCCATGTCTATTTTGTCTGTGATAGATCTCGGGGTTTAGTTCTTGAATAGTTGCAGACGTCTTATCCTCTAGGCTATCACTGGATTTTCCTTCTTGCCTTGGAGATTAGGACCAATACGACTTTCGTGACTAGTGAAGGCGTCTTCTTTAGTACGCGCCAAACTAAGCGAGCCACAGGCAGATTGGACGAAATCTCTATCGCCAAGAAATAGGCAAAGCAATAGACGAAACTCAGTGCTGTCAAGTCCTCAGCTCTCTTTGGAAGTTGGGAAGATCGGAAGGTCCAAGCCTTCGGGGAGAGGTTGAGTCCCTGCATAAATTCCAATTGTCTGCTCATTTCTGGGTCCAGAGCAGGAACAAAGCTGAGGAAGAGACGAGCGAAGTGGAGTGCCAGAAAAGGAAAAAGTGCAGCGACTATCATCAGACACACCTCCCTGAAGAGAGTAAAAAAATCCTCCCGCCGATCAGTCCTCATGTATGCCAAGGTGAAAAGAGAAAGAAAAACCGCTGATGATCCTAGGAAGATCAGCAACGCTATTCCATACCATAGTTCCAGTATATTCCAGAAGTCTAATCGTCTCTCAGTCACCCACCGAACGAACCCCTCGTCAAGTCCACCAGTCCATGCGAATATGGGAGAGGTAACAAGCCCTAGCTGAAGACCCAGAGTGACTCCGAACAGGGTGTAGCAAAGCCCCAAGAAGATTTCCACTACGCTGGTCTTACCAAGGCTCATTTTGTGGAGGACACTCCTACCAGAGATCTCATCTAGCCGTGACTTGCTAAAGTTGTTTTCCTAGCGTGCGCTAAACTAGTTCTCAAACACAAAAGGCTGATCTAGAGGATACTCTGCATCCAGCCACTCTCTATCCGTCTTGTACTGGTGTCTCGTAAGGGGAATCCCCACCGTGTCCACATGCTCTTTCTTCATTATGTCTCTCATTATCTCTCCTCCTCTGGAATACTTGGAACCGTAGAGCAAGTAGTATTGGGGGGCCTCGCATGATGTTTCTGACGAGTATGCCCCCTATGTATTGGTAGTGCGCTTCAAGCCTTTGCGAGACATACAACCTCATGAATGCCTTGTAGTCGCCGCAGTCTAGGTCCTGCCATTCTTCAGTACCGAAGAATGTTGACATTCTCTCCCTCATTTTCTCAGACGCTGCCCTATCCGGGAGTTTCTGAATATAGCCTGTACATTCCATTATCGCCTGCAATGGAAGATTCAGCAGCAACTCGGTTCTGGGAAAAGTGGCGATAGGTTCCACCAGATCTGACTGTGCAGAATACCCAACACCGAAGTCCAAGGAAATACAGTCAGCTACGCTTGAGTGCCATGATGCTAGGTGTGCTGCTTGGCTCCGCACGTCAGGCAGAATTTAGCGTCAGCAGGTAGTTCACGGCCACATTGGAGGCAGTACTTCTTGTCGGAGTGGGTGCCTGTCTGAGTCTTAGGGTGTTCGACGGGTTTCCTGCGTCGAAGTAGCACGAGACTCAACCCGAAAACCACTGCAACGGACGCCAGAATGCATGTCATGACTAGCGGGCTAGTCAAGTCAATTCCAACGGTTTCGGTCTCGGTTGTTGTGATCGTCGTCCCAGTAGTCGATCTAGCAGTGAGTACGGTTGTTATTGTAGTTGTCAGTTGCCCAGGAGTAGTGGTGGTCTGAGTTGTCACAAGGTAAGGTACGACTCTAAGGGTTGCCGTGTCCTCCAAGTAGGCCTGCCTATGACCCCATCCCAACGGAGAGTGAATGACCCAGAGCTTGACTGTGTAAATATCCGCCTTAGGAGGGGTAAATGCCCGAGTGACAGGAAAGTCTTCGGGGCGGAGGACTATGCGTTCTCCGCCTAATCCTATGGTTCTTTCGCCAGTGATCAGCGAGATCAATAGGTTCTGTGAATCATAGATGTAAAGTTCGAAGAGATGATCGTGTTTGCTGCAGGCTTCTGCGCTGATCTGGGTCGTGATTCTCACAGTTTCACCCAGAGCATAGAGAGGCCTGTCAAACGTGAGATAGAGCGAACGGTCAGCAACTGAGTTGACTGGCGTGAAGATGAAACAAACTACAACAAACATTGAAACCGCTAAACACAAGAAGAGATGCCGATCACGTCTTGTCTTTCTCATGGCCTAGTCACTCTTCGCCTCGAATACAGGTAGACAACCACACAGATGACTACAACAGCGGTCAAACCTAGAGCAGACCAGATCTCAATTGACATGACTGAAACGCGTTGCGTGATTGCATATGTCACTGTCACAGGCTCGATTGTCGTCATCGTGATGGTCAGCGTGGTTGTGATCGGAGGCGGGGGCAAAGGAGTGGCCATCACCAAACTGACATAATGTATGTAGACCTGACTCTGCATAACGACATGAGTATCCTCGAAGTCCGACTCAAAGACAACTGTAATCCGTTTCAGTGGCAACTGGCTCTCCTGCAGAAGTTTCTCCTTCAGGTTGACTGTGACTTCACGCAGTTCTGTGGTGAGTGTTGGGCTTCGGTCATACTTCACGGAATAGAGGGCAATGGCAGTCTCCTCTCCAGTGGCTTGATTGAACACATAAGCAGTCACCGATACTTTGAGAAAAGGAAAACCAGCTGAGCTGTAGAACACGGTCGTGGCTTTGTACGAGAAGGTCAGATCTGGCGACAAAACTGCTCTCTCCACGGTCTGAGATATTCCAGTAGGCA
>Ga0315296_10003929_pt1 | contig 12316 bp, 8 predicted proteins | sample YL17G14_18_MG_FD_203921 | JGI IMG/M metagenome (GOLD analysis project Ga0315296, IMG submission 203921) | Sediment microbial communities from Yellowstone Lake, YNP, Wyoming, USA - YL17G14_18 | ecosystem: Environmental > Aquatic > Freshwater > Lake > Sediment | place: USA: Wyoming | collected... | reverse complement strand
GACCAGCACCCAAAGTAAGGCTGTAGAGTCACTTGACGATAAGTACTTCAGCATGAAGTACAAGGAATAGAAGAAAAAGATGAAACCTAGGCTATTTGGCACTGAAATCGCTCCAAAATAAATAGTATATGGAAACACAGATAGCACAAGGCTTGAAAGAAGCGCGGCTTTCTCGCTTCCGCCAATGGCTCTGGTTACAAGAAAAGAGGCAATGGGTACGAATACACCCCATAATATTGGAACGAGAAATAAATGAACGTGAAGAACATCTATGCCCAACATTCTTGCAGCTATTGTGCTCAGAGCCGCCTGCAGGTTAGTTCCTTTGAATGTTTCAACAATCAATACTGAGACTCTTGGGTTCGGCCAGCCGCTTAATCCATGAAGAATCGAGTTGTCGAAAACGCGCCGAGTAAGACCCAAGACTGTCTGTTGCCCGCTCAAATCGCCAGCTGGGAAAATTATCGAGAATAGCGAATGAACTAGAACTGAGTTGATCATTATAAGAAACAGTGTGCGATAGGATTTTTTTGAATACATTAGAACTAAAGCCAGAAGAAAAGTCTCGGCGAATAATGATGGAATGAAGGCTGGATGCAGACTTTGCCAGACTGTGCTGGCTTCTCCCGTTCGAGATGCTAGCAATAGGTAAAAGGAGATACCTATCAGTGACAAACAGAGAAACTCAGCAACCTGTAGAACTGTGCTAGACACCTGGCTATGACGTTGCATTTCTGTGTTTGACCCCTTCATTTAACAGAAAGGCAATGGTTGTTGTAATAGCCAGAACTAGAGTGCCTCGGTACACATCCAAGTTGTGGATTATCATGATGAGCCAACTTACAAACCCTAAAAGCATAATGGACAATAATGCTCCGAAGGTTAATCGGAAAAAGGTGGTTCGCTCCTTGAAAAAAGTGTTCCCTAAAGAAATTGAATTCATGGCTAAATAGATGGCTGATGCAGGGAAGCCTATTATTGGAGATTGAAAGCTGTTAAGGTTTAGGAAAATCGCAACTGTGGCGATGTATGAGAATAACGCGTAGAGCCAGCTTTTGCTATTCAAGAAAAAATGACCAACAGTGCTCAATTTTCTTAGGCTTCTATCGATTTTTTGTCGCCGCTAACGCTTCTGAGACTTGACACTCCTACTGATTGTCACGCTTTTAGGATTATGTGCATTAATGGGATTCGAGGGTATTTCAACCATTCTACCTATGCTCGTATCATGGAGTCATATATTGTTTCCATTTTCGATATGCACTGTTCCCAACTTCCTCTCGCAATCACTGTTCGATGACTTACCTCGCCGAAGCTCTTCCTCTGGTCTTCGTTTTCTACAAGTTGGGTTATCTTTTGCGCCAAAGCATTGTAGTCTCTAGGAGGGTATAGCAGACCGTTTGTTTCGTTTCTTATCCATTCTCGGTTTCCGGGGATATCTGTGGTTATGGGTGGCAGCCCACATGCCATCGCTTCGAGCAAGGACACGGACGTGGAATCAATGAATGACGTAGAGACATAGATGTCTGACGCAGCAAGGTATTGCGAGGTCTCCGGGTATGGAACAGGACTGGTGAAGCGAATATATCGGTCAACCCCCAGTTTCTTGGCTAATTCCCTTATTCTTACTTCCTTCGGACCTTTCCCCTTAACTATGAATTTGATGTTCTTGTTCTTGTTAACAACCAAGGGAATAGCGTTGATCAGACATTCAATGTCGTAATGAGTAAAGAATGGTCTGGTACTTATCACCACGATGTCTTCTTCTCTTATGCCAAGTTTCCTTCGTACATTGCGTCCTTTGACTTGCGGGTTGAACAAGGTTGTATCGACGCCAAAGGGCACTATTTCGATTTTCCTCTGTGATATTCCAGTGCTTTTCCAGATTTTTTTCATACATTCTGCGTCAACAACTATTCTACCAGCTCTTCGGGTTACATATTTGGCTAGGAACTTCCGTAATATGTTCATATTGCTCAATTCCAGCACCTCCCCTCCCCAAGAATGTAGTATGTATGGGATGTGGCTTGGTGCTATAGCAAAAGCATAATGATACTGTGTGTGCAGCTGTATGAGGTGGGGGTCTGTCTTTCTAAGAATCCTTGCTATAGACGCGCAGTTTCGGACGATCGTGTATCCGAAGTTTTCTACGGTTAAAGTAGGCAAAACGTAGATAGGGATATTGCGAGGTTTTTGAGGCGCCCAGGTTTGAGAGTCGGTGATCAACGAAATGTTGTAGCCTTTTTCGCGGAACGCTTCTATCCAGCGGGTGCTGTGTATTGAGAGCGGGCTGATATGGCATATTGATCGGTTCATTCGAAATCAGCTAGAACTATACAGGAGCCCATGCACAACAAATTCAATCAAAGCCTTGAATTGCACGGTTTGGTTAACGCGTGCGTTGAAGCTTGACGATCGCTGCAAATCCTTTAAATAACACTAGCCTGCTGAGTTCGATTGGGATTCTTGAAGCTGCAATCTCAATTCTCAGAACAAGCTTTCTAAGTTGTTCTGGAAATATCGCTTTGTCGAGGATTATAGAGAATGGGGTCTTGAGATAAAAAAGGCATTTTTCGGTTTTCCAGTGGCTCTTTGTTGAGTAGAGGTTGAGGATTTCTCTTCGTGTCATGACAGATATGTGTCCTGCGGCTTTGTTCAGATTTTGCAGGCTTGACAGATTGCCACTTTGTCTCTGAATAGCTGCATTCCTGAGGCACCACACAAGATATAGAACCATATTGCAAGTTCTGTGACCGTCTTCAACCGGTGAGCTTATTATGAGACCTTCAGAGCTTACGCGCATCCATTCTCTTAAAGCATCGGAGGGTGCAATTAAGTGTTCTAGTACCTCTAGTGCCGTTACAAGTTCAAACGCCTTGTCTTTGAAAGGCAGAAAATGCGCATCAGCAAGAACAACGTTAAGAAACTTCTCATTGGCATCCTTTAGGGGCACTCTAACAATGTCAACACTGACCTTTGGCTCAATACCGTCTTTTAGACTTGCCAAGAAATGCCCATGACTGCAACCGACATCAAGAATAGAGGAAGGCTTCCCCATAGTCTCTTTGACGAAGAAATCCCGCATTCTATATGCATAGGTTTGAGAGCGATCTTCACCGTTCTCATATTACTGATAAAAATCGAACAGCTTCTTAGGGGTATGCGTGAGCTATCACTTCTCAAGCTTCTGTTCGTTCAACAAGTGAGCGACTGCAGATTTTCTTGAACAGGCATCACTATTATGGCGCGCATATCAATATGTAATCTATATACAAGGTTTGAATGCCTTCAACATTATATTCTGGGAGATTGCTTATTCCAACTATGATCCAAGCAATCTGTTTGTCTGGTTCCAGTTTCACAATTGCGCTTGCCCAGTCCTCACTTTCACTGCCTGTGGGAACAATATTATGCTCTGTTCCATCAGCATATCTGATAATTACACCCGCAACAGGTCCAGTAGATTTCCACTTCACCAAGATCCAGGGGAACTCGGTTGTAGACAGATTGTTAACAGTCTTCGATTGATAGTAGAAGGAGTAACTTCCCAAGAATGGAGTGAAATCCCCGGATATGCTCAGTTCTATGCCGTTTTTAACAACAACAGCTGACATGTTTTCTGCATAAAGTGTATGCCTGCTCCAACCAGATTTGAATGAATCCTCTTTCCAACCAGCATTCAGGTAATATTCGTTAGCTTTCCAGGTTACCCTTAGTTCATCATTAGGATCGACCTCGCCTACATAAACGAACGTGTTCACATCACTAGATTCACTAACTTGGACACTCAGACCGCTAATCGTAAGATCAGAAAAAGTCCAGTAGGTCGGGAAATCTGTGATATTATAGCTTGAGTGCCCAGAAAACGTAACGTGATAATCCACTTCACTCTTGGACAAGTAATCATAAGCCGTTTGAGCTTCGGTAAAAGGTTGTCCGTCAAAAGACACTTTTATGAAGGGACCTGAACCCGTAATTGGAAAGGTAGAAGAGGTATATCGGAACAGTGTAAGTTTACCTTCTCCGAAAGTCCTGTTTGCTTCAAGAACTTCTGATGTTCGTCGAACAATGTCTGCATAATAGGGTTCCCTGACTGATACAACAAAATAACCTATCCCGACCGCAGTTCTTCGCATCGCTTCCTCAAGTACGCTCAAAGAAGGGTTTGTTGTCATCTGCAGATACAGTTTCATACTCCACCAATCCCATTCAGCTATGCCAAAATTCCCTTTGGCAAATGGTGACCCGTAAGAGTAGTCTACGCCCAGAAATGCCCCAGCCAATGTTGCCAGATTAGTGTCCCCCAAGACAACATACCGACCTTCGGAAACAGAATCAATGTACAAAATGGCTTCAAGCTCGTATGCAGCTGGCTGCACATCCGTGATTTCCTTACGCGGATAGGCTTGATACAAAGCCGAAGTCGCTAGCGCAGACAACAATACGCATACAAGCAGCAAAGCGAGAGAACCAGATTTTGCGATTTTGCTAGAAGGAATCTTTGCCTGAGAGAATGCGTGCCTGAGAAAGCGTACTGTGACGATGAAACCTAGCACCACAAAGGGAACCAGTAGAAGATCTGCCACTGCAAGCAGCCTACCAGGAACCGGTGCGCCCTTCATCCCATACATAGTAACGTAGTAATTCACAGCTAGCAATATATAGAAAACAAAAAGCAAAAGAGCGGTCCTGCCTTTGACTAGCTTGCCCCTAATGCTAAATAGAAAACCAAGAAAACCAAAGACGAGCAAAAGAGTCGAAATATCCAGTTGAAAAGATAGGAGATTCTCCAAACTCAGAATTCCCTCTTGAGAGAAGGTTGCTCTCTGCAAATAAGAAACAAATGGGTAAGCAAAGAAAGCCGCAACAATGGAACCGAGTTTCAGAATTCTATGTAGCCCACTCTGCAATATGATTCCTACAAGAAGAAAGCTCAAAGCGAATGCTCCCATCGTCGGGTGAGCGAAAAGCGAGGCAACGGAAGCCAAGAACGACAGTAACAGAATCCGCTTTGAGCGATTCTCGCCCCAGTAAAGGAGACTCATTACGGTGCAGAGAAGGAACAGTAAGCCTAGTGAATATGCCTGCGATATTGATCCCCAATAGATCAGGGGCGAAAAAAGACTTCCTGCAAAAGCGCAGAACAATGGATATCTTGAATTAGTCTTTGCAGCAAGCAAGTCACCGATTTTGTACAATACAATAGGCAGAAATACTGACCACAGCAGAGGGATGAAAAGAACATGAACCCAGTAAATGTCTATGGCAAACATTCGCCGGAAAAATCCGAGTAGTGAATACTGCGCTTCATATTTTATGATGTCTGCTACAAGACGTTGCGAATACAGCCACTCATGTGCATAAAAGGTGCCAGTGTTGTCTATGAATCTTGCGTTGCCCAGATACTCCCAAGGGTCTCCATACCTCCCAGGATACCACACCACAAAGAAAACACTGTGAGTCAGGAAAGAATGAAGAGAAGTGAGAGCAAGCTTCAACCCACTGTTCATTCTAGTGAAGAAAAGCATGATTACCAGAGAAAAGGTCGAGACGAAGAACACAGGTAGGAAAAAAGCAGGTATTGTTAACCAAACAGTCGTTCGGCCTTCACCTGTTCTCGCGATCAACAGCGCATAGAAGGCGATTACAACTGAAATGAAGAATGGAAACAGAAGCAGATACGACTCTATATCTTTCTTTGCATTAACAGGCAATTGACTAGGTTCATGTTGACTCCTTTTCGCCCTCAGCAGAGAAAGAAGACATAAAACCAGACCAACCGCCGCAAGACATATGATGCACAATGTCTCAGTGAAACTCACAATCAGAATGAGAGACACCCCTATCAGAGCTGTAATCATAATGAAAACCACTGAACCTAGCGCTTGCCTAAGAAACCGCCTTTCTCCGGGAAAGAACACATCACCCGTTGTAATCGCACATACGAACAAGAAAGCTAAAGAAACGGGAATGCCAACGATGGGCGATTTCATGTTGACGGAGTTTATGAAAAGAGCTGCTGATAGAACTCCGAAAAGAATGATCCTAACCCAAGCCATTTTATCTTTGATGCCCTTTCTAGCTTTCGTGGAGTCAGACACCAAAGAAACCTCTAGCCGCATTTCAACTGCGCTTCGTATCTTTTATTACCAGCTCGGCCAAAAGTCCCAAGCCCTTCTCAAATTCGATTTTTGGTTTCCACCCGAGCAACTGCTTAGCTTTTCTAATGCTGACCCTTGCTCCCTTAAAGTCTTCAGGTCTAATCGGTTTGTGGTCCACTTTAACTTCACCAAAGATTCTCTGCAGATTCTGAATCACCTGATTAATAGTAACGAATTCTGCACCTGCAAGATTGAAGATCTGATTTCTGGCAGCACCTTCTAATGCAGCCACGTTTCCCTCAGCCAAATCCTCGACGTAAATGAAACATCGCCCTTGCTTCCCATCTCCGAAAACTGAAATGACTTCTTTCTGTATAGCTTTCCGCATGAAGATGGCGATGGCCATGTTCGACCTCATGCCGGGGCCATAGGGTATATCATATCTAAGGATTGTATAAGGCAAACCGTAGTGTGTGTACCACGTGTGGAAAAGTTGCTCTTGCCCTATTTTTGTTTTAGTGTAAATGTGATCAGGCATGGGCAGTGGCGTGGTCTCGTCAACAATTCCTTCGGTTTTGCCATAAACCCATGTTGTGGAGGCTAATAACACATGATCCACTTCTTTAGCTCTTGCCGCTTTAAGTAAATTCACCGTACCAGTTTCGTTTACAGCCAAGCACAGTTCTGGATGTGACAGGGCCACGTTCACGTCAGCAATGGCGGCAAGATGACATATGGACTCTACATCCTCACAAGCTTCTAAAACATCCTTTTCATCAAGTATGTCGCCCTCAAACCATGGCACCTTCTCCATTTGTGGCTTGCGTTGGTCAAAGACTCGCACATTGTATCCTTTTTCAACAAGCCTGGCCGTTATGTGACTTCCTATGAAGCCCGAACCGCCGGTGACGAGGACCACCATTTAGCTTGCCACCTCACAGACTCTGCGAAACTTCAGTCACTTTCTCAACCACATATTGTGCTTCGTCCTGTGTCATCTGGCTGAACATGGGCAGACAGACCATTCTCTTACAAACATCCTCAGCTACCGGAAAATCACCCTCTCTTGTATTAAACAAATCTCGATAGATCGGTTGCAGATGCAACGGTGGCCAGTAGACTTCTCCTCCGCATGCTATGCCTTTCTCTGCAAGCTCTTGTTTGAACTTGTCTCTATCAAGACCTATCTCCAAGAGCGCCGGGTACTTGTAGTAATTGCTGACTACGCGGCGATTGTTCTTGAGAGGTCTAATACGGTTAAGCTTGCTCAATTGCCGGTCATAGTACATTGCTATTTTGTTTCTCTTTTCTATTATCTCAGGCAGTCTTCTAAGCTGAGCCAGACCAATTGCAGCGCTTATTTCAGTCATTCGCCAATTGTAACCTAACCTGACAATCATGCTACTGTGGAAACTCTCCTTTCCTTGATCTCGGAGAACTCGAGCCTTCTTGTCAATCTCATCGTCGTCGGTGGTTATCATGCCTCCTTCACCAGTAGTCATCACTTTCGTTGGGTAGAAGCTGAAGCATCCCGCGTCACCTAATGAGCCAGCATGACGCTCGTCTATGGTGCTACCTTGAGCGTGGGCAGCATCCTCAAATAGTAAGATCTGTTTTTCGCGGCATATTCTACCTATGTTGTCTATATCAGGACAGACTAAACCACCTATGTGAACAACGAACACTGCCTTGGTTTTATTCGTTAAGTGTCTCTGCACGTTCTCAGCGTCGATGCAAAGTGTTTCAGAACTTATATCGGTGAAAATGGGTCTTAGCCCTACGAATATTGCCGTTGCAGCTGTCGCTGTGAAGGTGTTCGTTGGAACTAATACCTCATCCTCGTTCTTTAAGCCTGCAGCTCGAAGTACTATTTCCAAGGCACTTGTCCCAGAGTTTACTGCTATGGCATTCCTTACTCCGCAAAGTTTTGCGAACTCATGCTCAAACCTACGAGTATACTCGCCCAAGGTTAGCATTCCAGATGTCAGTATTCCTTCCACGTCAGTCTTAATTTGCTCCAAATCCTCACGTGAGAAATACAATTTCACTGCGGGAATTCTCCGGATAGTCATGAATACCCCTTGGGGATAATGAAAGACAGATGGCTTCTATTTAAGAGTGACTAGGGACGTTATCAGTCTGTCGAGCAGCTTCGAGTTTGTCTGCCAGTTAGCTTTCTCGCAAACAGTTGTAAAGGCATTCGCAGACAATGACTTTCTACGATCTCCATCCTTTAAAAGCGTAATTATTCTTTCAGCCAAAAGCCGGGAATCTTTAACTGGAAAAAGCAACCCGTTGCTGCCGTCTGTTATCCATTCTCTGTTTCCCGCTATATCTGTCACTATGACTGGAAGTTTGCACGTCATTGCTTCAATCAAGCTCGCCGATGTGCCGTCGGAGAGTGACGTTGAGACATAAACGTCAACCATTTTGAGATATTTGGGCATTTCTGTGAGGGGTACGTGTCCTAAGAACTTGACATTAGAGCTTATGTTCAACATGGCCGCACTCTTTTTCAGTTTTCGCGTCAAACTACCCTTTCCTAGGATAAGAAAGCGTGCATTCGGAGCTTCTTCAATAACCCATGGGATTGCGTGTATCAAACACTCTATGTTGTATATTGGCTCATGATGCCTTGTAGAGATCACGACAGGGTCGTTTTCACGCCATCCGAGTTTTTCTTTTAGCTCGCATGTTTCTCCTTTGTCATCAGTCGTAGTTTTTTCTGAGCGCCCCTTGATTACTTGCATGTCTACCCATGGGAAATTGACAATCTTTCTCGGGTCGCATCCTAGCGCGATACAAGCCTCTTCTTGTACATTGCTATCAACAACTACGGCGCTTGCTTTTTTTAGCGAGTATTTCGCCATGAAACGAAAAGGAAGCAACTTCGGAGCAACAAGGACGTCTGATCCCCAGATGAACAATATTGAAGGTGAACAGCTGGAAAGAGCAGAGTAGAATCCATACAGCTGCCCTCCGCAGCTAATCAGCAAGTCATGTTTGAATTGGTTCAGGCGGCGTTTCAGAAAAAAGGCCCTAAGAAACGAGTTTATTATTTCGTTCAGACCGGTTAAGGGAGAAACGGTTGGATGAAAAGGCTCAGGAATTCTCACAATTTGAACAGCTGTTGGAACCATGCTGGGTTTTCTTTCATTGAATGTCAAGAGATAGACGCGATTTTTCTTCAATAGATGATTCAGGAAGAAGAAGTCGTAAACGCTTTCTCCGGTGTGGGCATAGACAACAATTGCCATTGTCATCCTAGCTTAGGATCGCGTATTCGCAACAACATAGGAAAGAGCTCTTTCAAATCCTTGCACCATCATTGCTGCGGAGAAGTGTTTATCAATTATATTCTTTGATTCTGCCCCCATCTTTCTCGCTAGAACTGGGTCACACAGTATCTTTCTCATATGCTCGACTAAAGAAGGAATGTCGTCTTCTTTAAGAATAAATCCGTTTTCACTATTTCTGACTAGGCCTGGAATCGAACGCAGAGCATTGCATTCCTCAGTAATTATTACTGGTTTGCCGCAAGCCATAGCTTCGGCAACTGCTATTCCACCTTGCGCAGGAAGAACGAATACATCGCAGAGAGCGTAGAAAAGGGGGATATTGTCGTAACTCACTTTGCCCACGTAATAAATGTCTTTAATCTTCTCTTTGGTTGACAGATCTTGAAGGATTTCCCTGTGAGGACCATCGCCCACTAGTAGCAATGCCGCACCATTAATTGACTTTTTAAGGTTTCCGAAGGCAAGAATGAGATTTTCCAGTTTCTTCCTTTTTTCCATAGCGCCAACGTATAATACGCATTTCTTTCCTTGCACTCCAAGTTTTTCTTGAAGATGCTCCACCTCATTCTTCCGTTCTCTTATGGCTTCCTCAAAATAGAGTGTATCAACAGTGTTTAACGCTATAAAGATCTTACTCGGATGTGTTCCCATGTATATGTCAAAGCGTCTGCTGGCAGGACCATAAACTATGCTAGCATCGCAATGCTTGTACATTAGTCCGGCAAAAACGTAGGCGATTTTCTTAATTATGTTATCGTTTGGCCTAGGTGCGTTGTCCTTGATGTTGCCGCCACACCATATAACGAATTTTTTCCCGAGCAGAAATTTGTTAACAATGAGAAGAGGAAATGTATTCAACAGCAGTCCAGTTGTATCAGATATTGTAATATCAAACCTCTTGTTTCCAACCTCAAAAATCAGCGTTGGGAATATGATAAAGGAACGCTTGAAATGAAAGGGCGATGTCGGAAGCTTGCCCTCATAGCCAATTTTCGGTAGGATTTTGTAGGCAAATTTGAATCCGCTCAGTCTAGGATCAGGTATCATACCCGAATAGGCTAGGCCCTTCCTTGGCATTCCGAAGAAGACAGTTAGCTTGAAACCATTTTCAGCTAATCTTTTGGAAAGCATCTCAAAGAATCTGACTCGATAGGAGGGGCAGATCTGCTGGATTAGCGCAACTTTTATTTCTGCGTGCTTTTTGAGACTTGGCATTGCGTCACTAGCTTCTGGCAAGGGTATCGGCTTCATCGATTCAGTTTTGTCATCGCATGTTTTTCATGCGTAAGCGATTCTTTTTGGTTTTCGGTGCCTTGTTCCGATTCTTGGAAACTAGCGCGCGCTGATTCCTATTCCAGTCGAGAGTCAGCTGGGGCGCGCGTTTCCTCTTTGGGATACATCGTTAGGTGCGACATTGAAGATCTCACGTCTCTAGCTCGTTCTTGCGAGAAGAGAATCACCATTGACCAAAGAAGTGTAGACATTCTCAAGTTGGGCTGTCACGATAGAGACGTCGAATTTCTTGATTGTTTGTTTGCAGTTCTTTTGAAATCCCTCAAGCGTCGAATCGTCTCGGAGTATATTTGAGATTGCTCTTGCAAGTGCAATAGGGGAACTGTCGACGACGTAGCCAACATTGCCATGAATCCATTCTAGTTCATTGGACGTTGTTATGATAGGGCACCCTACAAAGCAAGCCTCTAGAAAAGCGATGGGAAAACCGTTGAAACAAGGAGTAACAAAAACACTGCTGTCAACTAAAGCTGCTAGTTTGTCTCCTTCTTCAACGAATCCAGTCAATATGACCTTGTCGCCTATCCCTAAGGAAGATGCCAGCTTCGAAAATGCCGAGGCATAACCATCATCAGGTCCAATTACTACCAATTTGGCGTTGTTGAAATCTTCCTTTACAATGCTAAATGCTTCTACGAGAAGGTCGAGACGCTTACTCTTGTGAATCCTCCCTAAATAGAGTACTATTCTCTGATCTTCGCTTATGGAGAATTTTCTCCTGAAAGAGCCTTTAGGAGGTATATAAGCAAACTTTGACAAGTTGATTCCGTTGGGGATTATACAGATCTTCTCTTTTGGCACACCAAAATCTCTGTATTGTCGAGCTTCCATTTGGCTCAACGCAATGAGTTTTGAAGCGTCCTTCAGTAACCGGTGCCCAGCCAGCCGATCGTACACCATTGTTGGGCACCTAGCTATACCGATTACTGATAATGCGCCGTGCGCCTGGAGCACGTAAGGAACCCCTTGTTTCATAAGGAAGTAGTGCAGAATCGGGTTTTGTAGCGATAGGTATCCGTGAATGTGAACGATATCAAAGAGTTTTATGTTGCTCTTGATAGCATGCACCATAGACGGAGTGATGAAGATCTTCCTTCTGGCTAGAAATATACTGACATTCCTGAAGTAATGTACTTCTACACCGTTAACCACTGCAAATTCGTTTTTCACTCGCGAGTATTCGTTTCTCACGTCGGAGGTGTAGATCGTTACATCATGCCCTCTCTTGACCAGTTCTCCGGAAATATCATAGAGTACTCTAACTGGACCCCCAAATATCCATGCGGGATGAAAATACGGAAGCACCTGTAGGATTTTCACAATATGCCTGCTGAGATGAGTTCTAATGCGAGCTGATTAAATGTCCGGCTAGTTGAGCCTTCACAAATAGGCTGCCCGAAAGAAGCTTCAATCTTGAATTTTCAAGGGAGAGATTAATAATCTGGATTATCTTCGCCAGCTTCTCACCGAAAGGTAAAGGTGATGCTACGAAGCACCCTCTGAGGTCTCTTATTGCAAAATCATTTTCTGACATTGATGCATTGACCTCGCCAAGAGTTACCCAATAGCTTTGAATGTTCACAGATCTGAACAAAGCTTTCTTCCTCAGATTCACAAACGTTG
>Ga0315296_10003928_pt1 | contig 12318 bp, 10 predicted proteins | sample YL17G14_18_MG_FD_203921 | JGI IMG/M metagenome (GOLD analysis project Ga0315296, IMG submission 203921) | Sediment microbial communities from Yellowstone Lake, YNP, Wyoming, USA - YL17G14_18 | ecosystem: Environmental > Aquatic > Freshwater > Lake > Sediment | place: USA: Wyoming | collected... | reverse complement strand
CCTGGCCCAGGCTGTACTCGTAGGCTGGCGCCTGCCGTTTCCCTTTCTCCGGTTCGTCGGGGTCTACCCACACCTCCGGCTCCCCGGCACAGAAGTAGGCGTAGGTGTCCACGTTGTCGGTGCGCTTGGGAGTGGCGGTCATCCCCAGGTGGATTGCGCCGGTGAAGTAGTCGAGCACCTCCCGCCACGTGCCCCATCCTGAACGGTGGCACTCGTCAATGATCACCAGGTCGAAGAAATCGGGCGGAAAGGTCTGGTAAAGGCGATGGCCTTCTTCGTCGTCGTTCCAGAGAGCCTGGTAGATGCCAAAGTAGACGTCGTAGTGGGTGGGAACGGGGCGGCCGACGATGCGGTGACGGGGGTCGTTGCCCTGGGAGGCCAGCGGAGAAAAGGCGTTGTAGGCCTGGTCGCGCAGCACTACCCGATCGGCCAGGAAGAGCACGCGGGCGGGCCGGTCGGGATGGCGGCGGTGGAGCCAGCCGGAACGGAGCAGTTTCCACACCAACTGGAAGGCGACGAAGGTCTTGCCCGTGCCGGTGGCCATCGTCAGCAGGATGCGCGTCTGCCCCCGCATGATGCGCTCCAGGACGCGGGCGATGGCGGTCTCTTGAAAGTAGCGCGACTCTTTGCCGGTGAGGGATGGGGGACAGTACGGGCAGAGGATCGGGTTGCGCCGGCGGGCTTCGGCGGCCTGGGGATCGTAGACTTCCCGGGCCTCCGTCACGCGCCGGGCGTCGGTCACTTCGGCCAGGCCAGTGTTGATCAGCCAGCGCTGCCACAGTTCATCGGGTTGGGGGAACGCGGCCAGTTCACGGCTCTGGCGGACAAAGTAATCGTACTCGACGATCTGGCGGCCGTTGGTGGCGTAGGTGAAGGGCACACCCAGGTTGCGGGCGTATTCCTTGGCTTGCTCCAGCCCACTCTCTGGTGCTTCCCCCTCGGCCTTGGCCTCTACGACGGCGATCGGGAAGCCCGCGTAGCGCAAGAGATAGTCCACCTTGCGCCCGGCCCGCCGCCCGACCTGGTTCCCGCGCAGGACGATGCGCCCCGGCGTGTATTGCACGTCGCGGCGGTAGTAGTGTTCGCGCGCGATCTGCTCGCCGCCCCAGCCGGCCGCTTCCAGGCGGGGGTCAATCAGGCGGGCGCGGGTCTCGGCTTCGTTCATTTGAGTCCTTTGCTTTACATCCCCCACACCGTGATCGGCATTCCACGATAGGTCTCAACCCGGCGGAAGATCCTGGCCTCCCACGGCTTGTCCTTCTCCCGGTCGAAGAGCACCAGGTGGCCTCCGTCCGCACGGCAGCGATCCATGTACTCCCACGTCTGCGCCAGCCCCTTCTCGAGCGTACTCTCCAGCGAGCCATACACGATTTTCAGTTCAAGCACCACCCGCTGTACGCCGCCAGGGTGCGGCCACACGACCAACAGGTCGGTACGCAGCCGTCCCAGGCCATATTCGCGCTCTATGCGCCCGTCGTTGTTGACGATCCGTTGCAAGAAGGCCTGGAGCAGCAGTTGCGGCCCGGCCTCCTTGTAATCGAAGCGTTCTACCCAATGCTCCGCGTGCTGCCGGAAAAAGTCCTGAAAAGCCACCAACAGTTTGTCCACGTTGAGCCGCCCATCCGCCCGGATGTACCAGGCGGGCTGATGGGCAATGGTCAACTGCGTGCTGTACGTCAACTCGCGGGGGATGATCTCCTGATAGATAGGGTTGGCGATGCGCAACTGGCCCTCGGTCTGGATCAGCCCCAGGTCACGCACGTACATAATGTCGTCCGTGGGGATCAGGTCGGGGCTGACGTCGCCCACCAGCAGCGGCGCGATCACCCGTCGCACGCGCTCCTCGCGCAGTTTATCGGCCAACTGGTCCAGGTGCGTCTCACGGCGCAAGATGAGGCGTTCTTTGGCCTCGCTCACCAGCGCCGCCGTGATCGGAACGGTACGATCCCGGCCCTGCTTCATCTCGAAACAGGTCTCGTAGCCCAGCGCGTTGACCAGCCATGGCTGTCCCTGTGTAAGTGCCCATACCAGGTCCAGCGCGCCTGGTTCAAAGGGCTGGCCGGTCTCCGCTGTATGTTGCGCGTAGAGCGTCTGCACGTCGGCGCGGGTAAAGTCGCCCAGGCGCAACGACGCGGCCTTGACGTTGAAGGCGCTGCCGCCGGTAATGATGGCCTTGTCGCGCTCGGAGTAGATGCGGTAGTCGCGCACGTCGCGCACCCCGCACAAGACGATACTTTGCGGAAACAGCGCCGGACGCTGAAAGTAGCCGGTGCGCAACTGCCGCAGGACGGCGATCAGCGTGTCTCCGACCAGCGCGTCAACCTCGTCCATCAGCAGCACGATGGGCCTGGGACTGTGCTCTGCCCACAGCGAGAGCACCTTGTGCAGCGCCGCGTATCCGCCGTTTTTCTCCAGCGTGGCTTCCCAGATCTCTTCCGGGTAGTGGTCATTGACGAGCGTCCGGGCCATGGTCGCCAACTGGCTCAAGATCGCCCGCATCCCCTGGCCGACGTCCTCGCGGGCGGCCTGGGCCAGTTCGACGTTCACGTACACGCAGCGGTAGCGCTCGCCCTGATTGAGGTACTCCATCAGCGCCAGCAGGCTGCTCGTCTTGCCCGTCTGTCGGGGCGCGTGCAGCACAAAGTACTTTTGCTGCTCGATGAGCGCCATAACCTCGTCAAGGTCGAGGCGCATTAAAGGAGGCAGGCAGTAGTGCCTGTCACACTGGACCGGTCCGGCCGTGTTGAAGAAACGCATCATGCCACCTCACTCACCAGCACCAGTAATCACCGTCCCTGCGGCATCCAAGCCGGCCGATAAGCCGGGTTCTGTCGCGGGCGATCATCTATCTGGGACGGCGGTTGCCCGCCGCCTCAAGCAGCCTACCCGGGGCTCAGACGGGACGGGCCGCCCCGTGGCCCGCCAGCGGCGGACCTTGCCCCTGCTTGGCCTTGCTCCCGGTGGGGGTTACCTGGCCGCGCGTGTCGCCACGCGCGCCGGTGGTCTCTTACACCACCTTTTCACCCTTACCGGGTTGGTAGATCGGTTCTACCAACCCGGCGGTCTGCTTTTCTGTGGTCCTTTTCCGTCGGGTCACCCCGCCTGGGCGTTACCCAGCACCGTGCCCTGCGGAGCCCGGACTTTCCTCACCCGCTCCCCCGGTCAAAAGGCCGGGGGGACAGGCGCGATCGCCTGGCCGGCTTGGACGCCAATTTTATGATAGCATACTATGGGTGACTGTCAAGAAGGTTTAGATCAAGGCGGCCTATGAGCCAGGTGCCGGCGTAGGCGATGCTCGTGGCACGTAGTAGAGGATCTGAAAATCAGCCGTACGCTGCGCGACGTCCTCGAGGTAGAGCGTCACGCTGTAGGTTCCACCTGCGAGCACCTGCCCACGTGTGTCGTAGTAGGTCACCCAATGCGTGCCCTCGGTCCCGCCGGTGCCTACGTCCCAGGAGCGCTCTTCCCGCGCCACCTCCGCACCGTTGCGCGTCCACACTGCCATCCATGCCAGCCCATCGCGCATCCCCACGTAGTCGAAGACCGCATAGACGGCCTTGGTATTCCAGTCGAAGCGGTTGTCGGGCGCGGTGAGGAGCGGCGTGCCGTCAGATTGCACGCCCAGCGCGACCGCGACGTCGCCAAAGGCTGGAGCAATCGCCTCCATTTCCGTCGTCACCTCCCCGACTGCGAACCTCACCCGGCCCTGCTCCTGGCCGGCGACCGCTACCGCGGCCTCGTAGACGCCGGAGGGAAACGGCAGATCGCCCGGGGCCTGGAAAGCGGCCTGCGTGTGCCCCTGGGGTGCGCCACTCCACACTTCCGCGCGCTCCTGGAGCGGCTCCCCTTCGTGGTAGAGCGTGTACGAGACGGCCAGCCCCGGGCATAGCCCCTCGAACTCGTAGCTCACGTAGATGGCGCGCACGCCGGAGCCAAACTGGCTCGCGCCCGGCGCTTCTTCTGCCGGTGCGGGCACGTCCGCCACGCGCAGGTCGAAGGCGCGCGGAACAGTGTCCAGCACCCACAGCGAGTGTATCCCCACCACCCGCTCACCGGCGTAGACGAGCAGGTCATATTGGCCCGCCTCCACGCCTGCGGAGCCGCCGGTCAGAATGCGGATGGTGGCGGGCTGCGTCCTCTCTCCCCACGGGACGGCAGGCTGAGTGGCGACGACCGCGCCGTCGCGCTTCACCTCCCAGCGCCACTCCATCTCGGGCTGGACGCCCTCCAGCGCAAGTTCAGCGACGATCTCAGGTGTGCCCAGGCAGAACGTGTCGGCGGCAGCCTGCAACGCACCGCTCGAGTCCAACCCCGCACCCACCGCCACGTGACTGACGAAGGGCAGCAGCGCCGGGGTGGGCGTCTCCTCGGCCCCAGTTCCTACGAGTTTCCCCGAGTTCCCGACGAGCACCAGCCCCACCGCGATGATCACCAGCGCCGCCCCCCCGACGAGCATCCACGTGAGCGGAGGTACGGGGGACGGCTTCTCTCTGCGCTCCGGCTGAGGGCCAACCAGGCGCCCGCGCGCCAACGGCTGCAATGCGACGTCGGGATAGATGCCCGTGGCGTCGTACACGACGGTGGCGAGGAAGCGCATCCACGCCCGCAGTTGGCTGCGCTCGTCCAGGTCGGCGACCGATTTCCCGGCCTGCCGCGCGTCGGCGATAAAGGCCTTCACGTCCTCCTGTAAATCCTGCCCCTCTTCGCCGCCCTCCTGACGGGCGACCAGCGCCTGGTACCGTTTCTGGAGGGTGTCGAAAATTCCGCTCATCCCCCACCTCCTGGCAAATGCGTATCCAATGGTTGCATTTCTTCGACCATCCGGCGCAATTCCCGGCCGGCGAGGGTCAGGTAGCAAGCGCAGGCGTGCTGAAATTCGTCGGCCAGGTCTATCAGCCCGGCAGTGTTCCACGCTTCCTCCCTCAACCTTTCCTCCATCTCGCGCCTGAGCGCGGCGATGCGCGCGCCCCAGTCGGGCCAAGGGGGTATGGTGCCCTCCTGGCGGGGTACGGGCCGGACGTACTCTGCACTGCTTTCGAAATCCGCCAGCCGGTCCACTTTGGCCTGGCAGGGCCGCCACGCCTGCAGGAGCGCCCGCTCGTCCGAGGATGCTGCTTCCGCCTGGCCGAGAGCGCGCAGGCTGGCATAGAAAGGGGCGCAGGCGGTGAGTATCTCGTGCAGGACGTGATGCAGTTCCGTCCATGCCCCCAGTTGAGCCTGGAGCGGGGGGACTGGCTGGGACACTTTTGTAGCGCTCATCTGAGCCCTCCTCGACCGGCAGGCTGGAAAGCCTGCCCCACAGGATGGCAGGCTGGAAAGCCTGCCCCACAGGATGGCAGGCTGGAAAGCCTGCCCCACAGGATGGCAGGCTGGAAAGCCTGCCCCACGCTTGCACCAGCAATATTATAGCCCTTCACTCAGGCTTTACAAATCGGCCAAGTTGTTGTAGAATGATGCGCTGTAATCTACCAGTTGGAGGGATCAAGTTTGGCCAATACACAATCCGCAATCAAGCGTCTCCGTAGCGTGGAGCGCAGACGTCTGCACAACCGGGTGTATCGCGTGGGAGCCCGGACGGCGGTCAAGAAGGCGCGGCAGTTGATGGACGAGGGCCGGCTGGAAGAAGCCCGTGCGGCCGTACACGCGGCAGTCAGCGCGCTGGACAAGGCCGCTGAGAAGGGCATCATCCACAAGAACAACGCCGCCCGGCGCAAGTCGCACCTGATGCAGCAATTGAACCAGATCGAACGCGCCGCCTGACCCCCAGGGATGTCCAGACTGCAGAAGTCTGCCAGGCTTCCACAGTCTTAAAAGTCTTAACATGATCATACGAGGGAGGTGCAACCATGCAGATCAGCGGCTTTGAGTTCCCCGACGACCTGTACTATGACAAACTGCACAGTTGGGCGCGGGTGGAGGGGGACGTCGTCACACAGGGCATGACACAGTTCGGCCAGGCCATCGCGCACGAGATCGTCTACGTCGAAGTTCCCCGCACCGGGCGAGGGGTCGAGCAGGGGCAGACCTTCATGTCCATGGAGTCGGGCAAGTGGGTCGGCCGCATTGCTGCCGCGGTCAGCGGTGAGATCTCCGAGGTCAACGAGGAACTCGAGTGGGAACCCGCGTTGGTCAACGAGTCCTCCTACGAGAACGGTTGGCTGGTCAAGATCGAGATGTCCAAACCGGCCGAGTCGGACAACCTGATGAAGGCGAGTTCCCCGGAGTTCAAGGCCTTTATCGAGGGAGAGGCGGCAAAGTACAAGGACGTCCTGGGGTAACAGGGCAGTGCGCCTGTATGGGGCGCTCAATCCGTCAACGTGGTGATGGGCAGCACCGTTTGGCCGGGTACGTAATCCGGCCATTGGAGGCTGCCCATTGTATGTTTAGGAGAGCCTACCCTCACCCCGGCCCTCTCCATCCCTCATATACTCGTTTACTCATTTACTCATACACCGGAGGTATACTGATGAAACTCTACCGTCTCGAAACCGTAGCGTGGCCGGATTCGCAACTGCTGTACCACTCGCTGCCCCGCGTGGGCCGCGAGGGGGTAATCCTGTGCTCCCCGGCGACGACCTACGTCTGCATCGGCTATTTCCAGGACGTAGAGCAAGAGGTAGACGTGGAATTCTGCCGCGCGCACGACATCCCCATCTTCCGGCGCGAGGTCGGCGGCGGCGCGACTTACCTGGACGGTGAGCAACTGTTCTTCCAGTTGATCCTCCACCGCGACAACCCGCTCATCCCGGCGGGCAAGATTGCCTTCTACCGCAAGTTCCTGCAGGCCCCCATCGAAGCCTACCGGGCGCTGGGGATCCCCGCCGAGTACCGCGAGGTCAACGACATCGTCGCCAATCAGCGCAAGGTCTCCGGCTGCGGGGCGGGTGAGATCGGCGACTATTACGTCCTGGTCGGCAACCTGATCGTGGACTTTGACTACGAGATGATGGCCCGCGTGCTCAAGGTCCCCGACGAGAAATTCCGCGACAAGGTCTACAAGACGATCTACGAGAACCTCTCGACGGTCAAGCGACAGATCGAGCACGTCCCGCCGCGAGAGGCGCTGTGGTCACTCCTGGCCGACAAGTTCATCGAGATGCTGGGGCCGCTGGAAGTCGAGACGACGGTGGATGCGGAATGGCGGGCCAGGACGGACGAACTGGCGGCCCAGTTCCTCACCGACGAGTGGCTCTATCAGGCCAGGCAACCCCGCGCCGGGCGGGAGGTGAAGATCCGCGCCGGCGTGGAGGTGAAGCAGAAGATGTACAAGGCACGCGGCGGCCTCATTCGCGCCACGAGCGAGGTGCAGGACGGCGTCATCGCGACTGTCTCGCTCTCGGGCGACTTTTTTTTCTTCCCGCCGGAGAAACTGGCTGACCTGGAGACGGCGCTGGTGGGCGTGCCGGTCGGGGAGGTCGAACAGGCGGTGGCCCGCTTCTACGAGGAGCACCACGTCGAAAGCCCCGGTGTGACACCAGCAGATTTTGCGCAAGTTGTAGGTTAGTAGCAATGAGTGAACGGACACCTGAACAGGAATTGGAAGCCTTCTTTGGCCCTCGCCCGGCCGCGCCCCCGCCTCCCCAACGGCTGGGCATCGTCGTCGGCGGAAGCCTGGCCAAAGGACTGGACGTCAAACTCGACCAGGGCACGGTCATCGAGGGGCTGGCCGTGGGCCGCTACGTCGTCGTGCACGGGCAGACCGGGCGGCGCTTCTTCTCCATCGTCACCGACGTGCAGTTGGACGCGCTCAATCCGCTCATCGAGAAGGCCCCGCCCGACACCTCCGACCCCTTCCTGGCGCGCGTCTACCAGGGCACGGCCGTCTTTGGGCGCATCCACGTCGCGCCGATGTTGATGTTAGAGGAAGGAGCCAGCGAACCAAAGCCGGTCAAGACGATCCCGGCCCACTTTACGGCGGTCTACCCGGCCAGCGCGGAGGAGGTCGCGCTCATCTTCGGCCAGGAGGAACAGCCGGGCTACTTTTACATCGGCGAACCGCTGGAGATGGAGGGCGTCCACGTGGCGCTCGACCTGCGCCGCTTCGTCGAGCGCTCGGCGGGCGTTTTTGGCAAGACGGGCACCGGAAAAACCTTTCTCACGCGCACGCTGCTGGCCGGGCTGGTGCGCGAGCGCGTGGCGGTCAACCTGGTGTTCGACATGCACAACGAGTACGGCTGGAAGAGCCAGGACGAGTTCAAACAGGAGGTCAAGGGGCTGCGGCAACTCTTTCCCACCGGGCAGGTCGCCGTCTTCACGCTGGACGAGGCGTCGTCCCGGCGACGGGGGAGCAAGGTGGACGGTGTCGTGCGCATCGGCTACGAGCAGGTCGAGCCGGAGGACGTGGACAGCCTGTCCGGGCTGCTGGCGCTCTCCGACGTGCAGGTGGGCGCGCTCTACTTCTTGCGACGGTGGCTGGGGCAGCGGTGGGTCGCCCGCCTGCTGGACGAGAACGACGCGCTGGAGGAATTGACGGGCGCACTGGAGCGGGGCACGCTCCACGGCGGGACGCTGGGGGCCATCCAGCGCAAACTGGGGATGTTCCGCCGCTTCGACTTTCTACAGGAGCGTGTGCCGGAGGACCCCGTGCAGCAACTCCTGGACTACCTGGACCGGCGGGTGAACGTCGTCATGGAGTTCGGGCGCTACGGCAGCAGCCTGGAGGCGTACCTGCTGGTCGCCAACTACATCACCCGCCGTATCCACGCGCACTACGTCAGGCGCAAGGAGGCGGCGCTGGGTGGACAGGAGGAGGAGCCGTGCCCGCTCGTCATCACGATCGAGGAGGCGCACAAGTTCCTCGACCCGCTCGTCGCCCGGCACACCATCTTCGGCACGATCGCGCGCGAACTGCGCAAGTACAACGTCACGCTGCTGATCGTAGACCAGCGGCCCAGCGGGATTGACCCGGAGGTGATGAGCCAGATCGGCACGCGCGTGACGTGCCTGCTGGACGACGAGGCGGACATCCGGGCGGTCTTTTCGGGCATCAGCGGGGGGGCGGCGCTGCGGGAGGTGCTGGCGCGGCTGGACACCCGCCAACAGGCGCTCATCCTGGGGCACGCCGTGCCGATGCCGGTGGTCGTGCGCACGCGCACCTACGGCACGCCCGAGTTCTACGCCGAGATGGGGGGGGGAGAAACGGAGGAGCCGGAGGCAGTGCTGCGCCGGGGGCGGGCGGTGCTGAGGGGAGAAGTAGACCAGGAGCTATAAACGCGCATCCCCTCTAGGGAGTGGTCTGGGCGGAGACGTGTTCGGGGATCAGAGGAACGCCATCCGCCGCAATCGCGCGGTACAGAGGAAGGCGAATGCGCCGGGCCTGGGCCCAGCGTGCCTGGCCAAACACCCGTGGTGAGATCACCACGTTATACTCCAACGACACATCGGATGCGATGCGCCACAGTGCGGAGCGGAGTTCACTGTTCTCGATATCTACCAGCACCGGCAGGTCAATGTCTGATTCAGCCTCGGCGTCTCCGCGGGCTTTGGAGCCAAAAAGGGTCACGGCGAGGACGTGGTCAGGGAAACGACTGCGTATGCGAGCGATGTATTCTGTAACCGCCATCAGGTCGTTGGCTGGCAGTTGAGACAAGGAAGGCATTCTCATAAGTATAATACATCTAAGGCATAAACGCAACGACAGGAGGGAATCCGTGCTGTTCGAAAGGATCGAATCGAAGGGCCTGGCCCACTATTCATATCTCGTCGGCGATGGGCTGGACGCGCTCGTGATTGACCCGCGGCGCGACTGCGAGGTGTACGTCGAGAGGGCGGCGCAGGAGGGGCTGCGCATCGCCCACGTCCTGGAGACCCACCGCCACGAGGACTATGTGGTCGGCTCGGTCGAACTGGCCGCGCGCACCGGCGCGCAAATCTGGCGCGCCGACGCACAGATGGAGTACCGCTACGGGCAACCGGTGGAAGACGGCCAGGTGTGGCAGGTGGGGCGGCTCAAGGTGCAGGCCATCGGCTCGCCCGGCCACCCCCCCGGCAGCATGAGTTACCTGCTCCACGACCCCAACGGCGCGCCGTGGATCGTCTTCACCGGCGACGCGCTGTTCGCGGGCAGTATAGGGCGCGTGGACTTCTTCGGGATGGAGCGTGCCCAAGAACTGGCCAGCCTCCTGTACGACACGCTGTTCCACAAATTGCTGCCGCTGGGCGACGGGATCATCGTCTGCCCGGCGCACGGCTCCGGCTCCCTCTGTGGGAGCAGCATCGCCGAGCGGACCTGGACGACGGTCGGCTTGGAGCGCCGCCTCAACCCCAAACTGCAGTTTGCCGACCGGGAAGCATTCGTCGCCCACGCCGTCGAGGAACTGGAACAGCCGCCCTACTTCCGGCGCATGGAACGGCGGAACCTGGAGGGCACACCGCGCCTGGGAGCGCTGCCCGTCCCGCGTCCGCTGGCGCCGGGGGAGTTCGCAGCCAGGATGCAGGACGCGGTCGTGCTCGATACGCGGGCCGTACTTGGCGTTGCGCACGTGCCGGGTGCATACTCGATCTGGCTGGACGGACTGGCAGGCTTTGCCGGCTGGTTCCTTCCCGACGAGCGGCCCATCCTCCTGGTCAGCGAACCCGCCGACCTGGCCCAGGCTGTGCGCTGCCTGGTGCGCATGGGCTACGACGACCTGGCCGGCTACCTGGCGGGCGGGATGCAGGCCTGGCACACGGCGGGCCGGGAAAGCGCCGCGATCCGCACGCTCACCGTGCACGAACTGCGCCGCCGCCTCGACGCGCACGAGAGTCTATGGCTCCTCGACGTGCGCAGCAAGGGCGAGGTGGAGGCCGATCCGACCGCCGGTGCGGTGAACATCCCGCTCACGCAACTGCCCCAGCGCCTGGACGAGGTCCCGCAGGATCGCCCCATCACGGTCTTCTGTGGCAGCGGCATGCGTGCGACCGTCGCGGCGAGCCTGTTGCAGCGCGCGGGCCGGCAGGACGTGACCGTCGTGCTGGGCGGGCGGGCCGCCTGGCACGCGACCGCCCAGCACGCTGCATCATAGGGACAGCGTACTGGAGCATATCGGAGTCCCGAACTCGTTCGGGCATTCGCCATTCGCCATTCGTTCACCTTGCCTCCACACCACACCTGTACTAAAATAAGGCACGCGCCCATTATACTAATCTGCGTGTGCCTTATGTTGCTGAAGGAGGCAGCCGGTGTTTGTAGATCGCCAGTGGCTCCCACGTCCACGCGATGGCCGCCTGGTGCAGCCGTGACCCCACCCCCCACTGCGTGAGGGGCTTCGACAGGGCCTCCTCCACGCAAGCTCCCCACCCCAGTGGGGGGTTCCGTGACTGCCAACCCAGACAGCCTGGCGGACGCGGGCCGTCTTGCTGGGAGAATGCAAGTGGGGAACAGGCCCGGTCGGGCGAGACGTGATCCGTGAACTGATCGAGGAGAAAGCGCCCAGAGTCCTGCAGGACCTTCCTGACGCCGGTGCGGGATGGACGGCGCACTATGCATTCTTCGCCCGCGCCGGCTTCACCGATGCCGCCAGGTCTCTGGCGCAGGCCCGCGGCGCGTTGTTGGTGGACCTGGATGTGCTGGATCAGGATCTGCAGGCACCACACATCTGATTTACCAGAAACGTTACTACTCAGGCAAGTCACGCAATGGGACACAGATCAACACGGATGGTACGGATTGGCACGGGTATTGCTTGGAAAATCCGTGTACATCCGTCGCATCCGTGAGAATCCGTGTACCAATCAGGGCAGCCTGAGCAGTTGCCGGACTGTGGTCCGGCAGGAGCACACACGGGATGTCAGTCTGTGCTGGCGGGCTGGCTGCTCTTCTCCAATTTCTCGAGCAGGCTGCGCACGCGCTCTGCGTCGGCCTGAGCGTCGGGGTGGTTGATCTCGCGCTCGTAGTCCACACCAACCTGCATCAGTGCGGCTGCGCGGGCGGGGTCGCTTTCTTCGTACAGCAGCCCCAGGTTCCACGACCAAGTAGCCTCGTTGCGCCGGTCACCGATCTCACGGGCAATCGCCAATGCCTGCTCGGAGCACTCGATTGCCCGCATCACCTCTCCTAGACCACGGCAGGTACTGGCAAGGTTAACCAGGGTGCCACCTGCTAGACGCCGGTCGCCAATCTGGCGTGCTATAGCAAGCGCCTGATCGTAGTACTCAATGGCCCGCGCCTTGTTACCTAGATCACGGTAGGCACTGCCGAGGTTGTCCAAGGCGATACTCACCATGCGCTGGTCACCGATCTCACGGGCAATCGCCAATGCCTGCTCGGAGCACTCGATTGCCCGCATCACCTCTCCTAGACCACGGCAGGTACTGGCAAGGTTAACCAGGGTGCCACCT
>Ga0315296_10003927_pt1 | contig 12321 bp, 9 predicted proteins | sample YL17G14_18_MG_FD_203921 | JGI IMG/M metagenome (GOLD analysis project Ga0315296, IMG submission 203921) | Sediment microbial communities from Yellowstone Lake, YNP, Wyoming, USA - YL17G14_18 | ecosystem: Environmental > Aquatic > Freshwater > Lake > Sediment | place: USA: Wyoming | collected... | reverse complement strand
CCGGCGGCGGCTGCGCCGCGGGAGGAGGCTGGGCGGCGGGTGGCTGCGTCGGCGCGCCCGGCAACTTCGAGCCAAGCGGGACGGTGCCCGGAGGCGCTGCCACCGGCAGACCCGGCTTCACTGCGCCCGGCACCGTCGCTGGTGGGGCACCGGCCGCCGGCGGCACCGTCGCCTCGCCGACGGGCGGCTGCTGCGCTGGCTGGCCGATGAGGGGCGGCGGCCCGGCAAGGTTCGGATTCGCCCCAGTGCCGATGTAGATGGGCTGCAGATCCTTCTCGGTCACCTCGTGCGACCGCACGATGTGCGGTGTCAGCAGCATGATGATGTCCGTCTGGGCGATCGAGTTGTCGTTTCCCGAGAACAACTGCTTCAGGATCGGCGTCCGGACCGCCCCCGGGAATCCCTGGAGCGACCGCCGTTCGTCCTCGCGGAGCAGCCCCGCAAGCAGGTTGGACTCGCCGTCGCGGAGCCTCAGGGTGGAGGTCACCTTGCGCGTGCCGAAGGAGGGCAGGTTCTGTCCCGCGATGTTGATGTCGCGCCCGAGGCTGCTGCTCTCCACCGACAGGTCCAGAATGATATCGCCCGTGTACGTCACGCGCGGTGCCTTCAGAATGACATTGACGCCGACGTCCTTGTAGGTGAACGACGTCATGGGGCTCATGCCCGTGCCGCCGGGGGCGTACGACTGGAAGACCGTCGAGGGAATCGGGATCGAGTCGCCCAGGTTCAGCGTCAGGTCCTTGCCCTCCTGGCCCCGGAGTTGCGGCTTCGCGACGAGCTTCGTCTCCGAATCCGTTTCGAGGAACCGCACGACGGCCGACGGTACGGCCAAGTAGAAGTCCGTGGGACTGATGCCGCGCGTGATCGTGTTGAGGTTCATCATCCCCTGCGAGGCCGCCGCAGCGGTCCCGGTGGCGGTGGATGGTGCGGCCTCGGGCGAGAAGACAGCCCCGATCGCGTAGCTGCTCAAGTTCAGGCCGTACTGGGCTGCTCGGGTCCGGCTCACCTCCAGGATGGCCACGTCGACGACGATCTCGGCACGCGGCTTGTCGTTCGCCTGGATGATCTTCTCGATAATGTCCACGATGGCCGCCGACCCGCGCACGGTGATCGTGTTGGCGGACTTGTTCGCCATGATCACCGGACGGATCGTGTTCGCCGCTCCGCCCACCGTCTGCCCCACCAGCTGGGTGAGCGCCTGCTGCAGATCGGTCACCTCGGCGTTCGAAATGTAGAACGTCTGAATGACCTGGTCCTCGTACTGGCCGCGCTTCGCCTGCGAGTCCTGCGCCACGATGATGGTCCGCTCGTTGAGCACCTTGTAGAACAGCTGGTTGGCGGTGAGGATCTGCTGCAGCGCCTGCTCGAGCGTCACACCCGAGAGGTCCACCGAGTAGTCCCGGTCGGCGTAGTCCCTATCGTAGATGATGTTAATCCCGCTCATCTTCGAGATCGCGTTGAGAATCACTTCCCGCAGGCGCACCGGCGCTGGGAAATGCAGCTCTAGCGGGACCCGGGACGCGGGATTCAACATCGGCTCCGGCGACGTCTGTCGGACCTTGTCCTTTAGTTGCTCGATCTTCGGCTTCGGCCGGCTTGCCTCCATCCGGTCACGAAACGTCTGCTCGACTTCGGTCGCCTTCGCGGCCAGCGCCCGGTTCGACGGGGCGTAGTCGGAGGCGATCCGGTACTCGCGCGCCGCATGCTCGAGGTCTCCCTTCTCCTCGAGCTGACGCGCGATTGTCAGATGCTTCCGCGAGGCGGATTCCATCGCGCGCTCGAGCTCGATGCGATAGCGCGCCGACTGCGGATCCTTCCGGAGCGCCTCGCGGTAGTACGTGACCGCCAGGTCCCAATCACCGGCCTGGGCCGCCCTTTGGCCGTGGCTGAAGGCCCGGCCCGTTGCACACCCGGCCGCGAACATCACCACCAGCCCGAGCGCCGTTGCCTCAAGAACAAGCCGTTTCAACGTTCGGCCTCCCGTCATGCAGCGAAACACCCGCTGCCGTCACAACCCGCTCAGCGGAATCTTCCTGGTCCCCCGGCCGTCAACGTAGGCTACGACCACGGACTCTGTTCCGATGGAGACGATCCTGTAGCGGCCATCGATGATGTCGCCCTCTCGGCCGTAGAACACGTCGCCGCCGCCACTCAGCACGGCAATCTTTCCGGCGCCGCCGCCCGGGTTCACCAGGCCCACGAACTTCAGCGTGATCGGCGGTGGCGGCGGGGGCTGGTCCGGGCTCCCTCCCGTGCCGCCGGCAGGGTTCGCCAGTGGCGGTGGTGGCGGCGGTGGCGGGGCCGGTCTGGGCTTCAGCTGGAATGGGTTGCGGACGGAGCCCGCCGGCTGTGCGTCCTGGGCCACGCGCAACGCCGCCAGCTTCACGTCAGGAACCATCGAAACTGGCGGCGCGGACTTCCGCGGAGCAGGGTCGCGAGACACGACGGTCGCGGCGGCCTCCGGCCGCGCGCCCGGCGTCGGTCCCTGGCCGAACTGGTAGGCCAGCAAGAAGACCAGCACAATGAGCAGCACGCCAAACACGACGTATTGCGTCACCCTACGTCCCATTCTGCGCCACCCGATAGAAGGTCGACAGCTCCAGTGTCAAAGCGAGCGGGCCGTTCGGTTCACGCCCCTGCCCAAGCGCCACGTTGTCGATCACGACGAACGCCGCGCCCGTCTCGATCTTGTGGATGAACCGCCGGACGTCCTCGTAGCCCCCCTCCAGCGTCAGCGTCATCCTCAGGGCCTGCAGCGTTGACTCGCGGAGCGTTTCCCTCTCCAGCATTCGGCGCTCGTACCGCAGATTGCACTCGCGCGCGAGCTGGGCCACCTGGAGATACATCATGCGTCCCGCACGGCTGAGATCCTGTGGAAGGATCGCCTTGTAGAACTTCGCCAGCTCCTCCTCCGCGCGCGCCTTGCCGGTCACGGTGGCCCGAGCGGATGCCGCGTCACGTTCGGCGGTCTCCAGCGCAACGGCCGCCGCAGCCGCCCGCTGTTCGCCTCCGGCGACGGACGAGGCCAGGGGATAGATCACGAGGGCGTAGGCAACCGCGTTCGCGGCCAGCGCGATCAGGATCGGCAGGATGAACAGCCGCTTTTCAATGACAACGCGCTTCAGCACGCCCCTCGCTCCTCACTGCGCGCCCGCAGCGGGCTTGGCCACCGTCGCCAGGTACCGGCCCTCCAGCGTCACCTCGAGCAAGCCATCCCGGTTCAACACTTCCTCATGTGACAACAGCCCGGCGAACGCCCGGGTCCCCTCCAGCTTCTCGACGAAGGCGTCGACGTCTTCAGCCTGTCGTGCGACCACGACGATCCTGACGGTCATCTGGCCGTCCTTCTCGATTCGCGGGCTGACGGCCAGGATCCGGACCTCGGCGGGAAGCGTGGACTCGAAATGGCCCAGCAAACCCGTCCAGGAAAACGTCCTGCGGTCGATGAGCGCGTTCGCTTCGCTCGCGGCTTTCGAGACGGCCTCCACCTCGGTTCGGCTGAGGCTGCGCCGCAGCCGCTGCGCCTCCTGCTGCAGCTGGGTGGCGCGGCTCTCGGCCCCAGACACCTGGCCGACCAGGTCCGCGTGCCGGCGTCTCAGGCTCAGCCAGTTCGCCACATCAACCACGCTGATCGCCAGCACCGCCAGCGCCGCCAGCGCCAGCGCCAGATGGACGACGCGCTCGTTGTAGAACGGCCGCGTCGCGAGGTTCGTCCGGAGCATTGCCCTCCTCGGCTTCCCTACCGGCTCACGCGTTCACGGAGCAACACGCCGAGCAACGGCGTCACGGAGGAGACCAGCGCCGCGTCCACGGCGGCGCGCTGTGCGAACGAGGCCAGTCTTCTGGGATCGATGGCCTCAACCCGCACGCCCAGCCGCTCTTCGAGGTTGCGTCGCAGCTGATCCGCCCCGCGCGTGACGGGTCCTGCCGTGGCGATCGCGGTCTCGGGCGCCCCGGCCAGCAGGACGCGCTCGAATCCCCGGCCACTCAGCCGGTCCTCGTAGTACATAGCGGTCTGGTGCACCAGGTCCGTGATGTTGCCGTCGCCCTCTTCGACCCGGTTCCGGAAGAAGATCAGGTGGCTGCCGCGCAGGATGCCCATGGTGCTGTACTCGGGCGTCACGTTCACGAGCAGCCAGTCGCCGCCCGGCGGCCGCTCCGCTGCCAGGACCGCGTTGATCAGATCGAACGTCGCGATATCCACCAGTCCCGGGCTCGCGCCCGCGTCGACGCACACCTGCTCGTATTCCTGCACCACGTCGCGTCTGGCGACAGCGACCACGAACTCCTGGCCCCCGCCGTCCGTCACCGCGCCGGGCGCAAACGTCACCTGAGCGTCCTCGAGGCGGAAGGGCGCGGCCTTTCTGACGTGCCACCGTAGCAGCTGGTCCAGGTCGCTGGCACGCGACGGGACCTTGTCGAGCCGGAGAATCGACACCTTGGCCACGCAGTCCGGGACGACCAGCGCTGCGCGCCGCGACCGCGTGCCCAGCCGGCCGAACACCAGCTTGAGCGCCTTGACCACCGGCCCGCGATCCGCGATGTTCGTGCTGTTCAGGGCCGGTGCGACCGCGCCCGCCGGAAGCGTCTCGACGGCGCAGGCGTCGATCACGGGAACCCCGGCGCGAACGGTCAGCGAGATCGCCGCCACCTGGCGGGGGGTGATCTCCACCGCCACCGATGGCGCCGGCGCGGCCAGAAGGGACGGTCGCATCATTCCACGAATGTCACTTTGTTGATCTCGCGAAGCGTCGTGATACCCGCCATGGCGCGTTCCACCGCGCACTGGCGCAGGAATCGCATACCCTCGTCTCGGGCCGCCTTCTTGATTTCCGAGGTCGGCCTGCGCGCCAGAATCATCTCACGAATCTGGTCCGAGAGATCCAGAAGTTCGCAGACGGCGGTCCGACCCTTGAAGCCCGTGCCCCCGCACTCGATGCAGCCGGCGCCCTCCCAGAACGTCTGGGCGTGCTCCAGCGTCAGGTCGAGTCCTGACTCCTCGAGCAGGGTGCGGCTGATCCTCGCGTACCGTTTGCAGTGCGGGCAGATCACGCGCACCAGCCGCTGCGCGAGCACGCAGTTCAGCGCCGACACGAACTGGTACGGCTCGACGCCCATGTTCAGGAACCGCCCGAGCACGTCCAGCACGTTGTTCGCGTGCACGGTGGTGAACACGAGGTGCCCGGTCAGCGCCGACTGAATGGCGATCTGCGCCGTCTCCGGGTCGCGGATCTCACCCACCATGATCTTGTCCGGGTCGTGGCGCAGGATCGACCGGAGGCCGCGCGCGAACGTCAGCCCCTTCTTCTCGTTGATCGGAATCTGCGTGATGCCTCGCAACTGGTACTCGACCGGATCCTCGATGGTGATGATCTTGTCCTCCGGCGACTTGATCTCGGAGAGCGCCGCATACAGCGTCGTCGTCTTGCCCGAGCCCGTGGGCCCCGTCACCAGCACCATCCCGTACGGCTCGGCGATGTACTTCCGGAACCGTTTCAGCTCGCCCTCCGGAAACCCCAGAATGTCGAGGCGAAGCTCGCTGAACTGCTCGCTGATCGATTCCTTGTCCAGGATCCGGATGACCGCGTCCTCCCCGTGCACGCTGGGCATGATCGAGACGCGGAAGTCAATGGTCTTGCCCGGCACGCGCAGCTTGAACCGGCCGTCCTGCGGGACCCGCTTCTCGGCGATGTCCAGCTCGGCCATCACCTTGATCCGCGAGACGATCGAGCTGTGGAACTGCTTGGCGATCGGGCGCATGGCCGCCTGCAGCACGCCGTCGATCCGATACTTGACGTGCACGGCGTCATCCTGGGTCTCGATGTGGATGTCGCTCGCGCGGCGCTGGATGGCCGTGTAGATCGTCGAATCGACCAGTCGGATCACCGGGCTGATGTCGCTCGTCAGACGCTCGACCGTGAGGCTCTCGTCGCCGTTGTCCTCCTCCTTCAGCAGCTGGAGCTGGAAGCCTTCGGTCGCCTCTTCCAGCACGCGCTGCGAACTCTCGCTCTTCTTCAGAATCGACTCGATCGCCGACCGCGGACCCACGGCCACTTTCAGCGGCGTCTGGAGCAGCAGCGCCAGCTCATCGATCATCGGCAGGTCGGTCGGGTCCGACACGACAATGGCCAGGGATCGCCCATCGCGCCGGTACGGCACAAAGCCGTACCGGAGCATCAGGTCGGCCGGTATCGATCGGAAGAGATCGTGGTCGATCCGAAATTGCCCGAGGTCGACGAACTCCAGGCCGTAGCGCAGTGCGACCCGCCTGGCAGCCGCGAGCTCCTCGGCCCGATCCTCGGCTGCTGGCTCGGTGCCCTCCGCGTAGAAATGCGCCGGTGCGGGTTGTGGTGGCACCCTCGGCGTGTCTCGTTCCACTCGTCTCTCCCGTGTCTGCCCCGCGCACTACACCCCGGGCTGCCCCACCGCGCTGCTGAGCTGGAACAGCGGCATGTAGAGCGCCAGGAGCAGTGAGGCAATGACCAATCCCATGATCACGAGCAGGGCTGGTTCGACAAGGGTCACGAACCGGCCGAGATCGGTCTCGATCTCCTCGTCGTAGAAGTCCGCGAGGCTGTTCAGCATCTCCTGCAGGGCACCGGTCGACTCGCCAACCTCCGCCATCTTGACCGCCACCGACGGGAACGTGCCCCTCGCCTCAAGGGCCGCCGCGAATCCCTCCCCTTCCCGCACACGCTGGCCGACCGCCTCCATGGCCTCGGCCATGTGCTTGTTCCCGATCGACCGGCTCGCTATCTCGATGGCGTTCACCAGGGGAATGCCCCCGCCCAGCAGCGTCGCCAGGGTCCGCGCGACCTGCGACGTCGCGAACTTCCGGACGGTCGGCCCGACGCCAGGCACCGTCAGGATGAAGCGGTCGAACCGGGCGCGCTGGACCGGCCGCCGTCGCCAGACGGCCATCCCCAGAAGGATCGCCCCCGCCCCCAGCAGCAGCCAGAGCACGTGGTTGCGAACGAACGTCGACACCCGCACGATGATTCGCGTCACGAGCGGCAGGCTCGCGCCGAAGGTCTGGTAGAAGTCCGAGAACGCCGGCACCACGCGCAGCACGATGATGGTCACGACGACCAGCGCCAGGACCGTCAGAACGGCCGGATAGACGAGCGCCGACAACGTCCGGCGCTTCACGGTCCCGATGATCTTGACGTACGTGACGTACCGGCGGAGCACCGTTTCGAGGCTGCCGCTCTTCTCGCCCGCCATCAGCGACGCCGTATAGACACCCGGAAAGAGATCGGGATGCGCCGCAAAGGCGTCCGACAGCGACGACCCGGCACGCACTCGATCGTACACGTCGTCGAGGACCGACTTGAAGAGCGCGTTCGTCAGACGCTGGCGGAGAATGTCCAGCGACTGCACGAGCGGCATTCCCGCCTTGAGCAGCGTCGCCAGCTCCTGGTTGAACACCAGGAATTCACGCGCCGGGAGCCGCCGGCGCCGAGGGATCGCGGGCACCCAGCGGGCCAACACACGCCGCGGCTGGAGCGCCAGGACACACAGTCCCTTCTGCTCCAACTCGTGTCGCAGGCGCGACTCGCTGTCCGCGACGTGCATCTCCTCGGTAATCGCCCCGTCGGGAGTGGCCAGCCTACACCTGAATTCCATCGCAACCCACAGTTGACATTAGGATTATCGGCTCATCGGCGCTTGTTGATTATAGCAACTTCTGGCCGCCTCGCGACCGGGAAACCCGGAGGCAGGCGGCGCCTGTGATCCATTAGACGTGCTCGACCCGAAACAGGCCGGAACACGTGGAGTCCTAGTGAGAGGCTGCCGAGCGCGCCAGGCTTAGCACGCGGCGCACGTACTGTTGAGTCTCAGCGAACGGCGGGATGCCGCCAAACCGCTCGACCGCCGCTTCCCCGGCGTTGTAAGCGGCCAGCGCCACTGACACGTCGAAGCGATCCAGCAATGAACGCAGATGGCGGATTCCCGCCACGAGATTGGACTCCGGGTCGAAGGGGTCGCGGACGGCATAGCGCTGGGCCGTCTCCGGCATCAGCTGCATCAGACCCATGGCCCCTTTTCGCGACACGGCCCGGGGACGGTATGCCGATTCGGTCTGTATCACGGCCCGAACGAGCTTCGGGTCCACGCCGTGCAGGGCCGACGCCCGGTCGATCATCTCGGCGTACGCCGCCGCGAGGCTCGACGCGGCAGATGCGCCGCTCCCGTCGTCCATCACCGGCTCCGGGTAGGGAATCTCGTCTGGAGCGATGCGGATGATGAGCGACGCGTCACACACGATTTCGCCGCCACCACGCAGGACGAGCACCGTCTTCGGCCCCTCGTCGCGATGGCCCTTCACCGACAAGCACTGGCCGGAGGCGAAGCAGACGAGCTCTGCCGTGGCGGGCGCGGCGAACGCCTGCCACGCCACGCAGAGGCTAGCGACCAGACCCGCCCGTCTGGACATTGGTTGTGATCCCCTCGATGCGGCGGATCGCGCCGGCGATCGTCGTCTGACCCAGTCTACCGGGGCTCCACGAACGCGTGAAAGACGCGCACACCCAGCTCGCGCATGTCGACGGAAACGCCGCCCTCCATCTGCGCGGGGACGAACGTCTTGTCCACGCCGATCTTCAACTCCACCGTCTCACTGCTCCCCATCTGGGACGCGGTGATTGGAATCCGGCGTATGAGCTCGCCTTTCAGGTCAAGCAAGAACGTGTCGAGCATCTGGGTCCCGATCTGCACGGTCACGACCTGAGGCTCACGCAGGAGACCCGGCTGACCGTCGAGGTGCAGGTAGAACATGGCGTCCCGGCGCGGATTGCGAAACGAGATGGTCGCGCTCTTCTTGGTCCACTGCCATTCGACCGTCACGTTCTCGGGCGAGACCTCCGCAGGATGCCAGCCGTCCTTGAAGAAGAGGAAGACGTTCTCCGTCTGCGGGAGGAGGGTCATCACCGCGACCTTGTATGCGCGCTGCCCTCGCTGTGGGCCAGCCAACGGGAGGCGGGTCTGGTTCTTGACCTCGTACAGCCCGACCTCGATCGCGGCCTCGCCGACGTACGGATAAACGGGAATGAACAATGTCCTCGCGTACCTGATCGACCCGCCGGGTTTCCATTGGGTCGTGGGCGGGACCGGGTCGTGGTCGTCGGTCCACATCAGCTCGCCATCGGCGTCCACGAAGTGCACGAACACCCGGTAGTCCTCGTCGAACTTCGCGTCTGGAGCCACCTCGAACTGGTACGTGAGCTCGATCGGGCTTCCAAGCGCGGCCCGGGGATGGTTCACCACCACGCTGGGCGTGGCGACGGGCGGTGCTGTGTCGCTCTTCCGACCGCACGCGACCCCACACGTGAGCAGAATGGCCACCAGGCCCAACGAAGCGACGAGACGGTTCTTCATCTGCATCATCCAGATCCGAGTCCTCATGGTAGCGCAGGTGAACCAGCTGGCGCAATTCCGGACAGGTTGATCCGCTCCGCAGCGTTGACCCGCCGTGACCTGGCATGCTAAGGTGACGCCTCGGGCTGCGCCGATCACGGCGTTCGAGCCGAACCGCTGCATGATCCGACCACGTCGGTGGCTCACCCGCGCGGCGATCGTCCTCGGCACGGCACTGGCGGTCGGCTGCAGTGCCAGGCTGTCCACACGTCCGCCTGAGGCGGTTCCACCACCACCGTCCGCCGGGCCGTCACAGGCTTTCGAACCCGCCGGCGTCGCGGTTGAAGATCCCGTCGTGGCGCTGCTTGCCGCGGCCGAGCGCCGGTTTGAAAGCGGCCGGCAGGAACTCGCGCTCGGGCACCTCGAGCGGGCCAAGGCGGAGTTCAATTGCGCGCTCGAGGTCCTGCTCGAGTCGCCGTCCGGCGCCCGCAGCGACCCGCGCGTCCGCGAGTCGTTCGATCGGATGGTCGACCGCATCAGCGCGTACGAGATCATCGCGCTGACCGACGGAGACGGGTTCACCGAGAAGACCTATCAGGCGGCGTCGATCGACGACCTGCTTGCGCTCTCGACCTTCGAGAGCCCCGCGCCGTCGGCCGACCTGCGGGCACTCGTCGCGATGGACCTCGTGAGCACCAGCCACGACATCGCGATCCCCCTCAACGATCGGGTCCTCGCCTACATGGATCTGTTCCTGGGCCGGCTGCGCGACTGGTTCCAGAACGCCCTCGCCCGAGGGGGGCGCTACATGCCGATGATCCAGGGTGTGCTGCGGGCTGAAGGACTGCCGCTGGACCTGGCCTACGTCCCGCTGATTGAGAGCGCGTTCAACCCGAACGCGGTGTCGAAGGCACAGGCCAAGGGCACGTGGCAGTTCATTCGAGGCACGGGCCTTGCGTACGGCCTCAAGGTCGACTGGTACATCGACGAGCGATCGAACCCCGAGAAGTCCACCGTGGCGGCGGCGAGGTACCTTCGAGCGCTCAATGCGCAGTTCAACGGCAACTGGCACCTGGCGCTCGCCTCGTACAACGGCGGTCCGGGACTCGTGCAGCGTGCCATGAAGCGCACGCGGATCTCGGACTTCTGGCAGCTGCGTGCGAAGCCTCGCGCGCTCCCGCGCGAGACGCGCGAGTACGTCCCGATGATTCTCGCCGCCATCGTCATCGCCCGGAACCCGGCGCAGTACGGCTTCGATGTCACGCCGGACGCCCCGATGGAGTACGACAAGGTGGGTCTGCCGCAGCCGGTCGATCTGCGCCGGGTCGCGGAGTGGGTCGGAACATCGGTCGATGACATCCAGGCTTTGAATCCGGAGCTGCGGCGCTGGACCACCCCGATCCGGTACCCAGGCTACGAGCTGAAGGTGCCCAAGGGCACCGCGCCCATCGTCGAGGCACGACTCGGGGAAGCGGCGCCGGGAGAGACTGCCACGCTGAACTGGCATGTGGTGAAACGCGGTGAGACGCTGACCTCGATTGCCAAGAAGTTTGCGGTCAAGAGGACTGACCTCGCCGGGGCGAACGACCTGTCGGTCAAGTCAAGCGTCAGTCCCGGACAGCAGCTGATCATCCCCGTTGCGCCGTCAGGTCTCGTCGCTGCGCGGCCCGATCGGCCGACGCCTGCCGCCGGTCCGGCGCATCACGCGGAGGCGGTGCCTGCCATGGCCGAGGCTCTGACTCCCGACAGCCCCGTGCGAGTCAAGATCGTCTATCTCGTCAAGGCCGGCGACACACTGACTTCGATCGCGCGGGCGCATCGCACGACCGTCGACTCCCTGAAACTCTGGAACGCTCTCCGGAGCTCCCGCATCAACATCGGCGATCGCCTGACGATCTACATGATACGCACGAACGGTCCGCGGCCCTGACAGCCGGTTCCCCCCTGAGCCAGGCTGCGATCCGAGGCAGCCTCGCCATCGCAGTTGTTGCGCACCGCGGATGCTCCCAGACGCGCAGCAACTTCCACACCTGCGCGTCTGATTCCCGACATGGCCACTATTCCCGGGCCGGAACGGCCCCAGCGGAGTCGGGACGCCACTTGCATACGACTCGGGTGTGCTGGCGACGCTCCACTCCGCCGCAATTTTCGGGATCGAAGCCTACCAGGTCCAGGTGGAGGTCGACGTGTCCTACGGCCTTCCGGCCTTCACGATGGTCGGTCTTCCGGACCCCAGCCTACGCGAAAGCCGCGACCGGGTCCGGAGTGCGATCCGCAACTCCGGCTTCGAGTTTCCTCCGCATCGCATCACCATCAACCTCGCGCCCGCCGACGTGCGCAAGGGGGGAGCGTCCTTCGATCTCCCAATCGCCCTGGGTATCCTCGCTGCCACGGGTGTCCTCCGTCGGGATCGGGTCGACGACGTCATCCTGCTCGGGGAACTGTCGCTCGACGGGTCGATTCAGCCCGCGCGAGGCGTGCTGCCGATTGCCGCAGCGGCCCGCCGCCAGGGGTTCGCCAGCCTGCTCCTTCCGCGTGCCAACGCTCATGAGGCGGCGGTCGTCGACGCCCTCCGGATCATTCCGGTGACGTCGCTGGCCGAGGCGGTGGACGTCCTGCACGGGACCCTGCCTCAACCCGCGGCCCCGCCCGCCATGCCGGCACGGGCGCCGTCTCCCGCCGCCGTGGGTGATCTCGCGGAGGTGCGCGGCCAGCTGCTCGTGAAGCGCGCGCTCGAGGTCGCCGCGGCGGGTGGCCACAACGTGTTGATGATCGGGCCGCCCGGCGCGGGCAAGACGATGATGGCGCGGCGTCTACCCGGCATCCTTCCTCCGCTCACCTTCGACGAGGCGCTCGAGTCCACCTCGATCCACTCGGTCTGCGGCCTCCTGCCGGCCGGCCTCGCGCTGCTCAGCGAGCGGCCCTTTCGCGCGCCCCACCACACGATTACCGATGTCGCGCTCG
>Ga0315296_10003926_pt1 | contig 12322 bp, 12 predicted proteins | sample YL17G14_18_MG_FD_203921 | JGI IMG/M metagenome (GOLD analysis project Ga0315296, IMG submission 203921) | Sediment microbial communities from Yellowstone Lake, YNP, Wyoming, USA - YL17G14_18 | ecosystem: Environmental > Aquatic > Freshwater > Lake > Sediment | place: USA: Wyoming | collected... | reverse complement strand
CCTTCAGGGTTTTGAGCTCCACGCCATCGATCCTCCGGCTGAAGTCCAAAAGGGCAGCGTCCCCTTTATCGCGAACCTCAGCGATAATCTTGGCCACTACCCCCTCAGGGGAGAGCTCCTCGCCGAAAACCTCCTTTATCCTTTGTTTCATTTCAAGGGGCGCTTCAACCGGGGCAAAGGGGGAGCGGCGCAGAATAGCCTTAGCAGTCAGTAAATCTCTAACTATCCTCACCGAGATACCCTCTAGCTACCGCCACAGATTGGATTATTGCCTTTTGCCTGAAAGCGGTGAGACGTTCCGGAGTTACATACTGAATCGCCCACTCCAACTTGGCCGGCATTGAGGAGAAGAACTGCTCCAGCTCCTCAGGGTTGACCTTTTGCTTTGGGAGCAGGAACCTCCGAGCAAAGGCGGGGAAAAAGGCCAAGCTTGGTTGGCGCCCTGCCGCAATGCAGACAAAATCCCGCCACTGCTTCAAGGCGGCGGCATCGATAAAATCAACCTCAACCTTAGGCTCCCAATCACAGATTAGCGCCTGAATTTCCTCCATATTTGTCCTATCCTCCCGCTCACGGCAATCAAGCTCGAACTGGAGCAGCCTGTCCAGCATGTTGGCCATAGGGTCGTAGCGAAGAGGAGAAGATGTGCCAAAGCAAGGGCGATAAATGTCTAGGATCCAGACCTCGTCGGTAACGAGGTGGGAAAGATAGCCAGCAACAAAAGACTGCGTCGATGAATCCAGCCTCCCCCTCTGAGTAAGCCGGGGGTGGGTCTGGAGCATAATCACTGCCCCGCTGGCGAAATCTTCGCTGCCCAGTTCTAAGAAGTGGGTTCTCTCACGCCTAGAATCGGCAATAATGATATGCACGTCGGGAAAAGTAGCACCGACCAGGTAGCTGCCCAGGTTTTGATCTATTATGGGATGTTGCAACTGTTGCGCCGCTTCCCTGGCAATTACTAGATGAATACAGATGGGAGGCATTTTTTGTCCACCAGGCTTTGTTTAGAACCCCTCTTTTGCTATCTCTTGCATGACTTTAATGGTATGCTCTATCCTATCCTTCTTTGATGGCTGGGACAAAGTGTTCCTATTGCCGATAAGGCAGGCAGATGACTGGAAGAGGGTATCGATGATCTTAAGGTTGTGCCGGCTCAAGGTCTCACCTGTTTGGGTGTTTTCGATGAGCAGATCGGCGTCTTCAGGGAGGAAGGCCTCGCTGGCGCCCCATGTTGGAATCACCTTGTAGCGCTCTAGGTGCTTATCCCGAGCATACTTGTCAGCAACGTTCACATACTCTGAAGCCACCCTGATGGTGGGAAGCTTGCCTTTCTTGACCAGGTCACTCAACCCACGGACATCGTTAACCGGCAAATCGCGGCTGACTACGGCAACCACGGTTACCCAGCCAAATCCCAGATCCAAAATCTCCTCCACCGGGCTCGAGGGGAAACGATAAACATGGTCTTTGAGCCAGTCCTTTCCCGTAATTGCCAAATCGAAGTTTTCGTTGGCCACCTGAAGGGGCATGTCTTGAGGCCTGATCACCTTAACACTGACATCGGGAAACTCTGGAATGGGACGGCGAGTTTCTAATGCCTCAGTATAACCCGTGATGTTGAGCCCCGCCTTGGCCAAGAATTCCATAGTCGGCCGCTGCTGGTGACCATCAGGCAGGGCAAGGCGAACCTTCCTTTCGTCGTCAGGTGCTATCCCGCTCTTCACCTCGGCGATGGATGGCAAAGGAAGCTCCTCTTTTGCCTCCAGCTCAAGGGGGCGAAGACGGCCTAGCAGGTTGCTCATATCGGCTTTGGCCAGGCTATTCCTATTGGCGATGAGAAAGGCGCCGGAGGTGAGGAGCTTGGCAATCGGCATCAGACCCTGTTGGGTAAGGCCATCCTTAGTGGTTTGGGCCAAGATTACGACATCGGCGCTCTCCGGGGGATAGACCTCAGCGGCGCCCCAGATGGGGAGGATCTTGAATCTCTTAAGCCGCAGCTTAAGGGCGAAGGACTCCGCCAGGTTCTGGTATTCGCTAACGATGCGCACGGTGTCAAATCTATCGTTGATCTCCGCCGCCGAGGTGACCCCGGCATTGCTGCTGACGACCACATACAGATTGCTTTTACCATAGCCCAGAGCTCTAACCTTCACAAGGTCGCCGCTGGGATATCTGACCGAAAACTCCTCTACCCAGTCCAGCCCGCAGATACCAAGATCGTAGTTCCCTATCGCCACCTGAATCGGGATATCCTTTTCCTGGAACACCTTCAAAAAAAGCTCGGGAAACCTAGCCGACCTGGGACGATAGGAGCGTGACCCCTCCTCATAGTCTAGAAGCGCCAGTCCTGCCCTCTCAAGCAAAGCGGCGGTTTCAGCTAGAAGTCGCCCCTTGGGCAAGGCAACCCTGAGCTTCACCTTGAACCTCCTACTATCTCTAGCACCTCCGTTGCGGAGGCTACTTCGCTCTTTTTGCCTGTAGCCCGGTCGGTCAACTGGAAGTGACCCTTCCTAGGCAGTGAAAGAATCCAGCGGTAGCCAGCTACCGCTTTAGTCCCTAGGTCTAGCTCAACATGATAGCCAGCCTTGCTTAAGAAGCGGGCAGCCTCAAGGCATGCCTTCATCCCTTCCACATCTCCGCCCTCTGAGCTAACCAGAATCCTTTGTTCTGCGCTCCTCTCCTCTATCTGGAGCAGATCCATCAGTTGATCCAGGTATAAGGCGAATCCTGAGGCGGGAACGGGCCTTCCCCCTACCAGAGGGATCAAATCATCGTATCTCCCCCCTCCCCCTACTCTCTGCGCCGCAGCATAGAATTGAAGCATGACCCCAGTATAGTATTCGAAGCCCCTGCCCGAGGCAATGTCGATTTGGTAGGGGCACTCCATAGCGCTGAGCAGCTCGGCGATGGCAGCCAGGTTATCGAGGCTGGGCTCAAGCTTGGGCCGGGCTTTACCCAGTAAAGCCCTGATATTTTCAACGAATCCAGGCGAGCTGCCCTTGACCTCCAACAGAAGGGGCAAGGCTTGCTGAAGGTCGGCATCCCCAGCTTTTATTTCCTCCAGAGCTTTCACATTCCCCTCCAGTATCTGGTCCCATATCTCCGTTTGCTCTGCTGGTCCAAGTCCCAGCTCCCCCATCAACGCCTTGATCAGGCCAGCGTGGGACAGCTTCACTTCCACAGCACCAATCCCCAGCTTCCCCAGGACCTCCAAGCCGAGAAGGATTAGCTCCACGTCGGCCAAGGGCAGGCTGCTTCCGATGAGCTCGGCCCCACACTGCCAGCGCTCCCGCTTTTCCTTACCCGTCTCCTCAAAGGTGAAGGTGTTTTCCACATAGAAAAGCTTGGTTATGTCATTGCGTTCAAGGTTTTCCAGGTAAAGCCTGGCTGCAGGGATGGTGCCCTCGGGCCTAAGCACTACTCGCTCCCCACTCCAGCCATCCCAGTCAAGGAAGGAATAGACCCTGCCCAGCATCCCCGGGGTCAGCGTCCCTGTGGCAGTAAAAAGGTGGAGATACTCCAGCGTCGGCGTTCTCACCTCTTGGTAGCCCCGGTTGAGGCAGCAGCCGCGGAATACCCCTTCAATGTGGCGGAACTTGGTCATGTCCTCAGGGAGTAGATCGCGCATCCCTTTACATCTAGGTACTCTCATTCTTCTTCCACCTACCGCATACTTAGGCTATTCTACACCAATCTGCTTCAGCCTTCAACAACGGGGTCAGATTGCAATAAGAGCGCCAGCATTCTATAATAATTATCTATGCGAAAATGGCTGTTTATCGCTCTACTACTGCTCGGGCTTTCTCTGCTCGTATCGGGGGAAGTGAGCGCTGCCGGCCCTCAAATCGATGTCCTCAGGGTTGACGGCACCATCAACCCGGTTCTTGCCGGCTATATTGAGCGGGGCATCGGGCTCGCTGAGAAGCACGGCGCCACCGCCTGCATCATCGAACTCGATACGCCGGGAGGGCTCGATAGCTCCATGCGCGACATTGTGCAGAGCATCCTCGAGGCCGAAGTTCCGGTGGTGGTCTGGGTGCCGCCGGGAGGCAGGGCAGCCTCAGCCGGTGCCTTCATCACCCTGGCGGCTCACGTAGCAGCCATGTCACCGGGAACAGAAATTGGCGCTGCTCACCCCGTTGGCATCGGCGAGGAGATAAAAGATACCATGGAGGAGAAGGTGGTTAACGATGCTGTGGCCTATATCAGGAGCATCGCCGATATGCGAGGTCGCAATGCCGACTGGGCTGAGGCTGCAGTGAGGGAGAGCAGGTCAAGCCCTGCTTTGGAAGCCCTGGAGCTGGGGGTCATCGATATCGTGGCCGATAATTTTGATCAGCTCATCATCCAGCTTGACGGAAGGGAGGTGACGCTCCTCAGCGGGGAGGTTGTCACCCTGAACACCGAAAATGCTGACATCAATTCCATAGACATGGGTCTCATAGAGAGATTTCTGTTTATCATCTCCGACCCCAATATCGCCTATATACTTCTCAGCCTGGGTATGTTAGGCATTTTCTTCGAACTCGCCAGTCCCGGGGCCATCCTCCCCGGGGTTGTAGGTGTCATCTGCCTCTTTCTCGCCTTCTATTCGCTGGGCATGCTTCCGGTCAACTACGCCGGGGTAATACTCATCGTTCTCGCCTTTGCCCTCTTCGTAGCAGATATTTTCATCGCCAGTCATGGGTTGCTCACTTTAGGCGGCATTGCTTCATTATCTGTGGGCTCAGTGATGCTGCTGGGCAATCCCATGTTTCATATAAATCGGGGTCTTATTGCCGGGGTGGTAGTAGTCATTGTCCTCTTTTTCGGCTTCGTTGTCAGAGCTGTAGTTCTCAGCCGTCGGGCGCAGCAACAGACAGGAAGGGAGGCGATGGTGGGCAGGCTGGCAGTAGCCCGAACACCCCTTGATCCCAGTGGCACCGTTTTCGTTCACGGTGAGCGCTGGGAAGCGACATTGGACGAGGGAAGAGCTGAGCCGGGAGAGGAGGTGGTAATAACCGGGATCGAAGGCTTGAAGTTGAGGGTAACCAAGAAAAAAGAGGAGGGAGGTAAAGGGTAATGGCGTGGATAGCAGTTGTGCTAGTAGCCTTCGTCCTCTTTCTCGCCTTTGTGGTCAGGGCTGTAGTGCTCAGCCAGCGGATGCGGCAGCAGACAGGCAGGGAGGGGATGGTGGGTGAAGTGGCAGTAGCCCGAACACCCCTTGATCCCAGTGGCACCGTTTTCGTTCACGGAGAGCGCTGGGAGGCGATATTGGACGAGGGAAGAGCTGAGCCGGGAGAGGAGGTGGTAATAACTAAGGTTGAAGGCTTGAAGCTGATGGTAACCAAGAAGAAAGAAGGAGGTGAAGGATAATGGCTTGGATAGCAGTTGTGATAGTAGCCCTTTTGCTGCTCATCATATTACCAACGAGCATAAAGATCGTGTACCAGTATGAGGCTGGGGTGGTGTTTCGCTTCGGTCGGCTGGTGAAGACCAAGGCACCTGGGATCCGCTTTATCATCCCCTTCATTGACCGCATGCGCAGGATTGACACCCGTGTCGTTACCCTGGATGTCCCCGCTCAGGAGGCGATAACCCGGGACAATGTGACGCTCAAGGTCAACGCTGTGGTCTACTTCAGGGTGATGCACCCCGAGGCTGCCGTCATCGAGGTCTACGACTACCGGCAGGCTACCTACCAGATCGCTCTGACTACCCTCAGGAGCGTCCTCGGCCAGTCGGAGCTTGATGAACTGCTGGCGCAGAGGGAGAAGGTGAACCAGACGCTTCAGAGGATCATCGATGAGCAGACCGAGCCCTGGGGGATCAAGGTGAGCGTGGTGGAGGTCAAGGATGTGGAGCTTCCCAGCACGATGCAGCGGGCCATGGCGGCGCAAGCCGAGGCGGAGCGGATGAGGCGAGCCAAGATCATCCACGCCGAGGGTGAGTTTCAGGCTGCCGCAAAGCTGGCTGAGGCGGGCAAGGTCATCGCCCAAGAGCCGGCAACGCTGCAACTGCGCTATCTCCAGACCCTCACTGAGATCGCCACCGAGAAAACCAATACCCTGGTATTCCCCTTGCCCCTCGACCTGTTCACTGCTTTTCTTGGGAATAGAAGGCTCGGCGGCGAGGGGAGGAGCGAAAGGGAACAGAAGACCTAAGCCTTCCAGGCAAAAGGTAGGGGGCGCTGGTGAGCTCGCCAGCGCCCTATCATGCTATCGCCTGCAATTGACAGATGATGAGCATATTGATACCCTATTGTCGGTTGGTTTGCCATCTGAGAGGTTGTCAACGTCTGCATCTTTAGCATCGGCGAAAACAAGACGAATTGGAGGAGAATATGATTCGCCCTAAAGCATATGCGGGAAATATCTTGCGAGTCAACCTTTCTACTGGGCATGTAGACAAGGTTTCGACCGAGGATTATGCGCCTCTCTTCCTCGGAGGAAGGGGGATAGCGGCCAAGATCTATTGGGATGAGGTGCCCCCGGGGATCGACGCCTTTGACCCCGAAAACAGGTTGCTCTTCGTAACTGGCCCTATCGCTGGCGTGGCCGGCTTTGCCAGCCCTCGATGGCAGGTTTGCGGAAAGTCCCCCATTCACGATCGATTTTCCTATTGCAATTTGGGTGGTTCCTGGGGTGCTCAGCTCAAATTCGCTGGGTATGATGGCCTGGTCATTTATGGGAAATCAGATAAGCCGGTATATCTGTGGATCGCTGATGACGGGGTGGAGATAAGAGAGGCAACTCATCTTGTGGGCACGGGCGCAATCCATTGCCGGGAAAAGCTGAAGGAGGAACTGGGAAGATCCTTCTCGGTAGTGGCCACGGGAATAGCGGGCGAAAATAGGGTGGTCTTTGCCAGTCTGGTGGCGGATAACGATGCCACCGGCTCAAGCGGTTTGGGGGCGGTAATGGGCTCCAAGAACCTAAAGGCCATTGCGGTAAGGGGTAAGAGAAAGATCGATGTGGCCGACCCAGAGAAGGTCAAGAAGCTTAGGGAACGGCTGCATCTCGAAATGAAAGGCAGGCCGATATCGATATTGCCGTCGATAGTGAACCCAGAAAAGCTCAAGAAAGAGATATGCTATGGGTGTGGCATTGGATGTATGCGCTCTACCTATGAGGGGGTGGGAGGGCAAAAAGGAAAATTCATGTGCCAGTCTGGGGTATTCTACCAGACCCGAGCCCAGCGCTACTATGGGGAGATCAACGAGGTTCCCTTTGAGGCGAACAAGCTCTGCGATGATTATGGGATCGATACCCATACCATTGAGACCATGATCATGTGGCTGAGCCGATGCTACCAAGCCGGGCTCCTCAGCGATGAGCAAACCGGAATACCCCTTTCTAAGATCGGGAGCAGGGAGTTTATCGAGACATTGTTGAGGAAAATATCCCACCGAGATGGGTTTGGCGACCTGCTGGCCGGGGGCACCTATAAGGCGGCCGAAGCCCTGGGGGGAAAGGCTCCGGAATTGATCACCGATTACATGACCTGGACTGGATACAATTCAGTTTATGGAGCCAGGTTATATATCACCACTGGCCTTCTTTATGCTACGGAATCGAGGCTTCCAATTCAAGAGCTTCACGAGATCAGCCCACTGGTCATGCAGTGGGCTATTCAGGCCACGGGGTTGGGGCAGACCTATCTCACCTCCGAGGTGATGCAGGCAATAGCCAAGCGATTCTGGGGTAATGAGATAGCTGCCGACTTTTCTACATACGAGGGAAAGGCATTAGCTGCAGCCAAGATTCAAGATCGCGAGCATGCCAAGGAATGCCTCATCCTGTGCGATTTCGTCTGGCCTATCTTCCATAGCAGGCTCTCTGAAGACCATGTTGGTGACCCCACCCTGGAGAGCCAGGTTTGTGCCGCAGTGACGGGAAGGGATATCGATGAGCAGGGCCTATACAAGATTGGGGAGAGAGTCTTCAATTTGCAGCGTGCTATCCTCGCCAGGGAAGGACACAGAGGAAGAGAACACGACCGTCTCGAAGAGTTCAATTTTACCGTCCCCCTCAAGACCGACTTCGGCAACCCCGGTTGCATAGTTCCGGGCAAGGATGGCGAGGTCTTGTGCAGAAAAGGAATGGTTGTTGACCGGGAGAAATTCGAGCAGATGAAGGATGAATACTACCAGATTCGTGGTTGGGATGTCGCCACTGGCCTTCAGAAGAGGGCTAAACTGGAAGAGTTGAATTTGGAGTGGGTTGCCCAAAAGCTGGAGAGCGAGGGACTTCTGGCTTAACCCTTTTCAGGCCTTGAGCGTGACCTCACCGGCCACAATGGTCTTGACGCTGCCATCGGGACAGCGCAGGAGCAGATTTCCATCGTCATCTACCGACTCAGCATAGCCTTGCCACACCTCTAAGCCGCATTTCACCGTTATCTCTCGGCCAATGGTTTCCAGTCGGCGGCGCCACAGCTTATCGATAGGCTCACCCCGGCGCAATGCATCATATAGCTCCTCAAATTCGCTCAATAGCGCTGGCAATATCTCCAGGCGGGAGACCTTTCTCTTAAGCAACTGCCGCAGGCTGGTGGCGGTTTCCGAGATCTCAGGGATGGAGGAGGGATCAAGATTTACGTTTACCGCGATGCCCAGGATGGCATAACTCACGGCTTCATTTTGAACCTTGCTCTCGATCAGGATGCCGCTCACCTTCTTCCCCTGGATAAGGACATCGTTGGGCCACTTAATGACCGGCTTCAAGCCGGTGACCTTCTCAATGCTCTGCGCCACCGCTAAGGTAGCAGCCATGCCCAGGCGGGGCAGTTCCTCCAGCTTGGGATAGAGGATGATGGAGAGCAGGATACTGCTCTCAGGAGGGGCCCACCACTGCCGACCAAAGCGTCCTCTGCCCGCAGTCTGGTGGTCGGCGATAACAATGGTGCCTTCCTCCGCCCCCTGTTTCACCGCATCCTTGGCCGCGTCCATAGTGGAGGAGGTGACAGGGTAATAGAGAATATTGCGACCGATGAATTTGGTCTTCAACTCCCGACGTAGGGAAGCTGGCAATAGGTCCCTCTCCTGCTGTTTCATCTTCTCTTGAAAAAGAAAGCAGCATGCTTTCCAGATATGCTGCTTGTGGAGCCAAGCAAACCTATAAGCCGAGTTGCAAGACTAGTTACTGTACTGAAGGAGACTTCACCCTTGACAATGTTGCAGTTTTTCAAGTGACACCTCCACCTCTTGCCCCCCATTTCGACGGCGAGTGACTCGTTAGCATACCTGGTATTTTGATTGGAGCCCACTAAGTCATCTTCGTCAATGAAAATTATGTAAAGCTAGATTTGCTCTGCACCTTTAGGCCATGGGGTTATGATCGAAGTGCACTCCTACTCTCTCAAGTCCATTGGCTTTCATTTATCACTTGCTAGTCAAACCTGATGTCGCCCACGCCTCAGAAGTGCCCGAAACCCTGTTCCAAGCACTAAGGGCAGCGGATATCTCTAAATCGTTCATGGAGCTGAGCTTTGTAGCTCACTACTGGGGTCCCTCTTTGAGGGAACGATTTCGAGCGATTAGTGGTTCGAACAGGTTGGCAATCGAAATCTTGCAGGAGTAGCATATCATTAGGCTGGGTTGTGTGTCAACCTAGATGGAGCATTCGGAGAAGAAGCCGTAAATATAGGCTGCTGTGATCTTGTTGGCAGGGGAACCCCTCCTTTCTGAGAATCAAACCCATCCCGGCCAAGGAAGGCGCCCAGAAGCCAAATTTGGGTGCTCTACGCAAGTCTGTAGAACCGGGGGCTTTTGCCGCTTCATGTTCGTTCTAGCGTCGCATGTTTTTGTCATTTGGAGGCTTGCATCTTCTCCCACGTTTCCAGCTGCAATCGGACCTGCTACAATGGGATAGAGTGGGCAGCGGGGGAAGCGAGGAAACGGAACTTGACCCGGGTAACTTTAGCGGTGCTACTAGGCTTCGGGTCGAGAACTGTTGCACGAGTGAACCATCAACGACCACCTCGCCGTTACCCTTGCGGTATGTTTTGAATCAGAGAGGTTAAGAGTCAAGATGGACTGGGGCACAATTGGGCGAATGCTTCTCATCTTTGGGGCAATCTTCGTTGTGCTGGGTCTCATATTTCTGTTGATAGGCCGTGTGCCGTGGTTGGGAAAGCTTCCAGGCGACATCTTTATCCGGCGAGGCGATTCCTCATTTTACTTCCCTCTGGTCACGTGCATCGTGATAAGTGTTATCGTCACCACTCTAGTAAATGTGGTGATCTGGCTACTCAACAAATGAGAACCCGAAAATAGTAAGCAAAGCCTGAGCGTCTCCATGACGAGAGGTCCCTTTAGTTGGGTCACTGATTTGCCGCGCCTTGGCGAGCGTGGCGGAAGACGAACTCTCTTAGGGCCGAAAAATACTGCTCCCTCCCGATAAGCATTATGTCATTATGACCAGCCCCGGGTATGATCACCAGTTCCTTATCCTTCGAGCCAACTTTCTCATAGAAGTCTATGGCATGGCTCACGGGTATTAAAGAATCGTATTCCCCGTGAATGACGAGAACGGGCAGGTTGATGGAGCGTATCCTCTCAACTCTTGCCCTTTCTGGGTTCTCAAGCCCATTGCCTGCTGCAGGAACACTGAAGCGCCTCAGCAATCGACCGGGGTTGGCGGAGCCACTCTCCAAGATCAGGCCCCTTATCTCCCGCGGATATTCAGCAGCGAGCTCCAGGGCGGGTTCCCCAGGGCACGGCAAAACCCCTGCCATTCCTCCTCGGTGCTAATGGTGATATTTACCCAGCTGTCCCGCCCCCAGCAGCGGTAGCAGCCTTGGATTGCCCCATGATAGTCGCGGTTGCCCATCCTTTCTGTGATCCTCCGGTTCATGGAGTAGTCCATAACCGCCTGTGCCAGGTGAGGGATAGCGGTCTCAGCCTAAGCCATGTCAATGAATTGCCCCTTGCCGGTGCGATTGCGGTGGTAAAGGCCCATCACTAGGGCAAAGGTGGCGGTTGCGCCTGCGGCCTCGTCGGTATGGTTGACGATAACAGTGTACACCGCGTCCAGGTCGGGATAGCCCCTGAGGTAGGTGTGACCGGTAAACCCTTCCTGATGGACACCTGCCGCCCGATAGTACTTACAGGGGCCTGACTGGCCGAAGCCAGAAAGGGAGAGCATGATCAGGTCTGGCTTTACCTCCTTTAGCACATCATAGGTCAAGCCCAGTTTCTCCATCACAATGGGGGAATTGCTCTCCAGGAAAATGTCGCTTACTTTGATCAGCCGCTTAAAGATCTCCTTCCCTTTAGGCTTCGTCAGGTCAACGGTCATGCTGACCTTGTTTCGGGCGTGGCCGCAAAAGAGCCCACATCGGTTCCAACTACCGTAAGCAGCATCATAGCCTTCGAGGGCATAGGCACTAAAGCCCCCGCGCTGCTGGGCTACCAGCGAAAGGGGAGGATGTGCCATGATACCTCTGGTGTATTCCTGCCAGTGTTGCCTTGATTCCACCCTGGTCACCTCAGCTCCCCGTGGGGCTGTCCGTTTCCTGGAGATGCAGTGGTCTTGAGCGGTCGCATGTTGGCGATTCCGAAGCGGATGTCGTTTCCCTTGCTGCTTTAGTTAGAGCTCTGGTCAAACAGCTCTCCTCAGTATTGCAGGGGAGCTTGTAGTCTGACCCCAAGATACAAAGGCCGGGAAGGGGTAACATGTCCTTTTGTTGGCATTTCGTTTACCTGCTGACCACAGTGGTGGACGGGGCACTTCACCGAATTCGCCAGGGAACCGAGCGAGGTTAGTGGCTCCGTAGCCCATGCCTTGACCGCCCCCATCGTTATGGAGGATAATATCCTCCATCCAATAGTCTTGCACACCAATAAGCAGGTGGTTTGCCTACAAGCTGGAGAGAAGAACTGATTGCTAAGCGAATGAAAGATGTAAGAACAAAAAGGAGGTGAACAAAATGGCTATGCCGACAAAGACGGTGGAGATTGCTCCAGGGATTATCTGGGTAGGGGTGGAAGACTGGCAACGCCGTATATTCGACAGTCTAATTCCACTGCCCTATGGCACCTCATATAACGCCTATCTCGTCTTGGGTAAGGAGAAAGTGGCTCTGATCGACACGGTAAATCCTGGTTTCGAGGAAGGGTTACTCGCCAAGATAGCCAGTATAGTCAAGCCAGAGAGGTTAGACTACCTAGTGATGAACCACGCCGAGCCCGATCATGCCAGTGCCATACCTCGGGTTATGGCAGCTGCTCGCAATGCTAGGCTCGTCGCCACCAAGAAGGGGGCGGAAATGGCTGAGGTTTTCTACCATGTCCCCGAGGCGAGACGCCTGGTGGTCAAGGATGGCGACACGATTGACCTCG
>Ga0315296_10003925_pt1 | contig 12325 bp, 15 predicted proteins | sample YL17G14_18_MG_FD_203921 | JGI IMG/M metagenome (GOLD analysis project Ga0315296, IMG submission 203921) | Sediment microbial communities from Yellowstone Lake, YNP, Wyoming, USA - YL17G14_18 | ecosystem: Environmental > Aquatic > Freshwater > Lake > Sediment | place: USA: Wyoming | collected... | reverse complement strand
AGTAACGCTCGAAAACACCACCCGCATGCAGTACATGTGCGAATTCAGGGTGAGCGGGAAGATATATAATGGCGGTGGAGCAGCGAAAAACATCCTGCTTACGCTCTTCTTCGATAAGTTCACTACGAATCTGGGCAGCGTGAACATGCCCCTGATAGAAAGCATAGGCTCGAAACAGGCTATAGACTTTTCTTACGCGGTTAACTACAGCTGCGATGCCAACCAGGCGAGGGCCTCTATCCTGTCCTTTTCGGAAGGCGCTTAATCCTTGAAGAAAGACGCGTCAACTATTTTTATCTTGTCGCCCAAGGTTATATCGTCTATGAATCCGTACCAGTACACGACTATCCCTGGCCCGAAATACTTGAGGTAGGGCCCTAGCTGTTTATTGAACTGGCGTTTTACCTCCCTGTCGTCACCGAACATCGCCTTGCTCTCGATCCAGTTTGCCTTGAACCCGTTTATGTTTAGCGGCTTCTCGAATAGAAAGTCGGGCGTCTTGTGGTGGTGGTTCATCTCCTTGTTGTCTTTTTCGGTCAGATAGGGGATTTTCCTCTTGTCCAGCCACTCTGCTCCCCTTCTTTCTCCTTCCTCTCCGTTCTTCTTCTGGATGTCGTATGCCCAAGGCGCGTAAACAAAGTCCTCCTTGATGCATTCCTCTATCTCTTTCTTTATCCTGACATCGTGAATCAGTGAGGGGTTCCTGAGCGACTCGTTGAAGGATTTCCGGTTAAAGCCTTTCTTTTTTATCAGGAGGAACGAAGCTAACAGTATCGGTGAGAACTGCAGCTCTTCTGCTATCTTGGTTATGGATTCGCCTTTCATCCATCTCCTATAGTAGAAGTCTAGCTTGTGCTGGATCGGATAGAACTTCTTGAGGGTGTTCCTGACTATCTTCTTGGCCAGGATGTTGTAGAGCATATCCTTTGAGTAGCCGGCTTTCTTGTGCAAACTATCGATATCTCTTTCATCCCTCAGTCTCTGAACAAGAAACTCGTATTCTGCTCTGTCCATTATATCACAGAAATAGCTATGTTTGTTGTCGCATAGCGAATTGGTAGTTATATATTATTCTACGACTATAATAACCTATCGTGTAAACTACCAACGACTAAAGTCATTGGCTTTCCATAGATTGATTTGAATGTTGCACAGCAATTTGGTTCAAACCAACGTCATCGGAACGCAGGAGTCCGTTTACAGAGACTCGCCCATTGGTAAACTGGAAAAAAGCAGAATTGCTGAGATTATGCTTATTCCGCACCAACAGGGATTTGACAGCGACAGCCAAGCTCGCTTTTCTGTCGGAATTGACTGTCTGTCCGCACTTGCATTTGAACAGCGAATAATTGGTGGAATTATGTCCATTCCCAACAGCACCGCAGTGGGAACACCATTTGCTCGTATGCCAACTGTCCACAATGTTCAGAGGAATATCATTGTCAAAACACCTTTGCTCAAGAATCTGTTTAAACCGATAGAAAGGGATTCGCATAACGGTCTTATTGAATCGCTTGCCTTTGGGATTGAATCGCTTGAGTTTTTCAATACTAATGTCAGCATCATATTTAGTTGCAATCTTGATTATTTCTCTGACGATTTGGCCGAGATTGGTCTTGACAAAATCCCTTTCTCTGTTCCTCAGAGTTTTCAGCTTTTTGGTGGCGTTGAGGGATTGAAGCAAGGCTCTTCTTTTCATAATCTTTTTTCGCTTAGCCCAAATGCGCTTTCCGAAATAAGTCTGGTACAAGACTTTGCCTTGTGGAGAAACAACGCTGATGGCGAAGTATTTTGCGTTAATATCAATTCCGAGAATATTCTTTCTTTGCTTAATTTCTTTTTCTTTGGACAAGTAAGCAACGATTTGAAGGTTGGAAGTCAAACCGAAGGTCTTGCAAGTCCATCCTTTTTTAATCAGGTCTTGGAACCTTTGATAATTTTTGTTCGCTTTAATGGGAATGGCGATTCTGTTTCGTGGGTAGATTCCGAGTTCGACGAAGAAATGGCTTTTAGTGTTGAAGGTCTTGCAGTTGCGGGGAGTGTTGAATTTGACCGTAATAGATTGTACAGTAGTGCCTTTAGATTCGACAACTGTTCTTTCGATGTCGCAGATTACTTGGCTGTTAAAGGAGGTTGTTTTTTTGCAAGTTGAATACATTGTCTTATGTAAGTCCATTAGTCGTTTTGACTTGCGGTTTTGGAGTAAGAAATTAGCGAGTTCAACAGCTTCAAGACTGGCTTTGTTTAAAGTCTTTTGTTTTGACTTCGTGGCGTTTGTTTGGAGTAGTATTGCTCGTTGCATAATCTCAGCGAGCAATTTAAGAAAGGATAAGTATTTAAGCTCAATTCCTCCCACGTTAAAAAACGTGGGTTTCCTTGAGGTATTTTGATGAAGATAATTGGCATAGATCTGGCCGGATTCGAGAAGAACGACACGGGTCTCTGCGTGTTCGAGAACAAGACGGTTAGAGTCAGGATAGTTAAAACGGACCAGGAGATACTTGAAGAGATAGACAAAGAAACTCCCGATTTAATCTGCATCGACGGCCCTATAACTCTCCCAATCCAGATGCAGCGTAAGTGCGATTTAGAGCTAAAGCAGTATGGAGCGCTGCCTCCCTTGCTTGGCGGGATGAGGTATTTGACTATGCGCGGTAATAGGCTGCGCGAGAAACTAGTGGGCTATCGAGTCATAGAGGTGCTAAATAGGGCCACTGTAAAGATACTCGGTTTTGCTTATCCTGACCCGGCTGAGAGACAGAAAGCTCTTTTGAAGATGGATATCAAGGGAGACATAGAAAACAGAGCCCTGACCAAGGACGAGGTGGATAGCATAACCGCTGCTATAACTGGCTATCTTTATCTGGAGGGAAAGGCGCAAGAGATTGGCGATGAGGAGGGGACCATAGTTGTACCCAAGGTATGAGCTGATCTATCGCGGAGCAGAGGCCGAGTTGTGGAAGAGTGACTATCTCGGAATGCCGGCGGTGGAGAAGCAGAGGATACCCAAGACCTATAGGATTAAGGAAATAGACGATAGGATTAGGCGGGAAAGGATAGTGTTAGAGACCAATATGCTGGTGAATGCCAAGAAGGCGGTTAGGACGCCTCATGTTTTTGATGTTGACTTGGAGAAGAAGAGCATACTGATGGAATTCGTGGAAGGGGACAAGATAAAGGACTTGTTTTTGCGCGAAGGTTGGATTCAGAGGGTCAGCAAGAAGATTGGCGAGGACGTTGCCAAGCTACACTCTATCAGCATAGTCCACGGCGATCTGACCACTTCTAACATGATTCTTAACAATGAGGGAGACATTTACTTCATCGATTTCGGCCTAGCTAGCAAATCAGACAAAACCGAGGACAAGGCAATGGACCTCGTAGTTTTCAAGAAGATGCTGAATAGTACTCATTACAAATACTTCAGCGAGATATGGGGCGCGTTCCTTGAGGGCTACTCTAAATACAAGAAGGCAGGAGAGATTGTCAAAAAGATAACCGAAATCGAGAAGAGAGCGCGCTATGTCGAGAGATAACAGCCGAACAAAACCACAAAACCTTTATATATAACAAGAGTAATCTCTCTCATGAAGTCGAATCTGATCGCGTTTGCTTCACTAATTCTACTGCTATCTCTCTGCGTTCAGCCGGCGTTCGCAGATGGCGGGTTCTGGAAGAGGATAGACCCTGACCTGAACGAGTGGTCTTTGGCTGATGAGACGCAGCAGTTCGCCATGATAAACTACGACGGGGGCATTGAGAAGATGCTTCTGACCGTCGATGTAAAGGACATACGGGGCTGGGAGGGCGTATGGATATTCCCAGTGCCGGCCGACCCTGAAAAGAGCAACATAAAAATAACGCAGACCTTCCCTGTTTTCGGTGGCGATGATTTCAAGGAAGAAGTCGATGAGAAGATAGGCAATATGTTCCTGATTATGAGCGCATCGCAATTGTATCCCGCTCCAGTGGTTTTGTTGAGCGTATTAAGTGGTGTTATGAAGGCAGCTGGTTTCAGCGGTGGAGAAGTGCAGGTCTATCAGCATATAGAAAAGGCTGGCTTGACCGCTGAACTCGTGAGCACCAAGGACGCCAATGCTCTATACTACTATCTGGTTGAAAATCACCTGAACATCCCGGACAACGCCAGAGAGATAATCGACCAGTATACCAGCAAGAATTATTCCTTTGTCCTCGTCTGGGTCTCGAATGTTGGGCAGGCCAGGCAGAGCGGCTCGTCTCGCCTGGGGGTCTTGACCACTTTCCCGACGGACAAGATTTATTTCCCGCTGAAGCTGACCAGCCTTTACGGCGACGCCAAGATACCGATTATAATCTATGTGTCCGGCCATGTGGCTCCCGAGATATACCCATCGATAAGCGGATACACGCAGGTAGGGTATTTCACAAATGCAATTATAGATAGGATGTACAAGGCGCGTTATCAGCAAGGAATTGCCACCGGAGTGTATCCAAGCGATGATACCTTTGATGAAGTCTGGTCCATGGTCACATCGTCTTATACTAAAATAAGCATGGATGCTCCGTCATCAGCTTTCAAGGAGGACCTTTGGATGCAGAACGCGCCGCCAATCGACCTAGCTCTGTCCAGTTCATTCAACAACGCGCTGAACGGTCAGGGCTACATGATAATCCTTGCGTTGCTCTTCGCAATTACTTCATGCTCGGCCAGCTTGGTGGCAGGGGTGCTCGTCTTCAAGAACGAGGTGCCGAAAGAGAAGCTTGCTCTCCTGGGGCTGGCGAACTTCTTCACGCTGATAGGAGTTTGGCTGGCCGCCAGGACAATCAAGACTCCGAGCAAATTAGGCTCTGGGTTTACCTGGAGGTTCACTATCCTGTTCCTAGCTTTCTCATTTGTCTACATGAAGATAGTGCAGTTTATTTTCTAGGCTTGAGCAGAGTCATGGGCTGGCCGCAACAGACCAGAGTGCCTGCTCCCGACTTGATGACTTTTACAGTATTTCCACAGATGCTACAGCGATAGACCTGTCCTACCTCTGTCATCAGTATTCCTCGCATTTCAGCTGGTAGAACGCTCTCTCGTGGTCGCAGGAAGGACACTTCTCAGGTGGTTGTCTCCCAAAGTGCATATAGCCACATTCTCGGCAGACCCACCATACCTCTTTGTCCTTTTTGAAGATGGTGCCTGCTTCAACTTCTTTCAGTATCTTCTTGTATCTCTCCTCATGGTGTGTTTCGGCAACTGCTATAGACTTAAGTCTCTTGGCTATTTCGGGATAACCTTCGCCTTGGGCTACGTCCGCAAACTCCGGATACATCTTAGTGTGCTCATAGTTCTCTCCAACGATGGCCGCTTTCAAGTTCTCGGCAGTTGTTCCCAATATAGTCGGAACTGCCGCTTCAACAGCTAGCTCATCCAATTTCTCTTTGCTTCCTTTCTTCAGCTGCTGAATAGTCTCAAATAGTTTTTTCGCATGCTCTCTCTCATTGTCTGCCGTGAGTAAGAATATCTCAGCAATCTGTTCATAGCCCTCGCTCCTTGCTGCTTTTGAGTACATAGTATAGCGATTTCTTGCCTGGCTCTCTCCGATGAAAGCTTTGGCTAAACACTCCAGAGTCTTCAACATGGGATTCACCGGAGGATATTATGCATTTGTTCTATAAAAACACAACATTTTTTCCAAAAAAAGATAAAATTTTAAACTAAACTTGATTTATTTTATTGAAATGAAGAAAAAGTTCGATTTTGTTGTTCTCGGGGCTGATGGACTCCAGGGCAGGATAGCAGCGAGAGACCTGTTGCAAAGCGGTTACTCTGTTCTATTGTGTGGAAAAAGTGAAAAAGAGGTAAAGAGAATCAAGCACATGTTTAGCAACTATAAGCGGATAGGCATAAAGTGCGTTGATGCGCGCGATGTTGATTGTGTCAGGAAGTGCGTCAAGAGGTCCGGCGCAGATGTTGTCGTGAACTGCGTGGAAGGCGATTGGGACTTGAACGTGCTCCAAGCGTGCGCGGCTGCCAAGGTCCATTCGCTAGATTTGGGCTCTGAGATAGAGATGACGCAAAAACAGCTTGAGATGCATGAAAATCTCAAGAAAAATAATTTGGTCAGCATAACTGGCTGCGGCTCTGTGCCTGGAATAGGAAATATAATGCTGAGGTATGCGGCCAAGAAGTTTGACAAGATAGATACGATAGAGGTGGGCTTTTCCTGGGGGTCGAACAAAAAGAAGTTCGTGGTGCCCTTCTCGATAGAGAGCATAACCGAAGAGTTTCTCGAACCAGCTCCTATTGTTGAAAATGGCAAGTTCAAGTACAAGACCCCACTAAAGACATTGAGAATCAAGTATCACAAGACGATAGGCAAACAGATGGAGTTCATAGTCAGGCACCCGGAAACTTGGACCTTCTATCATTACTTTAAAGACAAGGGAGTGAAGAACATCCGGTTCTACGCCGGCTTTCCCCCCCACTCGTTTGACAAAATACTCGCCATGATTGAGCTCGGCATGGCAAATCAGATCCAAATAGATTACAATGGAGATAAAATAAGGCCCATAGATTTCCTGACTGAAGTGCTGAGGGATTTGGAGGTCCCTGACGGCTATAAGGAGCGCGAGAATCTCTGGGTCTGGGTTGAGGGCACCAAGGACGGGAGGAGAAGGCGCATCCAGATGGAATGCCTCGCTTCCACTATTGACGGCTGGGAAGAGTCTGGATGCAATATAGACACGGGCTTCCCTGCGAGCATAATCGCCCAGATGATCAAGAAGGGCATCATAAGAAGGAGAGGATCTTTCGCCCCAGAGGGAGTCGTACCGCCGAGGCTGTTCTTCGACGAGCTCAGGAAGAAAGGGATGACTGTGCTCGAAAACGGAAAGGTAATAAAGTAAGCTTTATAAACCCCAGCACAGACAATAATAGCACTATTTGTTACATATCATTGTTTTCTAATTGTAACAAACATACATGAGGCAGGATACGAAACAAGTCCTGACCTGTCGTATGTGATACTATGGCACGAATGCACAGCAAGAAGAAAGGAAAATCTGGTTCGAAGCATCCAGTGGCCGAGGTTAGCCCTAGCTGGCTCCAGTACTCGAAAGAGGAAGTAGTTGAGTTAGTCTTACAGATGGCCAAAGAGGGCAAAAATTCGAGCAAGATAGGCCTGATTTTGAGAGATCAGCACGGCATACCGAGCGTCAAGGCTGTGACTGGCAAGACAATCTCTGAGATTTTGGAAGAGAACAAGCTGCTGCCTAAGTATCCTGAGGACCTGATGAACCTGATGAGGAAGGCGGTCAGATTGCACAAGCACGTCGCGATAAACAAGCAGGACAAGCACAATACTAGGGCGATGAAGCTAACGGAGTCAAAGATAAAGAGATTGGTCACTTATTACAAGAGGACCGGCAGGCTAGCGGATAAGTGGTATTACACGCCAGAAGAGGCAGCCCTGTTGGTGAAAGAGTGATGATATGGTGCAGGTAAAGAAGAGGAAAACGGCGGAAGCATGGAAGAAGAAGGAATGGTACTCAATATACTCACCTAAGGAATTCGAGGAAAAGGAAATAGGGACAACCCCTGGAAGTGAGCCGGACAAGCTGCTGAACAGGGTTATAGAAGTACCGTTGCGAGAGGTAACCGGAAATATGACCCACCAGTTCATCAAGATGTGGTTCAGGATAGTGGATGTGAAGGGAAAGAATGCTTACACTGCCTTTGACGGCTTCGAGTTGGTCAGAGAGTATTTGAGAAGGAATGTCAGAAGAAGGAGGAGCATGATAAGAGTCGTGCGACAGGTAGAGACCAAGGACAACAAGAAGCTCATCATTACCGTTTATACATTCACTGCGAGAAAGATCGACACATCGCGCAAGAATATGGTCCGAAAGTTGATGATGGACGCGATAGACAGGATGGCGAAAGAGAACGCCTTCGATGCTCTCGTCCAGAAGATGATTTTCGGCACGATGGCTTCCGAGATTTTCAAGGAAGTGAAGGGGATTGCTCAGATAAAGAGGGTAGAGATATCTAAATGTCAGTTTGTTAGTGAGAAGTGATGGACTACATATACCTATTCCCGATCGCTTTGGCGCTTCTTGCACTCTCGGCAAGGTCTCTGGACTTCAAGGGCGCTCTGGTAGCGATGATAATGGGCCTGGCTGTTCTCAGATCCCAGGACCTCTATTGGCTCTCGCTTCTTCTGGTTTTCTTCGTGGTGGGGACAATGGCGACGAAAATCAAAGCCGAACACAAGAAGCAGTACGGCCTATACCAGAAAATCAGGAGCACGGAGAACGTAATTGGCAATGGCGGCATTGCTCTCCTCATGGCGTTGATAGGCAATTTTTACGGTTTCGCTGGCGCTCTATCCACGGCCACGGCAGACACCTTATCCTCTGAGCTAGGCATACTTTCAAAGAAAAAGCCTAGACTGATAACCACCTTCAAGAGGGTCAAGACGGGAACCGATGGGGCAATAAGCGCGTTGGGAACCGCTGCGGAGATCTGGGGTGTCCTCATAATCTGCGTCTTCATTTTCATATTCAACTACTATGGTTCCTTTAGTGGCATTGATCTGTGGAAGGTACTAACAATCACGTTCTTTAGCGGCTTGTTCGGCTGCACGGTAGACTCGCTGCTCGGGGCCACTATCGAGAGGAGAGGCATATTCGATAACGCAAAGACAAACTTCGTGGCCACCCTGTCCGGAGCGGCGTTTGCTATCTTACTCAGCACTGTCTTGTGATTAGATGGATGTAATAACTTTCGTAATAATCTCCTTTTTGTACATACTGCCAGCGTATATAGCCAATTCTTCTGCTGCGCTCTTCGGTGGGGGGTTCCCTTTAGATTTTGGGAAAAAACTCAGAAGGCACAGGATTTTCGGAAAAGGCAAGACGTTCCGCGGCTTGGTTCTAGGAGTGCTCTTCGGAACTGTGGCCGGCAACGTGATGGGCTTCCTTTTGGCTGGCACTGAGTTCTCTATGGGCTCAATCGAGTTCTATACCGCGCTTGGGTTCCTGCTTTCCGTCGGTGCTATGGCCGGCGACCTCATTAAGAGCTTTTTCAAGAGAAGGTTCGGCTACAAGTCCGGCCAGATGCTTCCAATCATAGACCAGCTGGATTTCATTTTGGGAGCGATGGTGCTTGGAAGCTTGATCTATATCCCTAGCATTAAGACAGTGATATTTTTAATAATCATAACACCGCTAATACATCTGCTTCTGAACATAATCGGCTATCTGTTAAAGCTCAAGAAAGTGCCTTGGTAGTGCCGTAGTCTAGTGGCCAAGGATACGGGCCTTTGGAGCCTGTGACGGCAGTTCGAATCTGCCCGGCACTAATGTGATGGCATGCATAAAAAAATAAAGTGGCCGAGCCGTGATCTTAATGGCAAGTATATAGGCGAGCGCAAGAAAGTGCATAAATATCCCAGTTCTGGCAAGAGGTTTTTGCCGGTCGAGATAGAGGATTTCGCGATTTCAAAACCAATGAAACTAGTGAAACTGAGAGAGGAGCTGAATGAGCGCAAGAAAAGGCTAGACGCGGTATCTGAACTTAAGATGTTCCTCGCGGATGAAAAACTACTGCAAAGAGACCATGAAATCAGAATAAATTATGTCAAGAAAGAGATAGAAAGAATAGAAAAGAGCCCCATACACATGAAGGCAAGTCAATTGAGGGGCCTTGAAGGAGATCTAACAAAGATGACTCTGGAACAGTTGGAGAAGTCGGCGATCAATTATAAAAAAGAATGCGCTAAGCACAAAAGAGCTATGATGACGGTGCAGACTATGGACTGGGTAGGGACTCATGGAGGTAATTTAGCGCGGTCGAATACAATGCTTATTCTGATAAACAGGGAGATTGCGAAAAGGAAAAACGGGTGATAAAATGGCGCTCAAGAAACACATAAAACATGTGGCAGGCAGGAATGTCGGAGAAATAATACTTTACGCGCTCAGCACCCGCCAATGGTGCAACTACCAAGAAGACAAGATAAGGAAGCTTTCGAAATGAGCGATGAAAAAGTTGAAGAGCTGTGCAAACAGTTAGAAATTATTGCGAAAAACAAAAAATGCTACTTAAACCCCGATAAGGAGTTTGTCAGGGGAATTGCGAGGGGCCTGCTGGCTAACCGGAAAAAGTACGGTTACATGTCATGCCCCTGCAGGCTGGCTTCTGGGGACGGGAAGAAGGACTCGGATATAATCTGCCCATGCGTCTACATGCCTCCCGATGTCGAGGAGTTCGGCATGTGCTATTGCGGTCTTTACGTCTCAAAGGATGTAAAAGACGGGAAAATAAAGGTTCACTCTATTCCTGAAAGAAGAATTAGTAATAAGAAGAAGCTATCCTGATTCCGCCCTCGAAGAAGTCCATGGCGTATCTTGCTTGCGGGATGTTGGTCGCTATCATCTTTCTGACTGTTAATGTTTGTACAAGCGCATCTTCTTTTTGCGCAAATGATAGGTCCAGCACTCCGTCCACCACGTACTGTTCTACGTCGAATTGGGTTAGAGCTCCAGCCGTTGACGGTTTCTCAGCTATGAAGATAGTGGTGCATCCTTTCTCTTTGAGCGCCTTTGAGATGTAGTAGAGTATTGTTCTGAAGGTCGATTTGTCGTTGATGTACTGGCCTATTGGGCTGATGTTGTCGAATACCGCCCTTTTGACCTTGATCGAATCTATGACCTTGGACAGCTGGAGGATTATATCTGAATATAAAGTGCGGGTGTTGAACTTCTCGAAATCCACTGGGTCATATCTGCTGAACACTAGGAGACCCTGGTCCTGGAGCACCTTAAAATTCCAGTTGAACGCTTCCTGGTACCATTGGAAATCAGTGACATAGTCCTCTGTGCTGATCATGAAGCCCGGCTCTTTGTAGTCTTTTGCTCCGTTGTAGAGGTATTGGACGCCAAGCACGGTCTTGCCACTGCCCGTTGGGCCGGTAATCAAGATTGATGATGGGTCTGGAAACCCGCCGCCGAGCAATTCATCTAATCCAGGTATCCCTGTCTTTACTCTGTTCATGCATTAGAATAAGGTTTAGGATTATTTAAAATTAAGCATTATAGGCTCTATTTTGTTGACAATTTGTTGACAATCGAGGCGTATGCTGGCCTGGTTATGAGAAGACCGATTAGGACGCCGAGGATGGTAGTGATAGCGAAGCCCTTTAGTGTGCCTAACCCGAGGAAAATCAGCGGGAACATCGCGAAGATGATGGTAGCGGCTGCCATGAAGATTATAGAAAAGGCCTTCTTGATTTTAGCGACTATTGATAGCATGGCCTCTTGTTCTTTTCTTAGAATCTCGTCTATGATGATGATCTGATAGTCGATACCAGTACCTACCGCCGCGACTATGCCTGCCACGGAGACTAAGTCTATCTGCCACCCTATCAGCGCGGCCATGCCCAGTATCAGAAACACTTCGGAGAAACTGGTCAGGATGATGGGGGTGGCTATCTTGATGTTCCTGTATCTGATGAAGACTATCCCCACTATAGCCAATCCTGCGAATCCCCCAGCTATCGCGCTGTATTTAAGGAAATCGGCTCCCAGGGCAGGGGATATGGTTGAAACGCTGCCAACCGAGACCGATACTGGCAGTTTTCCTGACTTCAAAAGAATCGTGACCCTATTGAGCTCTTCGACTGCCTGCTGGATTGTGGAGGCGCGGCCTGTTATGCTCGGCTGGGTTATTGGGTTGCCCTCGGTTATGCCAGGCGTCAGGTGGACTATATTCTCGAGGTTGAGACCGTTGACTATCCAGTATTTCGCTGCCTTTGACTTTGCCACGACTTTCGAAGCGTATTGTTCTAGCAGTTTCTGGTCGAAAGAGCCTTCAGGAATCACGACCGTCTTGTTCGTTATACTCGCGAGGGTGCCGTTGTCCAGGGTGTCTGCCACAATAAGTTCAACCCCCGAGTTCTTAACCAACTCCTCTATAGCTATCGTGGAGGTTGATGCATCGAGATCTTCCGGTATGGTCTTCTCCAGGTCATACAGGCTGCGGTTAATCAGTATCACGGCGTTTTCCGGCCTGTCTATGAACATGTAGACCACTTCCTTGCACTGCTCTCCGCCAGCTAACGGAGTGCATTGGCCAGCAACAGCCTGCGCGAATCTGTTTGCCGCATCGTTTGTGAGCAAGAAAGGCACAATCCATTCATAGTTATTGGTTACTCCTTGAACGCCATAGCCTTTCTGAGGGTCTGATATTACTGAGATTATGTCATTGCCCGATAAGACTACCTGCCCGTTGAATAGGGCTTCGAACTTTCCCTGCTGGCCGAGAAGCGACTGTAGCTGGTTGACTGACTGGGGA
>Ga0315296_10003923_pt1 | contig 12329 bp, 9 predicted proteins | sample YL17G14_18_MG_FD_203921 | JGI IMG/M metagenome (GOLD analysis project Ga0315296, IMG submission 203921) | Sediment microbial communities from Yellowstone Lake, YNP, Wyoming, USA - YL17G14_18 | ecosystem: Environmental > Aquatic > Freshwater > Lake > Sediment | place: USA: Wyoming | collected... | reverse complement strand
AAATCATCATTGCCATGGCTGCACATCGCGGAGGAAGTTGCCTCGGAGGCCGCGCGTCGCAACTATCGGCGACTTGGCATACTAGGCACGCGCTACTTGATGGAAGGCCCAGTTTATCCAACGAAGCTTGCCGCAAGAAAGATTGACCACTTAGTACCCGACACGAATGAACGGCAGCGAATTAATGAGATGATTTTTGATGAGCTAGTTAACGGTCGCTTTACCGCAGAGTCCCGTCGATATTTCAACGAAGTTATCGACCGGTTGAAGGATCAGGGCTGCGATGCTGCTGTTCTTGCTTGTACTGAGATACCCCTGCTTCTAACAGAAGACGATTCAAGTTTACCGACATTGGATTCAACTCGGATACTGGCTAGGGCTGCGCTGAGGAGAGCGACCGACTAACCCATCCATCGACTTCCAAAGGGGTCGGTTCATTTCTCACACACGTTTTGAAATGCCATCCGCTTCCGATGAAGACCTCGATTAACCGAAGTAGAAATTCGCTCAGCAACTGGGAATGCTGAGCCTTTGCGCCTCCATGTCCACTCGGTCTCGAATATATGGTGCTCACACACCACCAAGCTGTATGGTTCAATACATGACCAAGCATGCGCGAAGAGCTCCCTCTTCGCAAAATGAAGAGACCCCACTTCGCGAGGCGACTCGACTGGTTGGCTGGGGAGTTTTTGTTACCGCGGAATCTGAAAACGATAACAAAAACCAATTCGTCGAACACGAACATACTCGAGTCGAGAGTCAAATCTGCTAACAAGAGAGCTCTGGTTATGAGAGCCTGATGGTGCGGCCGCCGGGATTTGAACCCGGGCGTCTTCTCGCCTTTTGAGGGCGATCAGAAGCGTGGCAGGCCTACGGCAGCAGAGCAATCCCCTGCCGTTCCCGTCCTAGACCAGGCTAGACTACGGCCGCAATCCAAAGCGAATGCATCGCGGCGACGTATAAAACTGTACCAGCAAGTGACCCCCGCCTCGGTTCGAAAAGATTCTGAATTCCAAGTTTCCTGAAAAGGCCGCCTCTTCTCGAATAGCGGCAGTTCCCGATTGGCATACATTCGTGAGGAATTGTATGACGTTCCACTCGCATAGACTAATGAGCATGGTGTGTTGAAGGAGGATAAAGGGGTTAGATCTCTTGCGAACCGGCGTATTATCTTCTCGGTACAGACAGTAGCATTGCTTAATACCGCAACAGGTTGAAATATAGTACGTATGGCATTCCGCCCCTAACGCTCTGAATGCTGAGTTTGACATCTGAAATTTGACGATTTGGTGTATCGCATGAGCAAGTCGAATAGTGAAGGAACTGCAGAACGGTACGTCGTACCATTAGACCAAGTAGGAATGCAAGACGTTCCCTCGGTTGGCGGCAAGAACGCGTCCCTGGGCGAGCTAACCAAGATTGGAATGCCCGTCCCACCCGGTTTCGCCCTAACCGTTCACTTCTACCGGGAATTCCTGAACAGAAACGGCCTCCGACAATACATCAAGGATCAACTAGTGAACCTTGACATCAACAACGTAGAGCAATTGCAGAAAGTCGGACGCAGTATCAGACAAAGAATCGTCGCCTCTGAATTCCCACCAGAATTGAAGAAACAGATCAAACAGGGTTACTCGTCATTAGGTCGAGGCGTCGATGTGCCCGTCGCTGTTAGAAGCAGCGCCACAGCAGAAGACATGGCCGACGCATCATTCGCGGGCCAGCAGGACACCTACTTGCACGTGATAGGTAAAGCCAGAGTTCTGGAAAGTGCCAAGAAATGCATCGCATCACTATTCACTGATAGAGCGATCAGTTACAGAACCAAACGAGGATTCGACCATCTGGATGTGGGCTTGAGCGTTGGCATTCAACGCATGGTAAAGAGCGACTCTGCAGGCGTCATGTTCACAATCGACCCTGACTCGGGCAATGAGAACGTCATGGTCATCGACTCAAGTTGGGGGTTGGGTGAGACCGTAGTAAGCGGAAAAGTAGTTCCGGACAAGTTCTTCATCTACAAGAAGAGTGGTGAAGTGATCGCTAGAAGGCGTGGAGAAAAGGAACTAATCGCCAAGTACGACAGCAACGGGATAATCATTGTAGACACACCTCGACCGAAAAGAGGACAATTTTCTTTGAGCGTGCAACAGGCCAAGACGCTCGCGGAACTTGGAAAGAAGATTGAAACCCACTATCGAAAGAGTATGGACATTGAATGGGCGGTCGAAGACGGCGGCCTCTACATTCTACAAGCTCGACCGGAGACCGTGCAGTCCACGAAAGGGACTATCGAAGAAATCTACCACCTCAAAGGTGAAGGCGAGTTAATCGTAACCGGCATTGCTGTCGGCAGCAAGATTGGGCAAGGCAAGCCAAACGTGATGGCGGATGTCAGGGAGATGAAGAACTTCCAGCCTGGAGAAATTCTCGTCACAAAAGAGACCACCCCTGCCTGGGAACCGATAATGGAAAGGGCGGCAGGCATCGTTACAGAACAGGGTGGAACAACTTCCCACGCGGCGATCGTTTCACGGGAACTAGGAAAAACATGCGTAGTCGGAGCTCGCAGAGTCACGCAGCTCCTACGCAATCACAAAGGCCCGGTCACCGTTGACTGCAGCACGGGCGTGGGAAGGATCTATGATGGATTGGTTCCCCTCGAAATCGAAACCTTCGACATAGCCGCCCTTCCCAATACGCGGACGAAAGTTATGATGAACATGGCCGTCCCTGAGGGAGCACTCGCACACGCAAAGAAAGCCGACGGAGTTGGTCTACTCAGAATTGAATTTGTGTACGGGAACAGTGTAGGCATACACCCTGCAGCTCTGCTGAAATACGAGGAATTGAAAAGCGACCTACAAACTCTGCTACGAGCCCCTCCAAAGATCAAGGATGTTCAATACCTGAAGCGCACTATCGCAGAGATCGACTCCCGAACGCAGGGATACGATGACAAACCCCAATTCTTAGTCGAGAAACTTAGAGAAGGAATCGCGATCGTCGCCGCGGCCATGGACCCCAAACCTGTCATAGTCAGATTCTCCGACTTCAAATCAAACGAGTACGCAGCACTAGTCGGTGGAGAGATCTTTGAGAAGGCAGAGAACAATCCGATGCTCGGTTGGCGAGGCGCATCCAGGTATCCCCACGAGGATTTCGCAGAAGCTTTCAGATTAGAATGCAGAGCGCTCAAGGAAGCAAGGGACATGGGGCTCCACAATATAGTCCCCATGATTCCATTCGTAAGGACCGTTGACGAAGCCAAAAGCGTCCTGGAGTTGATGAAGGCGGAAGGTCTAGAGCGAGGAAAGGATGGCCTAGAAGTCTACATGATGGCAGAAATACCATCAAACGTTTTCTTGGCCGACGACTTCGCCCAGCTGTTTGACGGGTTCAGTATTGGCTCAAACGACCTAGCATCTTTAGTGCTCGGCGTCGACAGGGATAATGCGAAACTCGCAAAGAGCGTCTTTGATGAGAGAAACCCAGCAGTCAAGATGGCACTTGAACATCTAATCAAAACTGCTCACAAACACGGAATTAAGATCGGAATCTGTGGACAGGCCCCAAGCGACTACCCGGAAATAGTCGAATTCCTAGTTGAGAACGGAATTGACAGCATCTCACTCAACGCAGATGTCATCGGTAGAATGAAGCAAGTAGTCGCCAAAATAGAGGAGAAACTGCTGAAGGTCGCACCCCTTAGTACTACGTCAGCAATTCAAACGGTATAAGTCGCCAGAAGACAAAACAGCTCTGCTGAGACTTACGTTCTTTCAGGTCATGCCCATCTTGGCAAGCTTCTGGAAGTCCGTCATGTGCTGAATCAGGTCGGTTTGGCTAACAATCCCGATAATCTTGTCGTGTTCAGTGACGACAAGCCGCTTCATCTGTTTCTCAACCATCTTCCTTGCCGCATCGATCAGACTTGCTGAAGCATCAACCGTAGCCAAAGGCACTGTCATTATCTCGGCTACCGTGACCTTTGCGGGATCGATTCCCTGAGCCACGATCTTCTCCATCATATCTCTCTCGGTGATTATTCCAAAAGGCAAACCTTCACGATTAGCAACCAGCGACCCTATCCGTTTCTCCACCATCAGGCGGGCCGCGTCTTTGGCCTTAGCCTTTGAGTCAATCGAAACAATAGTTCGCATTATCTGCCTGACAGTGATGTCCGCGCTCATTCCTTATCCTCACCGTCTACTGCCGCTATGGAATTAAAGACTTATCGGGACGATTTCGAGGCTCACCAACTGTAGGCCCGAGGAGTTCTATCTTTCACCAGATTGTTCATGGGTGTCACCGATTTGTTTTGTGCTAACGAGAGGTCTACGTTCCTCACGACGCACTCCTCTCTCGTCCCAGACGCTCGATAGAGGACTCGCCCGTCAGGATTCACGATCTCAGACTGTCCGATAAAGCGAAGGTTACGTTCGACCCCCACCCTATCCGCCGTTATGGTGTAGACGCGGTTTTCGATGGCTCGAATCTTCATCGCTTCAGGGCAATGCGGCAATACTAGGTTTGAAGGGTGCGCGATTAACTCGGCTCCTTTCAACATTAGCGTCCTAGCGGATTCCGGGAATATCCAATCGAAGCATATCATAACCCCCACTTTCCCGAAAACCTTGAACTCGCGGCCTGGTTTGAAGAATTTCTTCTCGTTGTAGAACAAGTGAACCTTCCGAAAGGTTCCTAGGTACCTGCCATCCTTTACCACGACCGCCGAGTTGTAGAAACTCGGTCCTTTCCGTTCTGCCACACCTGCAACAATCATCGACCCATCGCGCCTTGAGAGATCTCGCAGAACTTCTGTTGTGGATCCATTTGGGATCGATTCAGCTATTCTTGCAACCTCCTTCTTAGTTCGGAAGTTGTAGCCTGTGTTGAATAGTTCAGGAAGGACAAGCAGGTCTGCGCGTTTCTTGCCAACCAATCGTAAAGCTCTATCAAGGTTCCCTTCAATGTCGAAGAGTGTAGAGTCCATTTGGACGAAACCCACGCGCATTACTTGCTCACAGTCGACAAAGTCGACTGGCTCGTATTTATCGGTGCGCAATAATCGTTGGATGCGTAATCTTTCCGATCTATGCCAGTGTTGAACTAGTTACCTGAATCTTGGTTTGGTACTCATTTGCCCAGCCAGAAGTCCAGTTCCTTTAGATCGTCTCCGCGCAGATGCCCATCCTGCCATTTAGCGTCGTCTTTCAGGTCTGTGAAGGCGCGTGCTTGCTTGTTGTATAATCGGTTGTAGCGCCATCGATAGTTGGAAAATATCGAGATGATGTTGACCGCGTAGGCGGCGGCAAGTTCTGGGTCATTTTTGATAATCAGGAGATTGTCGTCGTTGTTCTTGCTTGCTGCCGGCCCCATGTTATGTGAACCTGTCATCACCACCGACTCATTCCCAAATGGGTCTATTACGATGACTTTGCTATGCACCATCGCCCAAGCTCCTTGCAACTTCTTTAGCTCGGGGATCCAGTAGCTAACGTGTTTCTCTATGGCCGCGGGCAAGGCGACCTGAAAAGAACCTCGGAGAACATCCTTCGTCCGAAATATTTGAACGGGATTCTTCGCGGTTGAGGGATCTTGGTTGACGACCCCCTTGACGATGACGTTCGAATTCTGCTGAAGATCGGTTATCGCGCTCAGGAGCGATTCGCTCGTTGGACCTGGGTTGAACATCAGAAAGAGTAGTCCCCTGCGTGTTTGGTGAATGAGTTGCCGCGCCTCCTCCAAGTCCTGCATTTGGTTTAATGGCGTGAACCAGACTTTCAGTGAGCGCTGAGCCCACTGTAGACTAGCAGATCTCTGGGCGTTGTCGACTTTCAATTGCTTGGTGAAAGCATTACCGGCGTCCTTCAGGGCATCCCATTGCGCCTTGTAGTAACCAGCCAATTCGCTGTTCTTGACGATGATAGCATTGTTGGCCTGGGTGCAGAGACCAGTCTTGGTCCAGTTTGTGCTCCCAGTCAGAACGTATTGAGGCGCGTCATTCGAATTGCAGACGACGACAAACTTGTTGTGGGCCAAATGGGTGGACGGCGCCAGACGATCGAACACATTGACTTTTGCTCTGCCAAGTTCTTTGCGCGCCGATTCATTCTCATCCTTCCCAGATTTATGGGCCCCGTTCGCCAAGATCACGTTGGCCCGGTGGCCCAGATCTCCTAACGCGCTGGTTAGTTCTGGATCGTTAAGCTCGAACAATGCAGCATAGATCCTGTCTTGCGATTTCTTCACGTCGTCCAAGAGCTTCAAGATCGCAATTCGAATTTGCCCTGCCAAGAACTTGCGAGTCCGATCCGCCGGGTCGTCGATGATCGTTGAAAGTTTCTTCTGAGGCACAACGGATCCGTCACGACTCAGTACACGGGATAGCCACTGGCTAGCAACTATGCCACGGTTGAAATATGCAGCGATGCCCCCTGCCCCGCTGGGAGATACTGTGATCTCATCTGTCCAAGGGCTTGCCTCTTCCATCTTGGGTTCTAGTTTGCCTTTCCCCCCGACCATGGGCACGACCTTGTACGAAATAACATCGCCTGAACGTGCCTTGTAATCTGTCCACATGAAACGTTGAAATGGCCAGACAGTGCTGGGTTGCTCGCCGTTCTTATCGCCTTTCTCCCCCTTGAACCCTACGCGATTTTTCAGAATTCCATAATCTGTCTCACCGTGTCTCCGCCTATAGATTGCGAAGCCTCTACAGTCATCTATAGGGGCAGCAATCTTCCACACTATCTGAGCGTCATCAGAATTCGCGTAGACCTTAATTTCCAAAGGATATCTATTATAACAAATTGGCGTTCCGTGAATAAAAAGTAAACGTGTTGGGCCTGGTAAGGATCGCTATTCAACCTGTTCCAGCTAGAAGTTACAGAGCCATGACAATCAGACTCGCCGCAATAGCCAACAAAACTAGAATTGGTAGAACAACAACGAGCGTGTAAGCTGACGCCAAGTAACCCACCCCATAGGAAACTAAAGAGCCTGCGATGAGTGAGAAGCTCAGGTTTGTGGCGTATGCCAATCCCAAACGATTCTTCGGCGCCGCCACTCCCACAACCCCGTACATGATTGGAAAGATCGGAAAGAATGTTACCCCACTAAAGACCAGAAACATCAAGGCAATGGTCCACAGTTCCTGCCTAAACATCATCACAGCGCCAGCTGCTAGCAGGAGCGTGGTAAACCCGAAACAGACCCTAGCAGCCCTACGCTCACTACCGAATACACTGACCCATCGACCAGCGTTGAAGCTAGATGTGACGCCTAACGCCAGCCAAAGAGCCACCACTAGGGAGCTTACACCTGGACTTAGCTGCAGATTCACGTTCAGAAACAGGGGAACAAAACTCGAGAATACTATGAAAACGCATTGCATGAAGGCAGTGCTGAATTGCAGAATGATATATCCTCGTGTGATCCCGTTTCTGCGATCGGCATCTGATGCAATCCTTGGTGATTGGACCGGCCTTTCGATCAACGGAGAGCGCATCAAAGAGAAGAAAGCAAAGAAACCTGACAGGCCGACGAGCCCCCAGATCAGAAATGGAGTCTGCCAACCGTAACTCTCAGCGACAAACCCCATCGAAAACATGCCGAACGCTAGACTGGCATCTCCGAACGCGCTCTGAAATCCCAATGCAGCCGACTTATTGGTAGATGTCCGAAATACAGTTGAGAAGCTGACCGGATGATACACGCCGGCTGCTGCCCTGAGCAAAACGTAGAGGATCAGGACCTGCGAATAGCTATCTCCTCTCACAAATGCCAGGTCGACGACGGCTACTGAAATGAGACCACCTGTGAGCAATGGCCTGCTCGAACCAATGTCAGCCAAATAACCAAAAATCAACTGCATCACAACCGTGGCAAGAATACCAGAGCTCAAGATCGTACCAATCTCGACCAGTGAAAGACTGAGAGAAACTCGCATCACCGGCAGAACAGCCAAGAAGACTGCGAGTGACCCGTCGTTGACAGCGTGAAAAACGCTGAGAGCAACAAGTTGAGAATCGAATTGTTTCACGTTGTCCACCGACTGACTGCCAGATTCGTAAGACTCTCGGGTTTCTCGGGAAAGCGTGGCTCGTAGAACAGCACAAACATAGAAGAGTTTAGGTCGATTTCCAGTGCGATCTGAGATCAGAGTCCCCGCGACTATCTCGAGTACCGGGAACCGATTCGTGCCCTCTTCTTTGAGCCTGTGACGAGATGGGTCATGAAAACTAAGCTTAATGTGGTCGCTGCAACTTGACCCACACCAAAGAACTCAGGTACTGACGTGGAGCCTCCTATCATCACGTCATGCGACCCAAGAGACTCATCAAACTTGACATAGAAATAATTCGCCCCTTCAACAAAGCTTGACGCGGCTTCGACATTATCCACGAATACAATTGGCGTTCCGTCCAGCAATTCCCTAGGAATGACAATAAGAAATCTTCTGGCAGAGTCATTTGATACGCTGACTGTGAAATTGAATAACCTCCGACTTGAGTCGTACGTGACATCAGTTGTCGAAGCGTTAGAATAAATGGGGAGCGTGAAGAGGTAATTCTGATATTGTATCTTCGAACAGTATGCTAGCGTTGCTGCATATAGATAGAAGTTGAAATCAGAGATTACCGTTCCCGAGCCAACCGTGAACGAGTAGCTCTCTTGCGTTTGAAAGAAATCGGCGTTCACGAAGAGCGTGTACTCACCGGGTGCAAGAGTCAGGTAATATGATCCCTCAGTATCAGTTGTAACAGGCAGAGGTGTATACCCCGTCTGTATGAGTGTAGCAGAAACTGTTGCTCCGGTTAGTGGGACAACGTCATTCTCACACGCGAACACGTATACTTTTCCACTGACAGAACCTGTCTGAGCCGCACCTCGAACACCAATAGGAGAGGCCGCTAGGACCACGATGATAACCGCGAGTGTCAGAACAAGAGCTTCGCGTCCAAGGCGTTTGGACTCTCGACGCATTGGAGACATGGATTGACACATCCTCCGCATGGTAGTTCAGGAGTTCGAATCTCTCACTAGACTAAGCGCACACACACGAAAACCTGCCGTCTCCCCCTGAAACTAAGAATGAGTTGGTGCCGAGGGCGGGATTTGAATCCGCGATTAGGCCTACGCTTTTGGTAGGCGTAGTCAACCCGGTCTTCAGCTACACCCTTGGATTTCCAAGTCGGGTGCTCTCCCAGGCTGAGCTTTCGAGGGAACAGATTCCTACCTCGGCGTTCCTGGGCACCAGACAACGCCAATTTTCGCTCGACAACTTAAGCCTTCTTCTAGTTCAGAGATATCGCAGCCAATACGGGGCTGACTCTCTGGAGTTTTTCCCAAAAAGTATCAAGCTCTCCTAGGCGGGCAAATCCGCGACGGGTGAGCTCTAGCGAGCATCCTTCAACATTGAGTGATTTGCGCACATACCCTTCTTTCACGAGACTGTCCAAAGTCATGATGGCATGTTCAGCATTCGCCAAATTTGCTCGATGCCACCACTCATTGAAGGCAATCTGCTTGGAACCTATGCATGCCAAGGAAACCAGGAAAACTGATTCCTCAAGGTATCGCCTTCGAGCTTGATCGCTAATATGACGCTGTTCGAACTCTGATGGGTCCTTCAAATCCAAAGCCAGCTCCAGATACTGACTGATGTGAAGCCCCGGTGGACAACCTGTTCCGAAACGCCAGAGAAGAAAGCGTGCAGCATGCACGGGGTTAAGGAGAGGTACACGTTCAACCCACTTCATGATGGAGTGCTCAGACAAGATCCTCAGGCTATAACCTATGTTGTGCTCCCTTCCGAAACTGAATTCAACTCCAAGTGAGCGAGCGAATTGACAAAGCGACCTGAGTAGAAGTGGACTGGAACTGGTCAACTTAATCATAGGCTTGGTCAAACCTGTGCAATAGAAGGATCCATCAGAATACTGATAGCCGGTCCAAAAACGTGCCTGATCGTCGATCGAACGTGAGAGCATCGGCGGCATCGTTATGAGTCGGCTGCGTGGTCCCGATGGGAGTCCAAGCACCTTGTTCTTGAAGAAGAAAAGCCCTCTCGAGTAAGTGTAGACGTTTATTCCATTCCGCGAGAGTGAGGAATGTTTCGACTTCGGCGTAAGGTTGTAAAGCTGTCTTATGAGTGGCTTGATGATCAGTTCTATTCCGAACCACTCATCGGGGAATCTTTGGGAAATGCTGTAGACATAGTAGGAACCTCTACTCGAAATGACAGGCGAGTGGAAAATAGAACCATCTCCAAGGTCTATTCCCATTTCCAGAGATAGTTCAGCTGTCAAGCGATCAGGAACATGAAACTGCCTGTGTTTGTCCAAGTTGCTCAGATATGATTCCGGAAGATGAAAGTTCACATGACCGCCATGAGAAATGTCATTGTCCTGTGGGAAAAGTCAGAGAGGTGGCTGAGACTGGTGGTGGTTCGTTGAAAGCTCCAAGCTTCTCTGGAGGGGTGACCTCTCAGTCTGACTGCGTGACGCGAGAACTTCACTGAAAATGCAGTTCGAGCTCTTGAAGCAACTAGCCTTCTCTGAGATTCTGCTCGGCTGACTTTTCCGAAGGTTTTTAGGCTCATGTCTAGGAGCACTCGGAACGGTGGGCCGGTAGATCAGCCTGGTATGAGCATCGTCGACGCGACGACGAGGCGACTAAATCGTCCGCTTGGCATGCTTTGAGAGCCCGCAATGCGGAAAGAACCAGAAATCCCGTACGGTCGCGGGTTCAAATCCCGCCCGGTCCACCAATACTTCACCTCACCGACATACGTGATTTCAAGCAAGCATACCTCCAATCCTGAGCGCTAATATAAGATCGGGCACCTGATAGACTGGAGGAATAGAACGAGCTTGTTCGATGATAGCGGGAAAGAAATGGATCTTCTAAAGACGCTGGGCTTGTCGAAGGGAGAATCCAAAGTGTATCTTCGCCTGCTCGCACAACCTGAAGGCGAAATGCTAGACAAAATTGTCACCGCCTTTGGGATCCCAGCTGCTGAAGCTGAAGACTCGTTGAAATCTCTGGCGGACCGAGGGCTGGTCAAGATTTCGAGTAATAGAGTGGAAGTAGTCCAGCCGCGCATGGTTCTACAGAGGATTCTAGAACAGAGGAAGAGAACACTAGACGAACAGGTTGCTCGCGAAACTTCAGTTGCCTTAGAACTTGAAAGGTTGCTCGAACCAGTCTATTGGGAGAATAGACTCGGAATAAGGCCAGAGGAGATCATTGAACCTCTACGCGATCTTCCCGAGATGGAGTTGAGAACAACCAGGATCCTGGGACCTGCTGCCAAGGAGGTTTTCATTTTGGCACAAACCTTCGGTTGGTACGGCAAGGTCCGCGAAGCCCTCTTCCAAGCCCATGATCGTGGTGTAAGAATGAAAGTTCTGATGACCGTTAGTGACGAATCCACCAAAGAAAGAGCGAAGGAACTTCGAGACCTCGGCATTCAGGTTCGCCAACTTGCCGAAGAGTGGTACCCAGTAAGGGGCACGCTTGTGGATGATCAAGAACTGGTCTTCTTGATTTGGGCAACGAAGAAGAGCGATGTCCCGCGGCCCATTTACTATCGCCCACATTACACGAAGAACCAGGGCTTTATCAGAATCTTTCGCGACGCTTTCTTGAATAGATGGGAAGAAGGCCGCGCGATTTAGAAGCGGTATCCGAGGAGAATTGGTTCAGTTGGCGAAAATCCTCGTAGACTCTGATGACAGCATCCAAGACTCTCCTATCGCTCATCGATGATACAACTTTCACCAAGTGTGCTTCACAGGCGCAATCGCTCGACCCGGCTCGCGGAAGAACAGGCCTGACGTTCAATCTTCTAGCAAGGACGCAATTGATGGAACATTCCAGACGTTGTCGTGACCTCAAACAAACGGCAACGCTGACTGTACATTTACGTTTCGCAGTAAAGTAATCAACATGCCATCTAGTCTTTTTCGAGACCTGCCGATGGCGTCTCAATCTCCCTTCGAGCGAGACAGCCCCCTGTCCCAGGGCTGAACCCGTGTAAAGATAGTGGCCCTTCCTGACATTGACATATCCCAGCTTGCCGATTTTTGTTCTGAACGATCTCTTGCAGCCGAGGAGCAACGTGTAAGTTCCCTTCAATCCTCATCCTCCGAAGCACAAATAGCGCCCGAAAGCGACCTTATGACGAGCGAGTTGCGTGGTAATGATGAAGGCGATAGTCCTATCTGGCGGATTCGCAACTCGTCTGAGACCAATCAGCTACGCCCTTCCCAAGCTGCTCTTTCCCGTAGCGGGCAAACCAATGATCTACTGGACACTCG
>Ga0315296_10003922_pt1 | contig 12330 bp, 6 predicted proteins | sample YL17G14_18_MG_FD_203921 | JGI IMG/M metagenome (GOLD analysis project Ga0315296, IMG submission 203921) | Sediment microbial communities from Yellowstone Lake, YNP, Wyoming, USA - YL17G14_18 | ecosystem: Environmental > Aquatic > Freshwater > Lake > Sediment | place: USA: Wyoming | collected... | reverse complement strand
TCCGGTAATGAGAGCGCCCTCTTTTGCTAGTCGCCTGGCTTCGAGTGCGTTGGCTACGGTGAAGCTCGCAGGCATAGAAACCGGGATTGTTGCGATGACCAACACCACCACAAAGGGTATGAGCTGGAGCAGGTCGGACTGATTCCAAAGGGCTGACCCGATAAGCACCACGGCGAGCACTGCGTCTATGTATGCTAGGTAGCGTACGACTGTGAAGAGAAGCTGCTCTAGGTGTCCGGGTGATTTGGCAGTCCTCACTAGTTCGGCGGTCTTACCATAGTAACTGTGGGTTCCGGTCGCCGTTACCGTTCCAATGGCTTCACCGCGGCGGACAGTCGATCCTGAATAAATCGTCTCACCGTTGGTTCGTGTTACGGCTGCGGACTCGCCTGTGAGCACGGATTGGTCAACCTCCACTGTTCCATCGTTGATTGTGCAATCGGCGGGTACGATATCGCCCAATCTGACATGAACCTGATCGCCTGGGACGAGCTCTCGCGCGGGAATGAACCGCCAATCCGCATCGCGGCGCACCTGTGCGGTTACTTGGAGATGGCTGCGGAGGTAGCCCAGCGCGGTCTTGGCTCGGAGCTCATTGGTTTCGCCGACGAGTGCGCTGAAGGCCAGTAAGAGTGCGATGATTGACGCCTCAACTATTTTGCCTAGAAGCACCTCAAGCAGGATCGCCGCTTCGAGCGTCCAGGGAATGGGGCCCCAGAGGCGCTTAAGGGTGCCTCTAAGAGGGTTGGACGGCTCTTCCCGGACTTCGTTGTAACCGTACTGGGCGAGACGTGTCCGGGCTTCCACCTCAGAGAGTCCCCCTTCCGTACCAACGTTCGCTTCCAAGACCACAGGACCTCCTTCTAGACCAGTGTCTTCGGAACGTTAGACATGGTATTCAATGGATTTTGCACCTTGCCCATCTTGTCGCTCAGATGAAATGGCCCCAGTCGTTGAAGAAGCTTGTTAACCCCATGTAAAAATACATTACTTGTCAACCAACGTCTGAAACCCCTTTTTGACTCCACCGCGATGACCTCTTTGTTATTGATGTAGAAGCTATCAGTCTCCACCTAGAGGTGGCGGCAGTTAAAGGCGAGCTTCATCGCCGTTTTGGATTTGTAGAAGCTATCAGCCTCCGACCCTAAGGGTGGCGGCGGTTAAAGGCGGGCTTCATCGCCTTGAAATTCATTGTTCTCTCACAAGTACTTAAGGATTTTCGTCGATAACTGGATCGATTTGGATTTCTGCAAATGGGATGATTAGTATTAACATAATCATTGAAAAGCTGACATTCAGAGTTTGGACGTGAGTTTGGATCTAATCCCCGGCACTTTTCAATCAATTATTAATCTGCTGCACTTTTGTTCAGCATGAATAACGTTATTAGTATTGAGGCGTCCTTAGGGCGATCTGTAGGGTGAAGTGATCTCTTTGTCTGAGAAGGTGCCTGAGGAGTACAGGTACAGGGGGCATCTCTGGTTCGCCATGAGGCCCGGCATCGGGCGGCTCACGGAGGCCATGGCCCCTGAGTTTCAGGCGGCTGAGAAAGGATGGGAGGAGAAGCCGCCTTTCCAGGCCTACCACATGTTCGACAAGGCCCACGCGGTGATGCTCACCGAGCAGGGAATAATCCCAAGGGAGGACGGCGTAAACATCCTGAAGGCCTTTCGGAGGATGGAGGAGGAAGGCGTCGTCAGGGCTAGGGAGCGGGTCGGCGGCGTGGACCACTCCGGCGAGGCCTACCTCATCACGGAGCTGGGGTGGCAGGTCGGCGGGAGGCTCCACATAGGCAGGAGCACGGGGGACCTGGCCACCGTATCGCTGCATATGGTGCAGAGGGAGTACCTGCTCGACGCCATGGAGGCGCTGCTCAACGCCAGGAACGCTATGATGAAGTTCGCGGAGAAGCATATGGAGGCCATCACGCCCATGTACTCGCCCGGCTTGACCGTCTACGGCTCCATGAACGTGCTGCAGCACGCGCAGGTCATGACGTGGGGCTACTACATCATGGCCTTCGTCAACCAGCTAGAGAGGGAGTTCAGGAAGCTGGAGGCCGCGTACAGCCTGGTTCAGATCAGCCCGGCTGGAACCGCCATAGGGACTGGCACCGACATCCCGGGCTTCAGCCGCCACAGGACGATGGAGCTCCTGAGCTTCGACGACCTCTACAAGAATTGCTACGACGCCGAGAAACACGAGGGGTACACACTGGACTCCTTCGCTGCCCTGCTGACCCTAAGCCATGTCATCAGCGGCCTCTTCTTCGACCTCCTCATCTACAGCACCCACGAGTTCAGCCTGGTTGAGCCAGCCGACAGGTACTGCGGAACCAGCAGCATCATGCCCCAGAAGAAGAACCCCACCGCCTTCCGCTGGCTAGCCAACCTAACCGTCAACGTCAAGTCCCGAATGATAGCCGCGGACAGCGTCGACGGAATGCACAGGTCCTGGACCGACATCATAAACGGTCTGAGGATGATCCCCGGCATCATGGAGACGCTGAAGGTCAATGAGGAGCGGAACGAGGAGCTGGCAGGCGAGTTCTGGTCGGGAGCAGCCGATCTGGCCGCCGCCATAGTGCGGGAGAAGGGGCTCCCGTGGAGGACGGCCCACCAGATCGTTGCAACCCTGGTCAGAATAGCCATAGGCGAGGGAAAGACACCGCAGGAGGTCACGGAGCAGTACCTCGACCGAGCGGCTGAGGAGTACCCGGACTACGGCAGGCCCCTCGGCCTGAGCACGGAGATCATACAGAGAGCCATGAACCCGAGGGAAATGGTCAACCGAAGAACCCTATTCGGAGGCCCGGCGCCCGCACGGGTCACAGAGCAGATAGCCGAGAGCAGAAAGCTACTGCTGGGGGACAGAGCCAGGGTCGAAGCCAAGCGAAAGAAGCTGGCCGAAGCGGCTGTCAAGCTGGAGAAGGCAATTGACGCCTTGATAGCTAGCTGAGACCTACAGCGGAGGTCCGAGAACCTCGAACCTTTTTTGATCAGGCTCATCGGGCACCCACCCGGTATAAGACATTAATTCGTGATAGGCATACAGCCTCGTGGTGCGGTGCTTGAAGGTTGCTTTCGTCATCTATGAGGGCATGACGAGCCTAGACTTCATCGGGGTGTACGACCCCATCACGAGGCTCAAGACCCTGAACTACATCCCTGAATTGGAGTGGGACATCGTAGCCTACACCGAGGAAGTAGTCGACGGGAGCGGCCTGAGGATCACGCCCGGGAAGGTGAGGGAGCCCCTCGGCGCCTACGACATGGTCATTGTGCCAGGGGGCTTCTCCTCGAGGCGTCTGACGCAGGATCGGGGCTTCATGGAGTGGATCAGGACGGCGGCGGACTGCCGCCTAAAGGTCTCGGTGTGCACAGGCTCCTTGATCTTGGGCGAGGCGGGCTTCCTTAAGGGCAAGAGGGCGACCAGCCACTTCACGGCCTACCAGCTTCTCGCCAAATACTGCACCGTCTCGGAGGATAGGATCGTCGACGAAGGTGATGTCATAACGGCCGGGGGAGTTGCCTCCAGCCTCGACCTCGGCCTCTACCTATGTGAAAAGCTCGCTGGAGCCGAGGCGAAGGAGAAGATACGCGAGGCGATGTGCTACCTAGGCGAGCGCTGATCATCGTTGTCATTTTTGACGGATAACGCGTTCTAGATGTTTGTTGTGCATGTAGGAGCCAATACACGCAGCTGGTCTTGCTCATTATCTTTATTATTCTTTATAGTCAATAGCCATGTTGGGTAGTCTGAAATGGACAAGCATTGGACGGAGAGGTTGTTCATCGACTCCGCGCAGCTATATGGCCCCATGTTAGAGGAGCGTGTTCAGCAGGCGAAAGACACGACCCCGGGGCTTGTTTCGATCTTTTCGGATTTCAATGTGCCCCCGGGTGCCCTGATGCTCGATCTGGCCTGCGGCATAGGTCGCTACTCGGTTGCGCTGGCTGAGAAGGGCTATACGGTCGTGGGCGTAGATCTCTCGGTTGCTTTCATTAATAGGGCAAAGGAGATGGCGGCTGAGAGGGGGGTTGCTGAAAGATGTGATTTCAGGGTTGGCGACATGCGTCAGATAGGCAAGGTTCTGAGAAGCCAGAAAGAGAAGTTCAAGGTGGTACTGATCTTGTTCACCTCCATAGGCTATTACGACGAAGAGACCGACAGGCAGGTCCTGAAGCAGCTTCTGGGGCTTACGGCTCCAAAAGGCGTCTTGATCATCGATACACTTAACAGGGATTGGCTGGTTCGGCATTTCCGTCCAAGCGACTTCGGTAGGAGGGGGGATGGTCAGGTTTTGGTCCAGGAGATGCTGTTTAACCTGGAGAACTCCCGCATGGAATCTGTCTGGGGATTCTATCAGCAGGAGGATAGAGGCCTGAGGCACCTGTTTTCCCTCAACATCGATCAGAGAGTCTACTCTCTCCACGAACTGAGGAGACAGGTCGAGGAGAGCGGTTGGAACTATCAGACCCGCTATGGCGGCTATAACAAGGAACCCTTCATAACGGACTCAAACAGGTTAGTTCTGATAGCACAAAAACCATGACAGATCCAATAGTCTAGGGGCTCATAATCCAAATGTCGGTAGTTCAAATCCCCTTTCCACTATCTCTTGTGTAATAACTGTTGTAGTGTCGGTTTTTCCTTGTAAACATGGGGGTCAGGGGTTTGTCCGAGGAAAACAAGCCGTTGGTTGAATAATTTTAGAAATATTGGGTTTAGATGAAACCAGTCATAAAATGTTGTCTAACATCGCCTCCTCTTTGACAGAGCTGTTGCTTAGAGAAAGATGGAAATATCCAATCCAGAGATAGAGGTAAAAGAAATGCATGATAGACTCGAATCACAGTCGTGAGATGTGATAAATAGCCGTGAGATGTTGAAAAGAGAAAAAGTGTTGGGAAGCGATTACTTTGTGTGCCTTCTTTGCCTCCTCACGTATTTAGCCACTTCGATCCATACCGTCGCCAGGTACGATGCGATTATCACCCTGGCCCAGTCAATAGGCTCTATCCAAGTTGTCTTAACCACAGTCTGAAGGATCGGGATCGCCGTTACGGCCACAAGCATTCCTATGGCTGTTATGGCCCATAGAACCATGACTCTGTTGGAGAACAGACCTCGTTTCAACAGGGGTTCGGTCTCGGATCTTCTCACGAAGGCAAGGAATATGTGTGAAAGTATCCATGCTGAGAATGCCACTGTCTGAGCATAGACCAGGTCTCCTGTCACGTAGTAGACAGAGAGGTAGCAGTAGGAGACCGATACGAACAGGCACAGAGCGCTAACGAAGATGCCGGTCAATGTGCCACGATCGAGGATTTTCGCAGTGGGGTCTCTGGGTGGTCTACTCATGAGATCTGGGTCCGCTTTTTCAGCTACGAAACCCATCGACGCGGCAATGTCCATAAACATCTCAAGCAAGATTATCTGGATCGGCGCGAATGGCAGCGGGACGTCTAGGATGATAGGCAGCAGGAAGATGAGGACCAGAGCGACCTTTACCGCCAGGTAGTATTTCGTTCCCTTCTTCAGGTTGTCGAAAATCTTCCTTCCTTCTTGGACAGCGCTCCCGATGGAAACGAAGTTGTCGTCTGTCAGCACCATGTCCGCTGCCTCCTTGGCTGCGTCGGTTCCTCTCTGTCCCATAGCGATGCCAATGGCTGCCTCTTTGAGTGCGGGTGCGTCGTTTACCCCGTCTCCTGTTACGGCGACGATCTGCCCGCTCTCCCTGAGTTGATGCACTATCCTGAGCTTGTGTTCGGGTGTGATCCTTGCGAATATCGAGGTTTTCTTCACAGCCTCCTTGATGTGTTCGTCGTCCATTCCTGAGATCTCAGGTCCGGTAAGGACGCCGGACTCGCTGTCGATGCCGACTTGTGTAGCTATGGCCTTCGCCGTCTCTGGATGATCGCCGGTCAACATAATGACCCTTATGCCGGCCTCTCTACACATCTTTATAACCTGAGGCACCTCAGGCCTCGGCGGATCAAGGAAGCTTATGATCCCGGCTAGGACTAAGCCACCCTCAGGTGCCTGTTGAGAGTCCTTTTTCTCGATGTCCTTATAGGCTATGCCAAGTGCTCTCTCACCGCTAAGGGTTATCTCGGCGATCGCCTTCGAAATCTTCTTCTTCTCAGAATCGGTGAATCTGACCGCTGAACTTCCCTTCAATACCTTAGACGAGTAAGCCGTCACTGCCTCTGGAGAGCCGCTCGAATAGATTCGTAGTCCCCTACCTTGACTGTAGACATACGACGCCATCTGGGTTTTGCGATCGAAGCTGAACTCGTTCACAAGGTCCCTTTTCTTGATATCATCAACCTGGACCCCAGCCTTCACGGCCGCGTCCAGAATGGCAGCGCCCATGGGGTTGATGCTCCTGAACTTACTGCTATCCATTGTGGTCTGCGCACGGGTTGCGAGGACAGCCATCTCTAGGATTTTCTTCTCCGTGGGATTCCCTAGCGGTTGGACTAGCTTGTCATCGGAGAAGATGTGGCCAAGCCTCATGACGCTCTCGGTTATTGTCCCTGTTTTGTCTGCGGCAATAACTGTTACGCTGCCCAAGGTCTCTGAAGCCCTTAAGCGTTTGACTAGTGCACCACGCTTGGAGAGAGTATAGGTGCCCACCGCTAGGACCATTGTTACGATTATTGGCAGTTCCTCAGGAATCACGGCGAAGGACAGGGAAAGACCCGTCAGAACCATGGTCTTCAACTCCTGACCCCTCAGGTAGCCGAGAACAGGTATCAGGACGCTGAAGAAGACAGCAATCAAGACAAGTGTCTTCGAAAGCTGCCCCATCGCTTCTTGGAGCGGTGTCTCTTGCTCTTCGACCTCCTCCACTAGTTTTTTTATCCTCCCAAGCTCCGTGTTCCTCCCAGTCGAGGTCACGACAGAGAGGCCCTCGCCCTGAACAATCAACGTTCCCGCCAAAACCATGTTTGAGAGGTCGGTGACCTGGGCGCTCTCAGGAAGGACTGCCTCAGCGTCCTTCACTACTGGAAGCGACTCTCCTGTAAGGGACGATTCGTCTAGCTGGAGACCGTATGACCTCAGAAGCCGAGCGTCAGCCGAGATTCTCTCTCCAACGCTTAGCGGCATGATGTCGCCTGGGACGATATCCGTAGCTGAAATCTCCTTGAGCTGTCCATCCCTTAGCACCAACGGTGTCGGAGATGTCAGTTCCTTTAGGGATTCGACCCCCTGTTCGGCTTTCCACTCGTTGTAGACCTCACTCAGGACCATGATAGCTATGATGGTGAAAATGGTGACTGCGTCGAGGATGCTGCCCCAGATACTGTAGAGGACAGCTACTCCGAGCAACAATAGGATCATTGGCTCCCGCGCCTCTTCCTTCAGGGCATCGAAGAAAGTTTCCTTCTTCTTTTCGCCTAACGTGTTCTCGCCATACTTCTTTAGTCGAGACTCGACCTCCGTTGAAGTCAGCCCCTTCTCGGGATCCGAGTCTAGTTCCCTAAGTATCTGATCTGGTTTTTTTGAAGCTGCTTCAACTGTCACCGAATCCGAACTCATCTTTCCACCTTCATTGATGCGGTCCTTTTTGAGACCTTCAAACTTTCTTTCAAGTTTCTCTTCATCGCCTAATTTGTGGAAGCTATCAGCCTGGGCAAAGGCTCAGGCGGTTAAAGATGAGCTTCATCGCCAAATCTTCAAAAAGAGCACCTAAAGTATTTATGTCTTGCCATATCACTCCAAAGTAACATTCAAACCATATTATCTAACCTAAAAGATTAAACTCTTAAACTCTAACTCAATTGACACGCATAGACAACTTCTTGGCGTTAGATATGAGGTCTGAGAAGGATCCGCTTTATGAGTCAGGCTTCTTCTCGAACAAGTTCATGTTGGCTTGGGGCGCCACCGTGGTCACCGTTCTGCTCCTAGGTGTCAGCATCGCTCCCCTCCAAGAATCCTTGAAGCTCACTTCTCTTCCTCTGACAAGCTGGGCCATAGTCCTAGAGTATCCTTTGTAGCAACCTTCTGGATAGATGCGAAAAAATGGTGCAGAACGCCTTCCCTAAAAAGTGAAACTGAAGTCCTCATTCTCACTTATTTTCTGTAACCGAAGATAGAGAATAGCTTTGTCCTGAAACATTGAGGAACCTAAATCCGCACTATCTGTAGGATTGAGTTGATTATGTTAAAAGAAACTTGAATATTTGATAACGCTAAGTTCATGTTTATCCAAATTAAGTATCAAATGGAGAAGCTGAAGGTTAGTCAAAGGTGGTAAACCGTGAAGGAGTATGATGTTATTGTGATCGGCTCAGGCTCGGGTATGTACATTGTGGACGAGGCGTTGACGGAGGGACTCAAGGTTGCCTTGGTAGAGAAGGGTCCTCTAGGGGGCACCTGCCTGAACGTGGGATGTATACCCTCTAAGATGCTGATATATCCAGCGGACATAATAGCGGAGATTCAGGAGGCGAAGAAGCTGGGCATAACTGCGGAGATAAATAGCATAGACTTCAACTCGATAATGGATCGGATGAGGCGAAGCGTGCAGGAAGAACAAGACCACATGAGGAGAGGGATCAGGGAGTCAAGAAACCTGGATTTCTACGAGGCTGAGGGACGTTTCATCGAAGACTACACGATAGAGGTTAAAGGCGAAAAGATAAGGGGACAAAAGATCTTCATCGTCGCCGGCGCGAGGCCGTCGATTCCACCCATCAAGGGGATAGACAAAATCGATTACCTGACCAATGAGAGCGTCTTAAAACTCAACAAGAGACCGAGGAGCATGGCAATAGTCGGCGGCGGATACATCGCAGCGGAGTACGGCCATTTCTTCGCAGCCATGGACACGAGGGTGACGATTCTGCAGAGAAACATCAGGCTGGTTCCAGATGAAGAACCTGAGATTTCTGAGCTGCTGAAGAGGGAGCTGGGTAAACGGATGGACATCTACACGAACATGGAAGTAACCGAAGCGAAGAAGGAGGGGGACAACAACATAGTCATTGGAAGAGAGAGAAGCACGGGCAGAGAACGGAGTTTTGAAGTGGAGAAAGTCTTGATTGCCTCGGGGAGGACATCCAACGCAGATCTGCTGAAGGTGGAGAAGACGGGCGTGGAGGTCGATGAGAGGGGCTTCATAAAGGCGAACGAGTATCTTGAGACGAGTAAGAAGAACATCTGGGCATTAGGCGACGTCATCGGAAAAGAGATGTTCAGGCATGTAGCCAATCGGGAGGCAGGCATAGCCTGGCACAACAGCATGCACGAACACAAAGTCAAAATGGATTACACGGCGGCTCCCCACGCCGTATTCTCCCACCCCCAGATCGCGTCCGTGGGTCTCACCGAGGAAGAGGCCAAGAAGAACCACAGGATACTGGTGGGGAAGGCGAGGTACTACGATGTGGCGAAGGGGGAGGCCATGATGGAGACGGAGGGCTTCGCCAAGGCCCTAGTCGAGAAGGACACCTGGAAGATACTGGGCTTCCATGTAATAGGGCCTGAGGCGCCCACAGTCATTCAGGAGGTCATCAACGCCATGGCAAACCAAGGCGACATCTGGTCCGTTGACCGAGGGATGCACATACACCCAGCGCTACCAGAACTGGTGATAACAACCTTCCAAGACCTCAGAGAACCACAATAAGCCTCATAGAATAAATTATCCGACGAATCTGAAGATTTGATATTAGGACTCTATTAGCTTTCTCAGTTCCTTCAAGCTCAAGGTGTTTATGACATCTTTTTTCTCCAGCCATCCCCGCCTTGCGGTGGCTACTCCGAACTCCATGTATCGTAGGTGATGCATGCTGTGCGCGTCGCTGTTAATCGAGAATTTCACCCCGTAGTCCCTGGCTTCGAAAAGGTTAGAGTCGGATAGGTCCAAGCGGTCTGGGAAGGCATTGATCTCCATAAAAACTCCGAGCTCAGACGCAGCCTCGAATACCTTCGGGAGGTCGATCTGATAGGGTTCTCTCTTGTTTATGATCCTGCCCGTTGGATGACCGATTATGTCTACATAGTCGTTGTGCATGGCTGACAAAACCCTATCTGTTATCTTCTCCTCCGACTGCTTGAAGCCAGAGTGCACGCTGGCTACCACCACATCCAAGTCCTCCAGCAGGTCATCGCCGAGATCCAGCTTCCCATCTGAGTCGATGTTAACCTCAACTCCAGATAGGATGGCGATACCCTCCACCCCGCGGTTAACCTTCTCGATATCCTTATCCCGCTCACGGAAGTCCTCCTCACTCATTCCATGGGCGATCTGCAGAGTCTTGGAGTGATCGCAGATGGCTATGTACTCATAGCCCAAGGATTTGGCGGCTTCCGCCATCTCCCCTATGGAGTTGGCGCCTTCGCTCCAGTTGCTGTGGGCGTGAAGATCCCCCTTGATCTCCCCGTAGCCGATTAAGTTTGGTAGTTTTCCCTCCGCTGCCGCCCTTATTTCGCCTCTATCCTCCCTCAGTTCGGGTTCGATGTAGCTCAGCCCCAGGGCTTTGTAGATGCCCTCCTCGGTCTCCCCCGCTATCTTCTCGTTGGTCTCTCTGTCAAAGAGGCCGTACTCGTTCAGTTTCCAGTTCTTGCTTATGGCTAGGTCCCTGAGCTTTATGTTATGCTCCTTGGATCCCGTGAAGTATTGTAGGGCTGCGCCGAAGCTCTCCTCCCCCACCACCCTCAGGTCCACCTCCAGATTGCTGTTTAGCACGATGTTGCTCTTCGTCTCCCCCTTGGTCAGAACCTGTTTGATCTCTGGCAGCTGCGTGAAAAGGTCCATGACCTCTGAGGGTTCATCGGATATCGCTAGAATATCTACATCGCCTATGGTCTCCTTCCACCTTCGGATAGACCCCACCAAGCTGATCCTCTTCACCGCTTCCAGCGTCTTCATCTTCTCTTCAATCCCCTTGGCGACGGGGAGCAGGTATCCCAGGAGAAATCTTTTCTGGGCGTTTCTGTACACCTCGATGCCTCTGAGGATATTCTCTTCTTTCTTTTTTCCGAAGCCTTCTAGATCGCTGAGCTTCCCCTCTCTGACTGCGGATTCCAGTTCGTTCACACTGCTTATCTTCAGCTTCTCATAGAGCTTCAGAGCTGTCTTGGGACCGATGCCCTCGATCTCCATCAGCTCCCTCAAGCCCTCCGGAAGCTCCTCCCTCAACTCCTCCACGTACTCAAGGCTCCCTGTCTCAATGAGTTCCTTGATCTTCGCGGCTATGCTGGCTCCGATTCCCGGAATTTTCTGCAGCTCACCCCGCCTGTATATGGCTTCAACCTCTTCGGGAAGCGTTTCGATGGCTTGTGCAGCTTTCCTGTAGGCCCTTGGCTTAAAGGCGACCCCCTTGATCTCTAGGAAATCGGCTATCTCGTAGAGAATCTTGGCGATCTCACGGTTCTCCATCTGGAAAATCCCACTTCTATTCTACTTCTATCTCTTTAGAAAAATGTTACGGGTTATTATGAGATGTAATCCTTAGTGAACACCTACTCCTATCAGGCGCAGGCGATGTACGAACTGGGCATCGACGAGATTGATCGGGCGCTCAAGAAGATCGATCGCAGATAGAGTGCACAAGAAGCATCATGACAAATGCTGTATTCCTAAAGTGAATTAGCCCTCACCCAAGCTGACTAAAACGACAAATCTCATATAAATAATTCGCTTTTTTGTGGCATTTATCGCCATATAGCATTGATTCCATGGACAAGCTTTTATATAAATGCGAACATAATTATAGCGAGATGAAGATGACATGCGATACCGCGTATCAAGTAGGTTAATAATGGCGGTAATATTGATAGCCATAAGTGCCATTGTATACTATTACTCTTGCATTAGGTTAGTGAACTATGGGGGAACCGGGCCGACGGTGATCTTAAATTGGCCGAATGGGGCTCCCCTAGGTTTTCCCACTAAATTTACGTATGAGGAGCTTCCTGATTATGTGATAAGAGCAAGGATGTGGAGTTCAGTATTGATAGGTGCCGCAGGCGTTTTGCTTATAGAAGAATGTTGGTCCATACTTCGTCTACACGATAAAAATATGGGCGAGGAAGGCTAGCTGCAAATCCTCATATAACACTAGACCTTGGCGACCTCACGGGTCTCCATGTAGAGATCCTACTTCTCTCCTGATACAGAATCGAGAGAAGGCTGTTGCCTCGGCATTTAAGCCTCTTTAAAATATTAAATATCGATGCGTCTTATGCTGTAAACATGGCAAAGAGTAAATCCCCTCGCCGAGAGGGACACTACTCGATAGAGGAGATTCTGAAGGTACCTCAGATCTATGCTCCAAGAGTCTCCCACTCGAGGAGGAGGATGACCTTCTA
>Ga0315296_10003921_pt1 | contig 12330 bp, 9 predicted proteins | sample YL17G14_18_MG_FD_203921 | JGI IMG/M metagenome (GOLD analysis project Ga0315296, IMG submission 203921) | Sediment microbial communities from Yellowstone Lake, YNP, Wyoming, USA - YL17G14_18 | ecosystem: Environmental > Aquatic > Freshwater > Lake > Sediment | place: USA: Wyoming | collected... | reverse complement strand
GCATCAAAGAATTAAGAGGAGCACCATTAACATTATTAGTTAATGAAGATTTAGCTGTTGTTTCCTAAAGTTCTCCGTAGTATAATTCTCTTGCGCGTGCTAGAGAGCTTTTGCTGAAGAAATAGCGGGACTATGTGAGCTGTTCCATCCGATTCTTTAAAGAATTAACTACGAAATTTAGCGAGTACTAAAGTGGCAACAAGGGATTTTTGCCAGTAAATTTGCGTTCAAATTTTATCCTCACTTGTAAATCCAAGAATCGCCTTCTTTAGCCAAAATAACCTCAAAATAGCCGAGAATTGAGTGTGGGGGTGGGACCCCCCACCCAAGTTTACCGGTAAAAATATGTTTAGAATATGCTTGACGAGAGTTCGAAGCTCTCCCGGGCTACCATTGTACCCTAGTCAGGGTATTGTTCAAACTCTCGGTTCAGTGATGGTGCGAAGGGATAGGTTTAAAAATCGGTTTAAATTCTCGGAATTTTTCTAGAATGGGCGATTTGAGCAACTAAATTGCGCGCTCTAACTAATTAAATTTTTAAGAGAACCTTGACCAAAGTGGATGTATCTCCCCTAAATCCCTTTTTATGGATTCAATGAAATAACGAGCACAAAACAAATCGATGCAACCAAAAATAATAATAGTTTCTGAACACATCGCATTTTGAGAAAAGAAATTGATGCTTCTAAACGGGAGCGAGAAATGTTTGTTACAACCCAGCGTGGTTAGATGCAATAGAGCAAGTATTGAAAGATTACTAGAGGACTAGAGTATGAGCAAGAAAAAGCCAATTGTTTATCCTTATGTCCCAAACTCTGTGGTCACAGTAAAGAACAAGATGCTCAAAGAGGTTGGAGTAAAGAGCGTAGAAGACTTCTTTGAAAATATCCCTAAGAAACTCAAGCTCAAGAAAAACATGAAATTGCCCAAACCTTTCTTGTCCGAATACTCTTTAAGAAAACACATAGAAGAGATTCTTTCAAAAAACAAGACCTGTCAAGAATATCTCAACTTTTTAGGAGCTGGATGCTGGCAACACTATGTTCCAGCAGTATGTGATGAGGTGAACCAGCGAGGTGAGTTTTTGACCGCATACGCGGGAGAACCCTATGATGACCATGGAAGGTTTCAAGCACTTTTCGAGTACGCGAGTATGATGGGGGAGCTTCTCAACATGGATGTTGTGAATATTCCAACGTATGATGGGTTGCAAGCAACAGCTACTTCCATACGCATGGCATCAAGGATCACAGGCCGAAGCGAAGTATTAGTGTCTAGAACAATCAGTTCTGACAAGTTATCGAAAATCAGAGACTATTGCAAACCTAAAATAACGATTAAGCTACTAGACCATGACTCTAAAACTGGTCAACTAGACCTCAATTCCCTTAATCTTGGGATTTCTTCTAAGACAGCTGCCATCTACTTTGAGAATCCATCTTACCTCGGCTTCATTGAGGCCCACGGAAATGAGATTTCTAAGATAGCCCATGATCATGGCACGATATCCATTGTCGGAGTCGATCCGATTTCACTGGGAATCCTAGCTCCTCCGATTGAGTACGGTGCAGACATAGTATGCGGCGATATACAGCCACTCGGTATGCATATGCAGTTTGGTGGCGGTCATGCCGGATTCATTGCCACTCGGGACGAAGAGAAATATGTAATGGAGTATCCTTCAAGGCTTTTCGGAATAACTCCAACTTCAGTTGAAGGAGAATATGGATTCGGAGATGTTGCCTTTAAGAGGACTTCTTTTGCGCTAAGGGAGGGAGGCAAAGAATTTGTCGGTACAGCCACTGCTTTATGGGGCATAACAGCTGGTGTTTACCTAGCACTCATGGGACCGCAAGGTATGCGGGATATTGGAAAAGGTATAATGCAAAGATCGCACTACGCCATATTACAACTATCTAAAATAAGAAGTATCAAGTGTCCTGTTTTCCAATCAACTCATTTCAAGGAATTCGTCGTGAATTTTGACGGAACCAATAAGACAGTTGCAGAAATCAACAAAGCCCTGTTGAAGCGAAAGATTTTCGGTGGAAAGGACCTCACAAATGAATTTCCGGAGCTTGGCAATAGTGCACTCTATTGCGTTACTGAAGTTCACACTAAGAATGATATTGACAGATTAGTTGATGCTTTGAGAGAGGTGGTGGAATAACATGGAGGATATAACCAAGAAACGATACATAAATGGAAAGCCAAAATTGAGGCGGTTCCATCAAGCCAAGTGGGACGAGCCGATAATATTTGAGTTGAGCACTGAAGGAGAGAGGGGCATCCTTGTACCAGAAGTTGAGGATGAGGTGAAAAATGAGGTTGGAGATGTTCTGGCAACAATACCTAAGGGTGTGCAAAGGAAACAACCTCCTAAACTACCAGAACTTTCCCAACCACAAGTACTAAGGCATTATGTAAGACTATCCCAGGAAACCTTGGGGACAGATCTAAACATCGACGTAGGGCAAGGAACGTGTACCATGAAATATAGTCCAAAGGTCAACGAATATCTTGCAAGAATGCCCCAAATGGCGGAAATTCACCCGTTACAAGATGAAGAAACTGTCCAGGGTATACTTGAGGTGATGTACAAGTTTGAACAAATTCTCAAAGAGATTTCAGGAATGGATCAGTTTTCACTTCAACCTGGTGCAGGTTCTGCGGCTATATATGCAAATGCCTCGATTATACGAGCATATCATGAAAACCAGGGAGAAGCGAATCGAAGAGATGAGATTATTACGACAATATTTTCTCATCCCTCGAATGCAGCATGCGCTAAAACAGCAGGCTTTAAAATCGTAACTCTAAATCCTAGTGAGGAAGGCTACCCAGATATTGAGGCATTAAAAGCAGCAGTTTCAGAACGCACAGCTGGGCTGATGATAACAAATCCAGAGGACACAGGCATTTTTAATCCAGAAATCGAAGAGTTCTTGAGGATTGTCCATGAAGCAGGAGGATTATGTTCCTACGACCAAGCAAATGCCAACGGAATATTATGCATAACTAGGGCTAGGGACGCTGGTTTTGACCTCTGCCACTTTAATTTACATAAAACATTTTCAGCACCCCACGGATGTGGTGGACCAGCAGCCGGGGCTATTGGCGTCACCAAAGAACTCGCAAAATTCCTACCAGTTCCTGTCGTTGAATTTGATGGGGGCAAATATCATTTGAACTATGATAGACCCCAGAGCATTGGAAAAGTAAGAGCATTCTACGGAGTCGCACCAGTGGTCTTAAAAGCATATGCTTGGGTGATGAGTCTTGGCGCAAAGGGCCTGAAAGAGGTCGCAGAAATCGCTGTTCTCAACAACAATTATCTGCTCAAGAAGATGTTAGAGATACCAGGAGTAAGCGTACCCTACGCCAAAGGCAAACATCGAATTGAACAGGTTAGGTATAGCTGGGAGAAATTGATGAGAGATACAGGGGTTCATTCCGAGGAAATTGGACTTAGAGCAGCAGACTTCGGTGTCCATTACTGGACCAGCCACCACCCATGGATAGTTCCAGAGCCTTGTACTCTTGAACCAACTGAATCCTATTCCAAGTCCGAGCTGGATGAGTACATTGAAATACTTAAACATGTATCCAAGGAAGCGTACAAGAAACCTGAGTTGGTTAAGACCGCTCCTCACAATAGCACCATTCACAAAATTCATCACGCACCGTTAGATAACCCATTGCAATGGGCGATAACGTGGAGGGCATATTGCAAGAAAAGACGTAAAACGCGCGCGAATAATGTTTAGGATGGTGATTATTGATTAATGACAAAATTTGCAGAATGTAAAGTTTCTCGAGCATTGAAAGGGAAAGTTGCCCTTATCACTGGAAGTGCTTCAGGCATTGGCAGAGCAACGGCATTGCTTTTTGCCAAAGAAGGCGCGGCAGTGGCAGTTGTTGATGTGAATGAAGCAGAAGGGAAGGCAGTAGTTCAAGAGATCATTGCCGATGGAGGACGAGCCATCTTTGTTCGTGGCGACGTGACGAAGGCGTCAGATTGTCAATTAGCTGTGCAGCAAACGGTTGAGCAACTAGGCAAACTAGATATTCTCTTCAATAATGCTGGCATCATTCGTCGTGCGTCAGTATTGGAGACAACTGAAGAGGAATGGGACCTGGTAATGGCAACCAACGTTAAGTCGGTATTTTTACTTTCGAAATATGCGATTCCGGTCATGGCGAAGATAGATGGTGGCGTGATCGTCAACACCGCATCGGGTTGGGGACTGATCGGTGGGCGGAATGCCGCTTCCTACTGTGCATCGAAAGGAGCGGTGGTGCTACTGACTAAGGCCATGGCTCTCGATCATGGTTCGCAGAATATTCGTGTCAATTGCATCTGCCCTGGTGATACGGACACTCCTATGCTACGCGACGAAGCAAAACAGCTTGGCAAAACAGTGGAGGAGTTCTTGGCCTCATCGGCACAGCGTCCTCTGCAAAGGGTTGGTAGGCCAGAAGATATCGCTCAAGCAGCATTGTACTTAGCAAGCGGCGCATCCTCGTTTGTCACTGGCATAGCATTAGTGGTCGACGGGGGTGGGCTGGCAGGATCAGAATGAGGAGGTATATTATGCGCAGCTTGAAAGATAAAAGAGTTCTTATCACTGGCGGAGCTGGCGGTATTGGCACGGCAACGGCTAAGCGGTTTCTGGAAGAAAGTGCTCGCGTCGTTGTGCTAGACTGCAACGATGAGGCACTTACTCGTATTAAAAATGCATTACCCTCACTGAGCGGGACCATCCTAGCCGACGTATCTGATCCCGACTCGGTGACACGTGCCTTCCTTGAACTTGATAAACTATTTAGAGGTTTGGACGTGCTTATCAACAACGCTGGAATTAGCATTCGACAACCATTTATGGACATTCCACCACAACAGTGGCGAAAGGTGATGGATGTAAACCTCAACGGGATGTTCTTTGTCGCCCAGCAAGCTGCTCAAAGGATGCTGGCGGGTAATGGCGGTGTGATCCTAAACATGGCTTCCACCAATGGATTAATGGGTTACCCCTTCTATGCCGACTACAACGCATCGAAGGCCGGTGTTATAGAGTTGACACGTTCCATGGCGTTAGAGTTGGCTCCGAAAGTACGGGTCAATGCTGTCTGTCCCGGGTTCATTCTTACACCTATGCAGAAGGCAGAATACACCTCAGAAATGATACGTGCTTTCGAAAGCAAGATACCCTTGAAGCGTGTGGGGCGACCTGAAGAGGTTGCAGCGCTCTTCGCTTTCCTTGCTTCTGACGATGCTGCTTTCATTACTGGACATTATTTCGTGATTGATGGCGGAGAGATTGCTGGCGGACTGGCGAGCCGATAGTTTCGCAACTCTTTGTGTGTGCCATGTGTAATGTCATACGTCATGACGCTTTCGTTCAAAAGCCGTAGAACAAGCTTAGTTATGGATTGGTGCAGGGGATGGGATTTGAACCCACGAAATTCGAAGGTTGAAGGTTTTGAGTGAATGCGGCAAAAATAGACTCGAACCCTTTTGAGTATGGGGACTGGCAAACTTGTATTCGAATCTCTTAGATGCCATATTTGTGGTATAACATGCCAGCCAAAATTCTCGAGCTCTCGCCTGCATAGCGAAAATGCTAGTAAGACATAGCTGATTTGAGAGCGATTTGATTAGTTTTCACTCGCAAAACGATAGTTGACTGAAAAAGTTTGAACCAAGAGTTTGAAGCTATCCCGTGCTCCAGAATGCCAGCATTTTTACCGGTAAACTGATGTTCAAATTTTCACCCCCACTCATAACATCCTGAATTGGGTTTCTTTGGCTGAAACAAGCTCAAGATAAGGCGGAAATCAAGGTGCGGGGGGTGGGATTTGAACCCACGAACCCCTACGGGATAGCCGCCTCAGGGCTACGCCTTTGGCCATGCTTGGCAACCCCCGCTTAGAGCTTATCCTTTTACTTTCTAATTTATGGTTGAAATTAAATCTTGCTTTAGATAATGAAGCAAAAAGAGAACATTGTGTGAAAAGGCTAGCCCCCTCCCTTATATATAGATTGAACTTATGGTGAGCGCTCAGGTTAGGCGGAAGTCTTCTTTTATGGATGTTAAGACAACGTGGGTGTTTGTTCTTTCCACATATGGTATGGCTAGAAGTCGTTTAGTGAATTTGCCTAGTTCTTCTCGGTTCTTGAATTTTGCTATTATAACTGCGTCTATTAAGCCTGTTACATCATATACACAGCAGACGTTTGAAAGGCGTGCAATCTCGTTTTCCACTTCTAAGAGCCGACCTTTAGAAACAGTTATTTCACTAACAACTGTCAATTCGTATCCAAGTTTTTCATGATCTAACAGAGCAGAATACCCCTGTATTATCCCCTCGTTCTCCATCCTCTTTATTCGTGATAAGACGGTGCCTATGGAAACGCCGCATTGCTTAGCTATCTGCCGCGAAGAAAGCCTAGCGTCAAGAGTTAATGCCTTCAAGATTTTGACGTCTGTTTCATCCAAATGCATCACTCGCCGCCTATACTGCACATATATTCAATAAACGTATCTTTTATTTAACATTTGCTCCTATTTGCCTCAATAAAACTTTTATATTTACAGAAATAATTCTTTCCATTGTAAACTTGCTTGTAGGGAAAAACATGGTGCACAGAAGTCGGCAAGCAATCAAAAACTTCGCATCCTTGAAACTTATGAAGAATGCTGACTACGTCCTTCTACACTTCACAGATATACTTGGATTCCTTAAAGGCAGAACAATCCCAGTGGAAGAAGTCGAAAACGCTTTAACTGAAGGCGTAGGCTTTGACGGCTCTTCAATAATAGGCGGAGTTGACATAGAAGAGAGCGACATGATTATGAAGCCTGACCCATCCACATTTACGGTTTGCCCCTACTATTTCTATGACAAAGGCGTTGTAAGCTTCATCTGTAACATATATCGACCAGACGGCAAACAATTTGAAAGCGACACGAGGTACATCTGCCAAAAATCCATAGAAAAAACATTGAAGGAAGGGTATGAACCCACAGCCGCTGCAGAATTAGAATTTTATCTTGTAAAGAAAAATGAAGAAGGCGAAGTTTATCCAGTTGAAAACCATCTCATAGACAAACAAAGATACTTTGACATAGCCCCCAGTCGAGACAATACAGAATCGTATCGAATGGACTTGTCCAATGCTTTGTCCACTATGGGAATCACAGTAGAGCGACAACATCATGAAGTAGGCTCAGCCCAAAACGAAATCACCTTCAAATATTCAAATCCACTAACCACATCTGACAACATTATCCGATACAAATTTGGAGCCAAAGCCGTAGCAGACAGAAAATACGGTTGGATAGCAACATTCATGCCCAAACCGTGGTTTGGCAAGCCAGGCAGCGGTATGCACGTTCACATAGGACTTTTCAACTCGAAAACAGAAGAAAACGTGTTCTACGATCCTAAAGGCTATGCCCATATTTCGCAGAAATGCCAGTATTTCATAGGCGGTCTTCTGGAACATGCTGAAGCCCTTTGCGCTATCGTGGCGCCTACAGTCAACAGTTACAAAAGGCTTGTGCCAGGCTATGAAGCTCCAGTATACGTTACATGGAGCAAGAGAAACCGCTCAGCCCTAGTGAGGGTGCCAGAGTATTTCCCTGGGAAGGAACAGGAAGCAAGAATAGAGTTTAGATGCCCAGACCCGCTTTGTAATCCCTATATTGCATATGCAGCGATATTTGAGGCTGGATTGGATGGTATCAGAAAGAAGATTAACCCCGGAGAACCCGTGGACGTGAACGTTTATCATCTCAGCGAAACCAAACGCAAAGAGCTCAGCATTAAGGTTTTGCCAACATCACTGAAAGAAGCTTTAAAGGAATGGGAAAGTGACGAAATTTGCATAAGAGCTTTGGGTAAAGAAAACGCTGAGAAGTACTTGGAGCTTAAAATGCAAGAATGGAGAGAATATGAACTGCATATACCAAATAACAAAAATGAAGTAACGCTTTGGGAACTGCAAAAGTATCTTTACGCCTAGCAGCCGCAAAATTGAATATCCATGTTTAAGTATTAAGCATTATTTTGTAATGTGAGAAGATGCAACAATGAAATATGACACCATACTTGTCCTTGACTTCGGCGGACAGTACTGCCACTTAATAGGAAGAAGAATAAGAGAACATGGGGTCTATTCTGAAATAGTCGCCCACGACATTAAACCAAACGAAATCAAGCTTCTAAACGAAAAATTCAACGTGAAGGGACTTATTTTTTCAGGAGCACCAGCCAGCGTTTACGAACTTAACGCACCTAGACCAGACCCACACATTCTTGACTTAGACTTACCAATTCTAGGTTTATGTTACGGACATCAACTCATAGCCCAAATGGTTGAAGGAAAAGTTGAGCCAGCTGAACAGAGAGAATATGGAATAGCCTACGTCACCATAGACAAGCCCGCAGGCGTTTTGAAGGGCTTAAGCAAGAAAGAGAAGGTTTGGATGAGCCACGGAGACACCGTTTTCACAATGCCAGAAGAATTTGAGGTTTTGGCGCATACAGAAAATTGTCCGGTTGCAGCCTTTAGACGCAAGGAAAAGCCAATATACGGCTTACAATGGCATCCAGAAGTAATCCACACAGAAAATGGTACACTGATGCTCCACAACTTCATATTTGAAGTTTGCAAATGCGAAGCTAACTGGAAAATGGAAGACATCATAGAAAAAATGACGGAAGAAACGAGAGCGGAAGTTGGCGAAGGAAAAGCCATAATAGCCCTAAGCGGAGGCATAGACTCGAGCGTAGCAACAGCCCTCGCAGCAAAAGCAATAGGCAACCGGCTCACAGCGGTTTTTGTTGACCACGGGTTCATGCGAGAAAACGAACCAGAATTTGTGAAAAATGTTTTTCAAAAATTCAAAATAAACTTGATAATGGCAGATGCGCAGAAGAGATTTTTGGAAAAACTTAAAGGAATCACCGAGCCTGAGAGGAAAAGGAAAATTATCGGCGAGGAGTTCATAAGAGTTTTCGAGGAAGTTGCAGAGAAAATAGGAGCAGAATATTTAATTCAAGGAACAATCTATCCGGACAGAATTGAATCTGGTTTTAGGAAGTTTTCGGACAAAATAAAGACACACCATAACGTGGCTGGCCTGCCCACTAAAATTAAGTTTAAGAAAATTGTGGAACCGCTTCGTGACTTGTATAAGGATGAAGTTAGAAAAGTTGCCAAAATACTTGGACTACCGAAAGAAATAGTTTTCAGACAACCTTTTCCAGGTCCAGGGTTAGCTGTCAGAATCATTGGAGAGCTAACAGAAGAGAAGGTTAAAATCGCAAAGAAAGCGGACAAAATTGTAAGGGAAGAAATTGAAAAAAGCGGGTTAGAAGAAAACTTGTGGCAGTATTTCGCTGTTTTAACTGACACAAAGGCCACAGGCGTCAAAGGCGATGCTAGAGCTTATGGCTATGTTGTTGCTGTCAGAATTGTGGAAAGTCGAGAGGCTATGACTGCAAGTTTTGCAAAAATTCCATACGAAGTATTGGAGAGAATTTCGACTAGGATAACTAATGAAATATCAGAGGTTACTCGAGTTGTTTATGATATAACTCATAAGCCTCCAGCAACGATTGAGTGGGAGTGAGTAAGCTTAGCTTAAACTTTAGGCTTCTGAATTAGATCTTCAATTTTCGCCTTTTTGAGCAGGTTGACATGCTTAACAAGCTCGCCGACCATAGTTTCTAAAACTATTTTCCCTTTTTCTGCTGATGCTGTTGTTGATTTGCCGAAAACTCCGGAAGCAGTGTAATCTACAGTGTCTAATGGAAGGGTTATACCCTCTGACTGTAAAACGCTCTCGCGAACCACTTCATCCACATTTTTATCCATATTCACAATTTCTGGATATAAAGCCAAGTTCACAGAGGTTTCCTCCGCAGAAGCATGTCTCCTTTCTTCCGGTTTGAATAGGTCTGGCAAAAGCTTGCTAACTGCTGGCCACCATTGGAAAATGGATATGAAGATTCCTTTTTCTCTCAGTTCTCTAGCCAACTCTGCTAAGGCGTTCAAGTTTCCGCCATGTCCATTTACTATCACAATTTTTTTAACGCCATAGTAATCTAGTGCTAAGCATGTCTCTTTCACGTATTTTTTAAATGTTTTAGGCGATACGTGGATGGTTCCCCAAAACTGTTTGTGATGAGAACTTACGCCAAAGGGAATCACTTGAAGACAGAGAACCCCTGTCCGTTTGGCTGTTTCTTCCGCTAGTGCCTTAGCTATTAAGTGGTCTGTTCCAAGCGGATTTTGCGGGCCGTGTTGCTCATTTGAACCTACTGGAAGAATCACAATATCATTCTTGATGAAATATTCTTTGGCTTCAGTCCAGCTCATTTCGTGAAGCAAAACCTTCATGGCTTTCACGAATCGTTTATATTAATAGGCGATCGAATATAAGTTTGCATTTGCAGTTTAAAACGGTGAAAAACCTTTGAAAAGTCTGATTCTTGCAGGGGGTTTCGGCACAAGGTTAAGACCACTAAGCTGCACAAGACCCAAAACGCTGTTCCCAATAGTTAACAAACCCCTCTTACAGTGGACTCTCGAAAGGCTCGCTAAAAACAACATAGCAGAGGTAATATTGGCAGTTAGCTACCAAACTGAAGTCTTAATAAAACAGCATAAAATCCCAAAATGCGGGCTACACATCACTTATTCACGAGATCCGTTGAAAAAACCGCTGGGAACGGGCGGTCCAATTAAAAAAGCTGAAAAACTCGTTGGCTACGACTCTCCTTTTCTAGTTTTGAACGGTGATATATTTGCCGATGTAGATTACAGGGAAATTTTGAAGATACATAAAGAGAACGACGCCGTGGCGACGATAGCGCTTCACAGTGTGAAAGACCCAAGCAGATACGGAGTTGCTGAACTAACAAAGAAAAACCGTATAAAAAGATTCGTTGAGAAGCCACCCCGAGCGTCTGCCCAAACTAATTTGATAAATGCCGGCGTGTACGTTCTCAGCCCGAAAATCTTTAAATATATTCCAGAAAACCGCGCGGTTTCTATTGAACGCGAAGTTTTTCCAAAACTGGCAAAGGAAGGTGGGCTTTATGGATGTGTTTTTGATGGTTTGTGGATAGACATAGGCGAACCAGAAGACTACTTAACGATAAACAAAAATCTGCTCGATTCCTTTATCAAACCACAAAAATACAATTTTAAACATAAAGTAAAAGTTAAGGAGCCCGTTGCTTTCGACAAAGGAGTTTCTATAGGAGAAAAATCTGTTATAGGACCTTACGCAGTTTTGGGAAGAGACGTTACTGTTGGAAATGGTGTGCACATACAAGATTCTGTGATTTTCCCTAAAACGGTAATATCTGATTTTGCCTCAATAAATGGGGTGATAATTGGTGAAGGCGCGATTATTGGAAAAAGAGTAAAAATTAGTAGAGGATGCATACTTGGAGACTATGTCAAAATTAAGGATAATATGTCACTTGCCAGTGGAGTTTCAATTTGTCCTAGTAAGGAGACATCTGAGAGCGCATTAACACCCACATGGATCATTTAAAGAAGGAAACATGACATGTTAGGCCTAAGACGCTTATTTGGGACAAACGGAATCCGAGGAGTCGTCAACAAAGAATTAACCCCAGAAATGACGATAAAAATCGGAAGCGCAATAGGAACATTCTTTGGACATGCAAAACTTCTGTTAGGTTATGACGCCAGAACAAGCAGCCCAATGCTTGCAAGGGCCGTTATTGCTGGTCTAAATGCAACTGGATGTGACGTATTATTCGCCGGGATAGCGCCCACACCAACGTTACAATATGCCGTCAAAAACCATAAAATAGACGGTGCAGTAATAGTAACAGCATCACATAACCCACCAGAATACAACGGAATAAAAGTTGTATGGAACGATGGGATAGAGATTTCTCGTGAACAGGAAATCGAAATTGAAAACATATTTTTTGAAGAGGAGGTGAAATATGCGGATTGGGATAAAATTGGAGAGACAAGCGAATTACAAGGAATAATTGATGATTATATTAAAGCGATAAAACAGCATGTGGATGTTGCTGAAATAACAAAAAAACATTTCCACGTTGTAGTTGACGCAGCAAACGGCGTTGGCAACCTAACTGCACCACGCTTGCTCAGAGAGTTAGGGTGTAAAGTTACAACTATAAACGGAAACATTGACGGAACATTTCCCGGAAGACTGCCTGAACCGCGGCCAGAAAACCTTAATGATTTGGCTTTAACGGTGAAAGCTGTAGGCGCAGATTTTGGCGTAGCATATGACGGTGATGCTGACC
>Ga0315296_10003920_pt1 | contig 12333 bp, 12 predicted proteins | sample YL17G14_18_MG_FD_203921 | JGI IMG/M metagenome (GOLD analysis project Ga0315296, IMG submission 203921) | Sediment microbial communities from Yellowstone Lake, YNP, Wyoming, USA - YL17G14_18 | ecosystem: Environmental > Aquatic > Freshwater > Lake > Sediment | place: USA: Wyoming | collected... | reverse complement strand
CTGGGGGAAAGGGGGAGGTGTGCGCCGAATGCCCCGCCCCGACCATATCCAGGCACACCGAATCCACAATTCACCCTCCCCTCAGAATCCACCACCCCTGTGAAATATGCGGGTTAAAGGTGCGGGACAGACCCCTTTGCCTTGAGGGCTCCGAGACATTGCTCCGCGTGCTGGCACCACTGGGCACAGCCGAGATCGAGCTTCGGATTGACGATCACCCTGCGGCACTGAGGACATTTGACGCTCGGCTCGTCCTTCCAGAACTCCACCGCCGTCCCGCAGTGCGGACAATCGGCGTCGAAGATGTCCCCCAGTTTCCAGAATCGCAGGTCCTGACCCGGACACCGTACCATCGATCGAACCTCACGAAGCAAACGACCCTTTTAGCCGATCACTTGTACGTGGGTCATCGGCGATTGTTCCCTCGCTCGGCCCGGATCCCTCGTGGCACTGCAAGGGTGCAACATCTTGTTTTCCTGACAAGCATTTTTGGGACTCATCGGATTATTGCATCCTTCTTTGCCCCTTGGGGACACCGTCCCCAAACCCCTGGCATTTGTCGCATTGGGCCAATAGCATGGTAGAGAAGAGCAGCCGCGGCGCCGGAGGAGCCGCTCGAATCCCCGTACGTCTTCGGGCGATCTGGTTGCGATGTGCCCGACGGCATCTTGTGGATTGCCGCCCGGCCCGCCGTCATGCTATTGGCGAAAAGCGCAAAATGCCAGGGGTCCGGGGGCGGCGTCCCCGGGGTCGGCCACTGTGTCGCTCAGGACCACGCAAGAACCGGATCAGCCGCCCCAAGCTCAGGATTTTGACAATACGGGCGCCGGGGCCGGCTTGCGGGGTTTCTGGTTTTCCGCGCAGAACCTGGCCACCAACTCCTTGGCGATTCGGGTCTGTTCCGGCGAGCCGTCCATCCTGACAAATGCGTTCACCAGTTCCAGCAGTCCGGGATCGGCGGGCTCATCGCCGTAATGGAGGGCGGGATTGACGAAACCGGTGTCCAGGCCATGCTCCATCGCCGATGCGGCGTAGGCCCGGCAGACGCCGACGGCCCGGCCCGGAAGCTCAGCGGCGGCGGTATCGATCCTGAGAAGATAGTGCGACCGCTTCATCGCCGGATCGGTCTTGAGCCTTCGGATGGTCTCGAATGCACTGTGCGTGCGCCCGCGACCGCCGGCGAGTGTCGGCTCGTCCTTCACTAAGGGCACGGCAGCCGCATCGAAGAAGATCTGTGCGGGCTCGAAGCCCTGTTTGACGGCTTTGTCGAACAGTCGTTTGGCGAGGTCGCAGGCCTCATCTACTCCGGGGCAACCGCCCGTCGACTCGCCCAGCAGAGCGACGAGATCGAAGTCCTGCTCCTTCTTCAGAGACAGCAATTGGTCGGCTGTTTTGATTCGGATGAAACTCAGCAGGGGACGCCTGACCGCCTGATCCGTGCCGTACCATTCCCTCAGTCCGGCGGCCAGGGCATCGTCGAAGCGGCTGTCGATGCACACCGGCACGCCCCGGCTCCATTGACGAACGAGCCGGACGTAGTGCCTCATCATCTTGACGGCCAGTTGGCCCTCTTCGTCGCTGAGGGCGTCGACGTTGACGGCGATGTAATCCGCCCCCTCATCGGCCTGGCTCTGGATCGACGCCCGGATGTAGCCGACGGGACCCGTCTGGCGACTGAATGCCGCTTCGCCCAGGTCGAGGATTTCTTTCATCACTTTGCTCGTCTTCGGGTTCGAAGCGCTGATCTGATCGCCAATGGAGATCAGCGGGCTCTTCTTTGTGTGGTCCCTGGCGAACAGGTAGTTGATGATAGACGACGTATGCCGCAGGTCTGGATTTCGCGGCCGGTTGATCTTCTCTCTGAGGCGTTGTGTACCGTCGCGCTCCGCCATGGCGGCGTCGTAGATTCGCTCGCCGACGCAGATTCTGTCGAAGTTGTTTCCGCAGAGTCCGTCGACGGTGGAATCGCCGCAGGGGGCGTTGCTCAGGCCTTTCTCGCAGCCGCCCATCGTGCAGCATCCGAAGTTCTCCGGCAGATAACAATCGCCGCAATCCTGGCAACTGAAAGCCGCGTACTTGGCCGCTTTCTCCATCGTGGCGAACAGCCTGTATCCAAAGCCCGATCCCTTGCCGGCTCCCGTCGCACGCAGGAAGCCGCGAACCATCTTGAAGCCCCGGTGCTCCGGGTCGAGGATCATGCGATGCGTCAGGTTGAAGCTTCTCTGCGCGAATCTCTTCTTTCGTTTGCCGGGACTTGCCCGCCGGCCCGCCTCATCGTAGAGATAGAAGCGGTCGGCCCCGGGCCAGCAGAGGTTGTCCTTATGCCTCTCCCAGTCGCCGCCGATCTGCCCGGCTCGCCGGAGGATCTTCACGAACGTGTCGAAATCAGGCAGGCCACCGACGTCGACGCCCGCCGCCCCGATGGCTTTGTACATCGCCACCTGCTGCGCGGCACGCTCGACGTGGTCGTCGATCTTCTGGCGTTGCAGCGTGGCGAGCAGATCGTCGCTGACGAAGCAGCCGGGGAGCTTGCCGTCGTGCATCAGGCGCGGTGCAAGGTTCGTCGTCGTCAGCAGATAGACGTTCCCGAGAACGGGAATGTCGATGTGATTCTCCTGGAGGTATCGCATGAGCTCCACGGATTTCCGCCAGTCGTAACCGAGCTGCGTGATCAGACACCGGGCCCCGGCGGCGACTTTCTTTTCCATCTTATAATATTGCTGCATCTGCGAGGCTTCCGTGTACTTGAAGGGCGAGACGGCGGCGGCGGGGAAGAACTGGGTGACGCTGTCCCACTGTCCGGGAGCGGCCTTCAGGTAGGCCGCATCATTCATCCGCGAGATAAGTTGCAGCAGGCTGACGGACTCGAGCTCGAAGACGCCTTGGGATCGCACGGGCTTGTCCCCGGTCAGCGCGAGCACCGATGTAACCCCTCGGGCCCGGAACGTGACGAGCGAGCTTGTGATCGCATCGCTGTTGTGGTCCTTGCAGCTCACGTGGGGGATGAAGTCCAGCGATCCAAGCAGGTCCGCCGCCTTGACCCGCGAGAGCACGTCCGCCGGCTCCAGGTTGGCCACGCCGCCCGGGCTCTGCGGCGCCGTGATCCCGACGAAATCGAAGCCCTGGGGAATGCTGTCCGGGCCTGCGTCTTTCGCGGCCTTGAGGAACTTCTCGATCGGGGCGAAGTTGAACCCGGGACCGGCGGCCAGCTCCGCCACGACGACGAACTTCGATCTTTCGGTCAGACTCTTTGCCAGACTTTTACCCTGCATGTGCGTACCTCCCGCTGTTGCCGAGCCGAATTCTCGTTGGATCTGTATAGATGTTGATTTTCCCGTTCCGGACGAATCCGCAAAGGGTGATATTCCATTGTTTGGCGGCGGTGATCGCGTAGGACGAGACGCCGGAGACGGCGACGATCAGCTCGACGCCGGCGCGGGCGGCCTTGGCCACCATCTCCAGACTGACCCGGCCGGAGAGTGCGACCCCGCAGCCGCGCATGTCGCGCCTCGCCAGCAGGCACTTGCCGATGGCCTTGTCGAGTGCGTTGTGCCGGCCGATGTCCTCCGCGAATGAGAGGATCGTGCCGTCGCGGTCGAACAGGGCCGCCGCATGCGAGCTGCCCGTCAGGGCGAACGTCGTTTGCATCGGCCGAAGCTTCTCTGTGATCTCAGGGAGCAGTCTCTCCGGCACTTCCAGCGTATGGCGGCATGCCGGCACATCCGACAGCATCTTTTGAATGTTGCGGACGCCGCACATGCCGCAGGAACTCGCGACGACGAGGTTCCTCGCAATGTCGAGCTGTGCGGGCTCCTGAATCTCGATTCCAATGACGTTCGGCAGATCGTCCTTTGCCGCAATGGCCGTGATCTCATCGGCGCTGCGGATCATGCCCTCGGAATAGATGAACCCTACGGCCAGCGCCTCTACGTCGGACGGCGTGCACATCACGGTGAAACTGCCGACCCTGTGAATCATGATCGTCAGCGGCTCCTCGACGACGACATGGTCGGTCACGGTCTCGGCACGTGACGCCGGATGGATGCGGCGGATGTCCACGCGATCCGTCGCTCGCTGCACATCACGGCAAATTGGTTCATCGGCGAGCGTCATTCGATTTCCCTGCAAGCCAGGCATCCAGGTCGCCGGGACTGTTGAGGTTGATGAAAGAATCCGGATTGTCGAAATGGACTGGGGAGCCTCCGAGCCGCGACCAGAGGTCGCCGACACCGAGTTCGCCCCGGTCGAGGGCGGCGGACACCTCGTCCAGCACGTCCGTGCGAACTACAGCGCACAGGGGATGTCGTACGGAGCCTTTCGTCTGGGCGAATGTGACCGGTCCGCCGCCGGCGGCGAAGGCGCTCAGGAGCTCCGACATCTCTTTCGAGGACAGAGCCGGCAGGTCGCACGGCAGGCACAGGACGGCGTCATACTCATCTGCAAAGTGCGTCAGGGCCGCCTCAATCCCCGCCAGGGGACCTGCCCCGAGCCGCTTGTCGGGGATGACGGCGCAACCGACATGTGCGTACGGGCGGCTGTCGTTCGCGACGATGACGACCTGCTCGACGCCGCAGCGCAGCATGTGCACTACGAGGCGCTCCAGTAGAGATGCAACATGTTGCGTCTCAGGTACGGAAGCAACATGTTGCGGGGGAGACGCAAGATATTGCGTCTCTGCCGGCCCGTCGGCGCGAAGCATCCCTTTCGCGATACCCCCCATGCGAGAGGCTCTGCCGCCGGCCAGGATCGCCCCGGCGATCTTGTACACTGTCGGTTCAGGGTTCATTGTTCGCGTACTTTTGCACCATCTCACGGCAGACGGCCGTTATGCCGATCCCTGTGGGGCAAACCCGGTCACATCGGCCGCACAGGTAACAGGTGATCTGGCCCCAGCGCCGCGGGTCTGCACCCAGCTTGTGGAAAATCCGACGGCGGGTGCGCACCGCCTCCTTGCCCATAGGATTGTGGCCGCTGGCTTCGCGCATGAACCCATCGAGTTGGCAGGAATCCCACATCCGCCACCGCTGGTCCTGGTCATCGTCCTTGCGATCGAACACATCGAAGCAGGTGCACGTCGGACACACCAGGTTGCAGCTCATGCAGGCAATGCACCGATCCGCCAGGTTCTCCCAAAAGACATCGGGGACTTTGTCTTCCAGCAGCAGCCTCGAAGCCCTCTCCAGCATCGCTTGATCGTCGCCGCCAGCGGTCCTGGACTCGACCTTGATGGCATTCAGCACAGACGCAAAGTCCTGCGTCTCTACCGGGAGAGCTTCACGGCTATCCGGCATTCTGTTGGCCAGAGCCTTGCCGGCCTCCGAGTGGGCGGCCAAAAGGTAACCCTGACCATCGTGCACCAGCTCCAGGTCACAGTTGCCCGTCGAGACCTTCAAGGTCCGGCCATCCTTGCCGCAACGGCCTGTGACACCAACTGTTATCGCATTTTCCCGCTTGTTGAAGTACACCGTGTCCCGATAGTTCTCCCCATAGAATCGGTCTATGAATGCCAGGCAGTCCAAGTCCTCGGCGGTGAATCCGACCACCAGCAGGGGTTTTGCCAAGGGCGCCGGTGCCTCGATCTTCTTTTCTTGGAGACTCAAGATCACATCCATCTGCGGAAAGAACATCCCCGTGGGCTTGTGAGGCAGGGCGCCTCCGGCCAATGCCAAGGGTCCATCTCCTAACCTGCCCAGCGAGCGCGTCCCATCGTGAAGCCGAACGGGGACCCAAACGTCGTACCGGGATTCGAGTGATTTCAAGAAAGATTGTATCTGGGCCTCCGTCAGTCGTTTCATCGGGCACTCCTTATCCTGGCGGCGCAGACCTTATACTCCGGGATCTTGGCCACGGGATCCAGGGCGTTGATGGTCAACCGGTTGGCCGGCCCCTCTTCAAAGTGGAACGGCATGAACAGGACCCCATCCTGGGCCACCTCCGTGACTCGGGCCATCGCTTTGACTTCCCCTCGCCGGGTGGACACGTAGACCCATGTGCGGTCGGGAATCTTCAGGCTCCGGGCGTCCCCTGGGCTGATCTCCACGTAAGGGAACCGCTCCTCCCGATGCAGCAACTGAGACCGGCGGGTCATGGTCCCAGTGTGGAAATGGAAGTAACACCGACCGGTGCTGAGGACGAACGGATACTCGTTATCCGGCAGTTCCTGCGAAGGGCGATACTCGGCCGGGCTGAACGCCCCGAGACCTCGCGTGAACTTGCTGGTGTGAAGGATCGGTGTGCCGGGATGCTGTTTATCCGGGCAGGGCCACTGCAATCCTACCAGATCGATCCGGTCAAAGGACATCCCTCCGTAGACGGGCGTTACTGCTGCGATCTCGTCAAAGACGTCGCTGGCCGACCCGTATTGCATGCGGTCATACCCGCTACGCCGGGCGAGATCGCACAAGATCTCCCAGTCGGGGCGGCTCTGTCCCACCGGCTCGACGGCCTTGCGCACGCGTTGGACGCGGCGCTCCGTCGAGGTGAAGGTCCCGTCCTTTTCCGCATACGAGACCGCCGGCAAAACCACATCGGCAAACTCGGTGGTCGGCGTGAGGAAGATGTCCTGCACGACGAGAAAGTCCAGATGTTCCAGAGCCTTGCGCACATGGTTCTGGTCCGGATCGGACATCATAGGATTCTCGCCCATGATGTACAGAGCCTTCAGATGGCCGTCCGCCGCCGCATCGATGGCCGTGGTGACGGTCAGTCCCACCTTATCGGGCAGATTCTGGACGCCCCACGCCTTCTCGAACTTCTCTCTCACCGCCGGGTCCGCCACACCCTGATACCCCGTGAAGACGTTCGGCAGGGCCCCCACGTCACAGGCGCCCTGCACGTTGTTCTGGCCGCGAAGTGGATTGACGCCGGTGCCGGGCCGCCCAATGTTGCCGGTCAGCATGGCCAGATTGGCGCAGCTCTTGACATTGTCGACGCCGTGCGTGTGCTGAGTGATGCCCATGGAATACACGATCATGGCTTTGTCGGTTCCGGCGAACATGCGGGCCGTCTGAACGATCTCGTCGGGTGTGATGCCGCAGATCTGGGCCGCCTTCTCCGGAGGATAATCGGCTATCACCTTCTTCAGTTGGTCGTAATTCTCCGTGCGCGTGCGGACGAATTCCTTGTCCTCGAGCCCTTCGGAGATAATCACGTGCATCAGGCCGTTCAGGAAAGCCACGTCCGTGCCGTTCTTGTGGCGGATGTGCAGATCCGCGATACGGGCCAGGCGAATCTTGCGATTGTCCGCCACGATCAGCTTGGCCCCTCTCTTGACCTTGCTCTGAAGAATCCGCGTACCGATCAGTGGATGCTGCTCCGTGGTGTTCGAGCCGATGACCAGGATGCAGTCGGCCTGCTCCATGCAGGAGATCGAATTCGTCATGGCCCCGGATCCAAATGTCGCGGCCAACCCCAGCACGGTGGAGGAGTGACAAAGCCTCGCGCAATGATCGACGTTGTTCGTCTTGAACGCGGCGCGAGCCAGCTTCATCATGAGGTAGTTTTCTTCGTTGGTCGTCTTGGCCGAGGAGAAGAACGCCACGCTGTCCGGGCCGTGAGCGGCCTGGATGGCCTGGAGCCGGCTCACCACAAGATCCAGGGCTTCATCCCAGGACGCAGGTTCGAGTGTGCGGTTTCTGCGAATCAACGGCTGGGTCAGGCGATCCGGATGGTTCACAAAGTGGTAGGCGTTCCAGCCCTTGACGCACAGACGCCCCTGCGCCACGACGTGCTCGCTGCTCGGCTCCACGCCCACCAGCCGGCCGTCGTCTCCAACGACCAGGAAGAACATGCATCCCGTCCCGCAATAGGGACAGGTGGTCAATACCTTTTTCACAAAGCACCCTTTATACCGGCAACTTGATCCAGCCTGAAGACCGGACCGTCCAGGCAGCAGTAAAGATGGTCAATCGTGCAATGGCCGCACTTGCCGACTCCGCATTTCATGTATCGCTCCAGCGAAACCACGATGTCGGTCTCCCCGAGACCCTTCGCATAGAGTTGCGGGATGACATACTTGTACATGATCGGCGGGCCGACGATCACCGCCACGGTATTGCCCGGCTGGACGGTCAGCGGTGGAATCAGCGTGGTGATCAGGCCCACGTTGCCGTCCCAGCACGTTCCCGATGCCACGTTGTCCACGGTCACATGGCAATCCAGGGACTGGGACTGCCGCCAGGCCCTCACATCGTCCTTGTAGAGCATATCGTCCGGGGACTTCGCGCCGTAGAGGATCGTCACGCGGCCATAGTTGGGCCGATGATCCTCCAGATGCTGAATCAAGGCCCGCATTGGCGCCAGCCCACACCCGCCCGAGATCAATACCAAGTCCTTGCCCCTCATTTCATCGACCGGAAAGCAGGTTCCAAACGGCCCACGCATGCCGATCTCCACTCCCGGGTCCAACCGGTGCAATGCACTTGTCAGCACGCCGGCCCTGCGAACGCCGAGCTCAAGATAGTTGCCCCGTGTGGGCGATGAGGAAACCGAAATCGGAGCCTCACCGACGCCGGTCAGCGAGACTTGCATGAACTGACCGGGCTTGTGTCCGATGGGCCGACCATCCACCCGGATGACTCGAAACAGTTTTTCTGTGGGCGTTAGGTCTTTGACAGACTCCAGGCGGCAGCGGAAAGGCCGATAGAGGTTATCTGCGACCCCATTGCCGCGTTGTCCTTTGTGCCCGTCATGACGTGTGGTGGCCGGACTGCTCATACACTTGGGTCCAAAACATATCATTCTGCATCCGAAAGCTATGATCCATCGGTGTGGAGTGAATCAGACCGGCTCTCCGGCGGCTTCGAGCCTCTTGCGGGCTTCGGAAGCGCCGGCCGTAGGACTAAGCCCGGTCCTCTTCCGCAAGTAGATCACCCAGTAGATGGCGCCAACAAACGCCCCGCCGCCAATGATGTTGCCGATCGTCACCGGCAAGAGATTGCGGGCAAAGCCAAGCCATGTCAAGTTCGCATAGGCACTGGCGTTCTGCCCAATGGTCGTCCAATAGCTGGCCGGCGCCCCGCTCTTGATGAACAAGCCGATGGGGATGAAGTACATGTTGGCGACGCTATGTTCAAACCCGCAAGCGACAAAGGCCGTGATCGGGAAGATGATGGCCAGAATCTTGTCGCCCGTGGTCCGACAACTGAACGTCAGCCAAACGGCCAGACAGACCAGAGTATTGCAGTAGATGCCGCGAGTCAGTGCCGGGACAAAGGCCAGCCCGCACTTGTCGTTGGCAATCTTCATCGCCGTCACGCCCAGAGCCCCATCCGCCATGGCGTACTGGTAGCTCAAGTACATGATGTACGCGGTCAGGACGGAGCCGGTGAAGTTGCCGAGATACGCGATCGTCCAGTTCCGAAGCAGCTTGGAAAAAGGCAGCTTCCGGCTGGCGGCTGCCATCACGAGCAAGTTGTTGCCGGTGAACAGCTCGGCGCCCGCGACAATCACCAGGATGAGCCCTAAGCAGAACGCCAAACCGCCCAACAGTTTTGTGATGCCAAATCCGACCTTGTCGGCGACCCCGGTGATTACCGTAGTGCAGAAGGCAGCTCCAAACGCGATGAAAGCTCCGGCCAGAATGGCGAGCATGAACGTGGACGCGAAATCAAGATTGCCTTTCTTGGCGCCGACATCCTCCACTTTCGATGCTATTGCCGCAGGCAAGAGTGAGTCGAACTGAAAAACCTCCTGTTTGTTGTTCTCGGCCATAAACGTCATTTCCTTTCCATTGAACTACTATCTTGAGTTCCCTGCCACATAGTAACACAGGCGAGCCAAGTCCACGGCTATGTCGATGGTGATGACCTTCACCCTGGCAGGTGTCACAATATACCTTGGAGAGAAGGATAGAATCCCGCGGATGCTCGCTTTCACGAGAGCATCCGCGACCCCTTGGGCGGACTCCTCGGGCACGGCGATGATTCCCATGTCGACGCCGCGGCTGGCCACGGTCGCAATTCCACTGACGTGCTCAACTTGTACTCCTCCAATCATCCTGCCGACTCTCGCCCCATCGCGATCGAAAGCCGCCACGATTTGCAGCCCATACCGGCCGAACCCTCCGTACTCCAGCAACGCCGATCCCAGTCTGCCCGCCCCCACCAAGATCGCTCGGCGATCGACATTCAGTCTGAGGATCTTCTTGATTCGGACGGCGAGCGTTCGGGTGTCATATCCCACGCCACGCTTGCCAAGATCGCCGAAGTAGGAGAAGTCCTTTCGAATCAACCACGGAGTGAGCCCCAGGTGGTCAGCGAGTCGCTGACTCGATATGGAATCGGCGCCCTGGGTGGCCAGTTCCAAGCTCCCCCGCAGATACAAGGGCATTCGCCGAACGGTCTCCTCTGGAATCCTGTGGTAGCGCATCTCCATCCGTTGAATCAGGTGGGATCGTGAAACCAACCACAAACCAAAAAATACGCCCAGATCTTAGTACAACATGCCGGCAAGTCAATTAGAATCTATCGTTCTTGTGAAGAGTGCCGTGCCAGTGGCCGCAGCTAAACGTGCACACTGGCACAATAACTCACGGCCGCATGCGACTTTGAAGAGTCACCAACCTGGTGATGCGTATTGCAACCGCAAGCCCGAGAACCCGAAACCCGGTCATGCAAATGAGAACTCGCGTGCCGTGCTTCCGCGCTTCGTCCTGGAGCGCTCCGTGCAGTTGCTCGATGGCCTTCAGTGATCGGATCTTCAGCGGCGGCATTTCACTTGTACCTGTCCAATATCCCTTTGACTCTGGTTGGGGTCATGTTCCCGTAGTAATCCTTGTCCACCATGACCACCGGGGCCAGGAAGCACGTGCCCAGGCAGGCGACGGTTTCAAAGGTGAATCGCATGTCTTCGGTAGTCTGGCCTTCGGCGATTCCCAGCTCGCGGCTGACGGCCTGGATCATGCCGTGCCCGCCTTTGACGTGACAGGCGGTTCCCCGGCAGCAGCGGACCGTGTGCCTTCCGTGCGGCTCGAGGTGAAACTGCTCGTAGAATGTCGCCACCCCGTAGATCTGACTGGCGGGAATGCTCGTCCGCCGGCTCATCTCCAGAAGCACGGCCGGCGGCAGATACCCGTACCCGGCCTGAATCTCCTGCAGAAGGGGGCTCAGGTCTGTCGCCGCGACCCGGGGCCTCGCAGCCAGGATCTTGTCCAACACGCCCATGTCCACGCCCGTAGAGACGCAAGATCTTGCGTCTCCCCTGTGATGTCCTGACTGTGCATCTGAGACGCAAGATGTTGCGTCTCTACCAAGATTCACCATAATTCCTTCCTGTCGCCCATCCGGTTCAAGTGTAGGTAAATCGCGGAGATATGACTATTGTGGAAAGTACGTACATGGGGCGTTTGGCGGGAATCGTATAGCTATCATAAGGTATGCCTGTGCTTCAGATCGTAACCATGGGGCGTTGTCCCGCTTAGTGGGGAATTGCAGGATGCACGAACAGTATTGGGAACAGGTTGGCAGGCTCGATCGCATGGAGACGGCAAGGCGAGCCGGGTGCAGGTACTTGGCCGAGCATGATTCTTTCGCGATTTTCCTGCTGAATCGCGAATATCTCGTCGATCCGGCCCTGAGGACGATTCGATGCCTCGCCGGACCGGCCAATGCCCCTTCTGCCGGCTATCTTGAGCAACTCTGCATCCTTATCTTATCTCGTGAATGCGCGGGATTTGCCTCGTGCGAATACACTCGTCAGCGCCGAGAGACTCGATCCAGGCGGCTTCTTCTTTCGAGGCTCGCACTTGCTTGCCACGGAAAAACTGGCGGAAGTATTCGGCTCGGACCCCCAATTGCTGCACAGAGTCGGGCAGGTGTTGAACGCCGTTTCGAGTCCAGACGCGGAATATTGCGTCTCCACGGGAGATGCGTCGATCAAACTATCCGTACTTCCACGTATATCACTCATAGTGATTGTCTGGGGGGCAGATAACGAATTTGCGGCCCGGGCCTCGATTCTTCTCGACCGGAGCGCTTCGATGCAGTTGCCTCTGGACGTGCTTTTCGCGGCGGCGAAATTGACGATCGATACGATTATAAGTACTGCAAAGGCAATAACTTAGTGATCTACGCGTGTTCGCGCGGGCGGTTGGCGGCGAATACCTCGTTGGAATGGGGGTCTTCTTCGCGTGGCGCAACGAACGGGCATGGGGGCCGATGTACGTGGTTTCCACAATAGCTGTAGGTCGATCTGCAGGACTATTATCACTAGTACCGCATTTCATAAATGTTGAGACCAATTGAGAACCTGCGGGCTGATAGGTGAGTAGAGGGCATGGTAGCAATAGGAACGAAGCTGTATTTCACGAAGCGAGAGGTTATCCCATGCCATTAC